>JGI12109J20283_10927451_pt1 | contig 22950 bp, 19 predicted proteins | sample ElkSlonscriptome_12_FD_20283 | JGI IMG/M metagenome (IMG submission 20283)
CCGAGATCGAAGCCAACGTGCCCTTCGACGCACGTGCACGCGTCGAGGTGGACGAGGGCAAGGAACTCGAAGAGACCCTCTCCGACTTGCTGTGGCGTTCGGCGATCATTTTGGCTCTGCTCTTCGTCCTGCTCGCGATCTCGCTTCGTCAGGTGGTCCTGACCGCGATCGTGATCGGCTCGGTCGTCTTCGCGCTCGTGATCTGCCTGAGCCTCTTCTTCTTCCTGAACATGTCGGTGAACTTCATCACCGTGAGCGGCCTGACGATCTGCTTCGGCCTGCTGCTCGACAACAGCATCCTGGTGCTCGACTCGATCCATCGTCGGATCGAATCGCTCGGTCGGGCCAACGAAGCGGGTCTTTCGCGCAAGGCGAAGTTGAAGGTCGTACAGGAGACGGTGGTCCAGGGCACGAGCGAGGTCATCTTTCCGATCCTGACCACGACGCTCACGACCGTGGTGGCCTTCCTGAGCTTCATCTTCCTCAGTGGCCGTCTTGCGCTCTACTACATTCCGCTGGCCATCAGCGTCGCGCTCGCGATGGGTGCGTCGATCTTCGTGGCCTTCGGGTGGATCCCGGTGGTCTTGAAGCAGACCTGGGCCACGCGCCTGGCCATGCGCAGTCCGGACGGACCGAACGAGCTCGACGGAGAGACCCAGCTGCAGAAGATCGTGCACGTGCTCCCCGACGTGAGTACGCCGTTGAGCTGGCCGCGCCGGATCGTGGCCTTCAACCAGGTGATCTGGCCGGTGATGATCGTCGCCCTGGTCGCCGTCGGTTGGTACGGCTGGAAGGTCTACGACGAAGACGTCATCAAAGGTGGCTTCTTCAGCGGCTTCGGAGGCAACGACGAACTGTTCACGGTCCTGCGCATGCCCGAAGGGACCGACGTGCAGGTCGTCAGCGAGTCGCTCCAGAAGTTCGAACTCGCGGTGATGCCGGTCGAAGAGGGTGTGCGGATGCGCTCGCAGGTCTTCGGCAACACGGGCTGGATCCGCGTCGAGTTCACGCCCGAGCAATTGCGTTCACCGCTGCCCTTCCTCTACCGCAACCTCATGACCGAGGTCGCCGACCAGACGGGCGGCAGTTCGGTCTTCATCCGCGGCTTTGCCGATCAGCCCTACGTGAAGGGCACCTTCGGCGGTCAGAACTTCAACTCGATCATCAAGATCACGGGCTACAACTCGAAGGTCCTGCGGGATCTCGCCGAGGAAATGCTGGCAAAGGCCTCACGGAGCCGTCGTGTGCGCAACGCGATCATCGCGAGCAATTCGGGATTCGGCGCATCGTCCACCGAGGAAACGGTGGTGTCGCTCAAACGCGACGTTCTCGGTGAATACGGCCTGAGCGTGTTGTCGGTCGTGTCTCAGGTGCGACGCCTGCTGGGCAACGACACGACCTGGCGCATGATCGTCGACGGGGAACAAGAGCGACTGCAGATCTCCTACGCCGGCGCCGACGAGATCCAGTTCTCCGAGGTCGCGGCCTACGTGCTCGAGACCCCGGCGGGCGAGAAGGTACAACTCGGCGAACTCGTCGAGCTCGAGACCGTGCCCATGAGCAACCAGGTCACGCGCGAGAACCAGCGCTACTCGATGTTCGTGAACTGGGAGTACATCGGCACCGCGAAGATGCAGCAGGCCTACATCAAGTCGATCCTCGACAGCACGATCCTTCCCTACGGCTACGCGGCCGAAGAGGGGCAACGGACCTTCTTCACCGAGGAAGAAGAAGAGGAGCTGGCGCTGGCGATCGGTCTGGCGGCGGTGTTCATCTTCATCGTGCTGGCTGCGCTCTTCGAGAGCATCGCGTTGCCATTGCTGGTGCTGCTCGCGCTTCCGATGGCCGGCGTGGGCGTGGCCTTCGCCTTCGCCTGGAATGAGGTTCCTTTCGACTCCAGTGCCCAGGTCGGGCTCGTGTTGCTCTTCGGAATCGTGGTGAACAACGCGATCCTCCTGGTCAGTCGATTCCGGCACGAGGCGGCACTCGTCCTGCGGGCGAAGCTCGGCGGTGATCCAGAGGACGACGCCGGACTGCTGCCCGGCACGAGAAAGCAGCTCGGGGGTAGCGATCTCTACATGGTCCCCAGGAGCGAGCGGGCGCCGCTGTTGCGCCGCGCGGTGGCGCGCGGAACCCTCATCCGCATGCGCTCCATTCTGCTCACCAGCGGGACGACGATCGTCGGCCTCATCCCGTTGCTGATCAACCGCGAGGAAGTTCCCTGGGAGGTCTTCGGCGTCACCCTGCCCTTCGAGCTGTCGTGGATGGACGACCAGAACCAGAACATCTGGGAGAACCTGGCGCTGAGTTCGATGGGTGGATTGATCTCCAGCACGATCCTGCTGCTATTGACGCTGCCGTCGCTCTACTTCGCGTTCGTGTGGGTCGGGTGGCAGTTGCGGGCCTTCCGGGAGTGGACCCAGACGATGTTGGCGCGCCGACCGAAGGTCGAGCCCACGACGGAGCACGTGGCCGAGCTCGGCACCGAGTAGGGGCGCCCCGCGCGGCCCTTCACGCCCGCTTCACCCGCTCTTGACGGCGCGGCGGCGGATCTGGTGTAGTCTTCCGAACTTACGAGGGCAGGCCGATGCCCTGCGCATTCCTATCCGACCGTAGGTTGCCGTCATGAGCCGTGAACGGATCATCGCCATCGAGGACGAACCCGACATCCTCGAGGTCGTCCAGTACAACCTTCGTCGCGAAGGCTACGAGGTCACCGGAGTCGAAAACGGGGAGGACGGGCTCAACCTCGTCCGCAAGGAGAACCCGGATCTCGTCCTTCTCGACCTCATGCTGCCCGGAATGGACGGGCTCGAGGTCTGCCGTCGCCTGAAGTACGAAGCGGCGACGCGCTCGATCCCGGTGATCATGGTCACGGCCAAGGGCGAAGAGAGCGACGTCGTCCTAGGCCTCGAAGTCGGTGCCGACGACTACCTGACCAAGCCCTTCGGCCCGCGCGAACTGGTCGCCCGTGTACGCGCGGTGCTGCGTCGCTCGACCTTCCGGGTGGAAGAAGACGGTCCGCAGCGGGTCGTCCTCGACGAACTCTCGATCGATCCGAGCCGTCACGAGGTGGTCCGCAACGGCGAGCCCATCGACCTGACGGCGACCGAATTCCGCCTCCTGCACTTCCTGGCCACCCATCCGGGCAAGGTCTTCTCGCGTCAACGCCTCGTGAAAGAGGCGATCGGCGAGGACGCCTACATCCTCGAGCGGAACATCGACGTCCACGTGCGTGCGATTCGCAAGAAGCTGGGTGACGACACCGACTACATCGCCACCGTGCGCGGTGTGGGCTACCGCTTCCGGGACGTCGAGGACGCCGAGTGATCCGAGCCAGCTTCCTCCGACGGCTCTATCTCGGCTACGTCGCGCTGATCCTGTTCACGATCACGGTGACCGGAGTCCTGGTCGGGCATCGCATCCAGCAGTCGTCGCTCGAGGAGATGCAGCGATCGCTCGACACCGCGGCGACCGTTCTGCGCGAGTGGAGTCGGCCGGCTCTGATCCATCCCGAGGACGCGGGGCCCCTGCGTGTCGCGGACTTCGCACTCCGCGTGCGGGATCTCACGCCGGCCAACGAGACACGCCTCACCGTCATGGCCGTCGACGGGACCGTGCTCGCCGACTCGCGCGAGGATCCGTCGGTGATGGAGAACCATGCCACGCGCCCGGAGGTGATCCAGGCGCTCGCCGAAGGGCGTGGGCGTTCCACGCGCAAGAGCAACACCCTGGGCATCAAGATGATGTACGTGGCGATGGCCGTCACCGATCGCACCGACGAGGACGCGGTGATCGGCGTGGTCCGCACCGCACTACCGCTCGACACCGTCGACCGGCGTCTGGCGTCGCTCCGGGATTCGATCTTCCTGTCCGCACTCTTCGCCTCTTTGATCGCGCTCGGGTTGGGCTTCGTGTTGGCGCGTCGCTTCACGCGGCCACTGCGCGAGATCATCGCGAGCATTCGCGCGATCAGCCGCGGTGAGTTGGACCGATCGATCGGCGTCGAGTCGCGAGACGAGTTCGGAACTCTCGCGCGGGCCTTCAACGCCATGCGGACGCGCTTGCGCGAGCACAACGACACGATCACCGCGGACCGGAACAAGATCCTGGCGATCCTGTCGGCCATGACCGAAGGCGTGATCGCGGTCGACCGGAGCGAAGAGATCGTGCACCTCAACGCCGCGGCGGGGCGCATGTTCCAGGTCGATCCACCGGATGCGATCGGACGACGCCTGGGCGAGGTGATCCAGCATCCCAAGTTGCAGTACGCCGTTTCCCGGACCTTCGAGAGCGGCGACGGACGCCACGGTGAAATCCAGCTGAACACCGGCATGAACGCGGTGATCATGGAGTTGCAGAGTTCGGGACTCCGCGATCGCGACGGCGAGGCCGTGGGTGCGGTGGTCGTGTTGCACGACGTGACCGAGATCCGTCGCCTCGAAGAGGTCCGCAGTGACTTCGTCAGCAACGTCAGTCACGAGCTGAAGACGCCGCTGGCCGCGATCAAGGGCCTCGTGGAGTCGATCCTCGAGGACGAGGAGATGCCGGAGACGATCCGGCGCCGTTTCCTGGCACGCGTGCAGCGGCAGGCGGATCGTCTGAACAGCCTGGTGGTCGACCTGCTGAGCCTGTCCCGCCTCGAGCGCGAAGCAGAGGTCGCCGAAGAGGAGACGAGCGTCGACCTTCGGCGCGCCGTGCTCGAATGCATCGAGACGCTGCGGCCGGCCGCCGAGCAGAAGAAGCTCAACGTGCACATCGATCTCCTGGACGAGGAGTTGCGTGTGCCGGCCGACCACGAAGCGGTTCGCCAGATCGTCGACAATCTGCTAAGCAACGCGATCCGCTACACGCCGGCCGACGGCGACGTGACCCTTCGCCTGGCGCGGCGCGATGGCGAGGCACTGCTCGAGATCGAGGACACGGGCGTGGGAATCGACCCCAGCCACCACGAACGCATCTTCGAGCGCTTCTATCGTGTGGACAAAGCCCGTAGTCGCGAACTCGGGGGAACCGGCCTCGGCCTCGCGATCGTGAAGCACGTCGTGCGTCGACTGGGTGGTTCGATCGGGCTGGACAGCGAGGTCGGCAAGGGCAGCGTCTTCACCATCGAGATCCCTTTGATCGATGACGCGACGGTCGCCGACACGGGAACGCCGGTCGAGATCCAAGAGACATGATCAACGTCCATTCTCCGAGGAGCACATGCCATGGCGACGGAGCGCGTCGAATTTCCCGGTTCGTTGGGTGCGACCCTGGCCGGTCGCCTGGACCAACCCGACGGCGACGTCCGTGCGACGGCTCTCTTCGCGCACTGCTTCACCTGCAGTAAGGACGTCCACGCGGCGAGCCGGATCAGCAAGGGGCTCGCGGATCGCGGTTTCGCCGTGCTGCGCTTCGACTTCACGGGTCTCGGACACAGCGACGGAGAATTCGCACACACCGATTTCTCGAGCAACGTCGACGACGTCGAGATCGCCGCACGCTGGCTCGGCGAGAACCACACGGCTCCCTCGCTGCTCGTCGGTCACAGTCTGGGTGGGGCCGCGGTGCTGGCCGTCGCGCCGCGTCTGAGCTCGGTGCGAGCCGTGGCGACGGTCGGTGCGCCGAGTGATCCGGCCCACGTGGCCGATCACTTCGGTGCCGCGCGCGATGCAATCGAACGCGACGGTGTGGCCGAGGTGAACCTGGCCGGGCGCACCTTCCGCATTCGGCGTGAGTTCCTCGAGGACATCGAAGAGCAGAAGCTCGACGGGACCTTGCGGGATCTGAAACGTGCCCTGCTCGTCTTCCACAGTCCGGTCGACTCGACCGTGGGGATCGATCACGCGGCGCACATCTTCACTGCCGCGAAACACCCGAAGAGCTTCGTGAGTCTGGACGGCGCGGATCATCTCCTGACCGACCCGGCCGATGCCGCCTACGTCGCCGACGTCCTGTCGGCGTGGGTCGAGCGCTACCTCTGACCGCTCGCGGGTTCCGGCGCTTCGTGCCCGAGCAACGATCGTTCTTCAGCCATCGCCGCTCGCAAGGGCCGGGCGAACTCCAGGTCCGCTTCGCGAATGTGGTGCGTGATCCAGTTCGAAACGAATTCGAGGATGTCGGTCGAGATGCGCTCTTCGTTCCGCGTGAAGCGGACGACGAAGCGGCGCAGCTGTTCGACCAGTTCGCAGTGTTGCGCGCAGTGGTCCTCGTAGCCCTCGTAGCCGTAGCGCGCCATCAAGGCCTCTTCGGTCTCGAAGTGGATCTTGGTGTACTGGAACAGCCGGGCCAGGATCTCTCGCATCTCGCGATGCGCGCGGCCGGCATGGTAGGCGTCGTCGAGGCGGTTGTAGATTTCGATCAGGGTTTCGTGTTGCTCGTCGACCCCGTCGATCCCCGTGAGCAGGGTGTCGTCGAAAACGATGCGGCTCATCGTCGTCTCCGCGTGGATTGGCGGCGAAGGTGCGCGCCGGAGCGTGTCGGAGGACATTGGTGTCTCCGACGGGGGCATCGCACATCCCGGGCCAGAAATCCACGAAAACGCCCCGACCTCGTGCGGTCGGGGCGTCGTACATCACGAAGTGACAACGGTTCGTCGTTCCGTCAGGCCTCGAGGTGGCTGCGGAGCATCCACGCGTTTTTCTGCGAGATCTCCATGCGACGCACGGCGAGGTCGCCGCTGGCCTGGTCGCTGGCCGACTCGGCTGCCTCGAAGACCGCCTTCGCGCTTCCGACGACCGTGTCGAGATCGTCGGACAGGATCTTGATCATGTTCTGCGCGCTCGGGATGTCGGTGGCCTCCTTCACGGTCGCCAGCTCGACGAACTGCGAGTAGGAGCCCGGTGCCGGATATCCCAGCGCACGCACGCGCTCCGCGATCTCGTCGACCGCTGCGGCCAACTCGGTGTACTGCGTCTCGAAGAGAGTGTGCAGCGTGGTGAACATCGGACCCGTCACGTTCCAGTGGAAGTTGTGGGTCTTCAAGTAGAGGGTGTAGCTGTCGGCCAGGAGCTTCGACAGTGCTTCGGCCGTGGCGCGATCGGTATCGGTCGCCATGGATCTCACGTCCCTTCGGAGCGTTGTAAGGAGGATGGAAACGTTCGCGAGCCGTTACACTCGGGAAGAAGCGTTCCCCATCGTTCGAGGAGTCACTTCGTGATCGACATCACCAAGTTTAGACATGGTCTAATATTAGCGCAAGTCCTGATCCTCGGATTCGTTCCGGGTCCGGGACGCGCGCAGGAGAGCCGCAACGTCCCCGAGCCCAAGCGAGGTTTCGAGCAGGTCCAGATCGAGGCCCTGGGTTCCGAGCGCGCCGCCCTCGTCTGGGGGCGGCCCGTAACCGAGGGCTACGACCTCTTCCTGGCCGTCCGAGACGCCGAAGGCGCCATGCAGTCGGCCCGTCGGATCAACCGCAGTCCCGGGGACGCGCGCCTTCTCGGACTGGACGAAGCGCGCCCTGCCCTCGCGACCGATGGCAGCGAAGGGATCGGCGTCGCCTGGTTCGATCGCAACGATGCGCTGTGGGCGACCCGAAGCGACGACGGGGGCAAGAGCTTCGCAGACCCGATTCGACTGGATGGTGGAGACGGGCGGCCCGAGAACGTCTTCGTCCACGCGGCCTTCGGTTCCGACGCCGACCTCCATGTCGTCTGGATCGACGCGCGCGCCGCCGAAAAGGGTCAGGAAGAACCCGCACACGTCTACCACGTCGTGTGGGGAACACGTGGGCCTCAACCCGAGGAGGACCTCACCGGTGAACACTTCGAAAGCGTCTGCGGTTGCTGTCGGCCCTTCGTACGCGCCGATCGATTCGGCGTGACCGTGGTGTTCCGCGGCATCGACGAAGGCTTCCGCGACGTGCACCGGGTCCGGCGTGAGGCCCGGGGAGCGTGGTCTGCACCCGAGCGCATCGGACCTCCGCTGTGGGAAATCGACGCCTGCCCGATGGCGGGACCGATCGTCGGAGAGCGCGGCGTGTTGTGGCGCGACGGATCGACGGGGCGCGATCGCATTCTCTTCGGCACGACGGTCACCGCGACGCCGGTCGAGGTCGTCCGTGGTGGGTCCATGGCCACACGTTGGTTGTCGCCTCGCTGGGTCGATGCCGACCACGTCCTCGTTCCCGGCGATCCCGAGGGACTCCTGCTGGAGCGCACGGGACGTGTCTGGGAGGTCGTGCGATCCGACCTCCCGTCATGGTGCACCGACATGGCCCGCATCGGGTCCCAATGGCTCATGGTGGGTGACGTCGAGGGACGTCTGGAGCTCGAAGCGCTCGTTTTCGACCGCTGAAGCCCATTCAGGGCCGGGTCACACAGATGATACACGCGCATCATGTTCCACCAGGGACTTCTGTGCTTCACTCGTAGCCCGTACGAAGAAGAAGACTCTACAGTCGAGAGAAAGAAGGTGAGCCCCATGTTGGCTTCCGACGACATCCGCCGGCGCATGCACCAGGAACACCGCACACTGCGCGCCCTCCAGGAAGACCTCCTCGATCGCTTCGAGGACTTCTGCGAGTCTCCCGACGAAGCGTCCCACCGTGACATGGTGGACGTTTTCAAGGAGTTCAGTGCGTCGCTGGCGCGTCACTTCGAGTTCGAGGAGGCCGATGGCTACCTCCAGGTCGTCGTCGACCGACGGCCGCACCATCAGGCACGTGTCGAAGAACTGCGCGGCGAGCACGATTCGATCCGCGAAGTCGTCGAGCGACTCAACAGCGAACTCGGCACGGACATCATGAAGGACGTGCCCCGCTACTCCGTCTTCAAAAAGGACTTCGTGGAACTCATGACCCGCTTCGGTCGCCACGAACAGGCCGAGCGCGAGCTCGTCATGGAGACCTTTTGGCTCGAGGGCGGCGTCAGCGACTGACCCCGCTCCGGCTTCAAGCGGGCAGCGCGGCGCGGAGCGCCAGGACGCTACCCGTCACCGACAGCGCGAACTTGACCGTGGTCGCAAGGAGGCGACCCACGGTCGAGTGCCAGCCGATCCGTAGCGATGGCTCCAGCTGTTGGTCTCGCAGGTATTCGCCTGCGACCGCGCCGACGAAGGCGCCCACGAAGGTCCCGATCAACGTTCCCACGATCGGCACCACGCCGCTGCCCAGCGCGGCTCCGACCAGACCGCCGACGAAGCCGCCGATGATCCCGTAGCGGGTCGCGCCCTTCTTGGCGACGTAGACCATGCCCAACAGCGATTCGATGATCTCGCCGACGACCAGCAGTCCCGCGAAGACGCCCAGCCACAGCCAGCCGATCTGAGAAAACCCGAAGAAGAGGTCGTAGACCACGGCCAGACCGAGCGCCACCCAACCGCCGGGCAAGCCCAACAGGATCGTGAAGCAGGACGTGAAGAGGAGCAGGATCCACGTGCCGTAGCCGAGCCAGAAGCCGACCGAAGCAGCGGATCCGGCGATCGATTCCCACATGATGGGTCTCCGGGGCCGAGGTGTGCAGGACAGGACGCGCGATGCGTCGAAAGGTTCCACGCCCGGCGTCCGACCGCAAGCGAGTCCCGGTCAGGGGCCCTCGGGCGGCGCGTTCAGGCTCCAGTCGTAGTCGACGTACTCCAGGTCGCAGTTGGTGTTGCGCAGCCGGAAGGCGTCGGCCGGACGATAGCGCGCGATGAAATTGCGGACGGCGGCGTCCCCGCCGAAGTCGTCACGGAACCAGTCGAAGAGTTTCGTCAGCCGAATCGCGCCGTCGTCGTAGCTTCCTCCGCAATCGCTCAGGTCGACCCAGGTAGGGTCGTTCATCGCGCGACGTGTCGCGGCCTCGAGTTGCTCGTCGAGGCGCGCGCCCACGTAGGGTTCGCTCGCTAGAGGCGGGCACCCGACCGATGCGCAGTTCACCGCGAAGTGGATGCGTGGTTCGTCGAACTCCACGCGGATGATCTCGTGTTCGATCTGATCGAGCGTGAGCGGACGGCCGGCGATCGTCACCCGCTCGAGCTTCCAGGGTGAGCCCAGCAGCCCGGCGCCATCGATGTCCTTGATCGAGTCCACGGGGTAATGGTCCAGGATCAATTCGACCGTGACCGCGTTGTAGACGTTGATCCAGAAGGCCAGTCGGTCGTCGCCCTCGAGTGCGTCCGGATCGATCGCCTCGAACGCGTCGACGGTGTTCGACAGTGCGGCCACGTCGTGGGCGTCGACGTGCCACGATTCGTAGTCGATCCAGCGGTCGTCCACGACGTACTTCGCCGTCAGCGTTCCCCAGGCTGCGGTCGCGCCGTCGAGATCGGCGCGGGCGGGCAGGGCGAGCAGCAACATGAGCAGGAACGCGGAGCGAATCATGGCTCGGACCTCTCGAAGGCCGGGGAATCGTCGGTCACGCGCGCACGTTGGATCGGTGCACCCGTGATGGGATGCGCGACCGGGTCCATCGGTTCCCATGCTCGTTCGGCGATCAGGTCCGCGACCTCGTGGCGCACGGCCAGCACGATCGCGCCGCGTGGAATCGTAGCCCCCGGATCGTGGAAGACCGGGTCGAGAGGGAGTACGAGCCGCGGAACCGGGTTGGGACACGACAGGATCCACTGTGAGGCCAGCCCGTAGTCGTCGCTCACGACGACTTCGAGTCCGTCCGGGCACGGGAACTCGACCGGACGGTACTCTGCCGGTCGATGCCACCACGCCGACGCCGACGCCACGTCTGCCTCGCGTTCGCCGGCGACCATCAGGTAGGACGGCAACTCGACCCACCGCTCTTCGACCGCGCGCGACCAATCCACACGAACGAAGCTGATCGTCAGCGCCGCGGAAAGCAGTGCGGTGGTCAGAAGGGCGACCCCGGCCGTCGGGGCACGCCAGGTCATGGTGTGGGGCCACAGCAGGAGAATCGCCGGTAGCATCCAGTTCCCTTTCACCTGTCCGGTGACGACGGCGGCTGCCCCGAAGGCGATCACGAAGAGCAGACCGAGGTGCTTTCCAAGGTCGCGGGACCCGTTCCGCAGCTCGACGACACCGCGGAGGCCGACGAGAGGAAGCGCCGGGCCGGCCAGGACCACGCTGCCGAGTACGAACGCGCTCACCCGGCGGAAGAGGTCGGCATCCGAGCTCCCGAAGGCCAGCAGTCCGCGGAGGAGTGGCGGGTCGATGGCGAAGAGGGGCGGCAGGGCGAGTGCGAAGAGCAGGGCCCACGCGGCTGCGCGTGCGCGTCCGACGAAGCCCCCGCGCAGGATCCACACCGCCGCGACGACGACCACGAGTGCACCGCTCGGTTTGGTCCACGGCGCCAGCCCGGCGATCACCACGGCCCACCACGCGCGCCGATCGCCGGCGGCGACGACGAAGCCCAACACGGCTGCCAACTGCAGATCGTCGGGATGCAGGATGGTGCCGGCATAGGTCTGCCACGGACACAGCCCGACCAGGGCGACCGCGATCCAACGGTCACGCAGGACCATGCCGCGTTGGGCGAGAAGACGCGCGAAGAGTCCGAGGACGAGTGCACCGGCCAGCACGGACGGAAGCCGTGCCTCGAGGATCGTGGGGAGCCCGCGTCCCAACGCGACCAGGATCTGGAGCAGCGGGGCGTAGGCCGGTTCGGGATGGTGAGACCAATAGACGTACGCGGCCTCGTCCCGCCCCAATCCGGGAAGCAGGAGCATGGGCAGGCGCAGGGCCGCCAGCGCGACGGCCAGAGCCGTCCAGGCGAGAAGAGAGCGTCGTTCCACGGCATCCGGCGGTCGGGGTCCCCACCAGGGCGCGCGGATGCGTCACACGGGCTCGGGAACCGTCGCGTTCTGAGGCGGAGTGTCCGACGGCGCGGGCATGCGCGGCAAGTCCACGGTGAACACGGTTCGCGCACCGGAAGCCGACTGCACCTCGATCGTTCCGCTGTGTTCCTGCACGATCTCCCGCGCCAGCGAGAGGTTCAGGCCCAGGTGGCCGGAGTGGTGATCGACGTCGACGACGTCGAATCCGCTGAACAGGTGTGGAATCCGTTCCGGAGGAATCGGATCGCCTTCGTTCGTGACCGCGAGCCGAATGCGGCTGCCCGCGTCGAAGAGGACGACCTCGACCTCGGAGTCGCCCGTCCGGTGGTCGAAGGCATTGTGGACGATCGTCTCGACGACCATGGCCAGGTGTTCGGGATCGCCCTGCCACGGAAGCGACTCGGGCAACTCGAAACGCAGCGAGACTTCGGACGCGCACGCGGACTGCGCCGTCGCCCGACTGACTTCGGAAACGAGCGCGGACAGGTCGAACTCCTGCACGTCCCAATGGGCTTCGTTCGCCCGGAAGGCGCAGAGCAGCACCGCTCGGTCGACGAGACCCTGCATTTCCCGGGCACTGTCGAGGATGATCCCGGCGTATTCGTGCACCGTTTCGGGATCGGTGGAGTCGTCCATCTGGAGTATCTGGGCCGGGCCCATGATCTTGCTCAGTGGCGTCCGGGTTTCGTGGGCGAGGAGGTTGAGGAAGCGCGACTTCAACTGGTCGATCGTCTCGACGGCGTGCAAGCGCAGCAGCACGCGCACCTTGGCCAGCAGTTCGCCTTCGTCGAAGGGTTTGCTCACGTAGTCGTCGGCACCGGCTTCGTAGCCGTGGATGCGGTCGTCGAGCATGGCGCGGGCGGACACGAGGACGATCTTCGTGTTGCGCGTGGCGTCGAGTCCACGCAGGCGGCGACAGGTCTCGTAGCCGTCGATTCCCGGCATCATGAGGTCCAGAAGGATCAGTTCGGGCTCCCACTGCGGGGCGAGCTCCAGGCAGTCCTCACCGGATGCCGCGGTGGCCAGGTCGTAGTCCTCGCCGAAGATCTCCTCCATGATGGCGAGATTCACGGGGTCGTCGTCGACGGCCAGGATCCGGTGTTTCGGCTGCATCATGATTCCTCTCCGAGGCGCCGGAACGAGGCGCGTCGAGGAGAGGTATCGGCAGGAAGCCAGGGTTGTTTAGCGACGACCGGTACTGTCGGCGGCGGTCGACTCCAGCTGATCCGCTCGCTGGAGGCGCGTGCGGTCGTCGTAGCCGGTCAGTTCCACGTAGCCCTCGCCGGTGGCGGACCGGCCGCCCCAGGTCCCCTCGTAGCGGCTCAGGCCCTCCCAGTAGGAGAAGCCGACCGTGGTTTCGGCGTGGACCTCCTGGCCGTCGACGAGGGCCTCGACCTCGAGCTGGAGGTCCTCGGCCGGGAATTCGAGGGTCCACGAAACCGGGTAGGTCGCGTCGGTCCAGGGGCTCGTCCAGGTCCGGCCGGGGCTCAGTACGGCGCCGGTCGTGTCGAGCGGACGCGAGCTGCCGTCGGCTTCGACCACGGTGCCGAAGACGTTGTCGACCACGCCGCCCCGGCGCACCCGACCGAGCATGAGGTCGCGTCCGTCGGCGAAGCGGGCGCTGAACCAGTCCCACGAGAAGCCATCGCGCGGCGAGTCGCCCGAGAAGAACTCCTGGTCCATCCACGTCATTCCCGACACGGCGCGCGGGTCGTCGTCGATCGTCAGCGTTCCCCGCGTCTGCAGTCGCGTCATGGAGTAGTAGTAGCTGGCCTGAGCGCGGTCGCGCGTCTTGTGCGAGAGACCGTTCTCGCCGTGCAGCACGAGAGGGCGTTGCGGAACCAGTTCGAGGTCGATCGCCAGCCCGTCTTCACGGGCCTGGATGTGGAACACGCCGTCGTCGCGATGGCGGACCGACCAGTTGGCGATCCAGACGTGCATGCGCGTCGTATCTGCCCCCGCGATACCGGCGGCCGCGCGCTGCGAGCGCTCGCGCAGGTGGAAGCGGTTCCAGTCGACCTCGGTCACCGCGAAGTGCGCCAGGATGATGTCACTCGCCCGCCAGGGCGAAGGCTCGAATCCGCCTTCGGCGCGGACCGGCTCGGGGCGGAGTCCCACCCGGAAGAAGGTCAGCTCGTAGCCGAAGCGATGGTCGTTCGAATCGAGCAGGCTGCCGGTGAAGTACCACCACTCGGTGCCGAAGCCCGGGTGCGCGCCGTGATCGCGCGGGAAGTCCCATTCCCACGGTCCGTCGGCGACGCGGAACTGCGGTGGACCTTCGAGTTGGGCCACGGCGCCCAGCGGAATCAGGAGAAGGAGGATCAGAGCCCAGCGCACGATCACTCCTCCCGCAACGACGACGCGATGCTGATGCGACGTCCCTGAACGATGGGAATCAGGGTCGCGAGCAGAGCTGCCAGCAGACTCCACACGAGATTGAGCAGCCACTCGCCCCACGGCACATGGAAGGGCAGCATCCAACCGAAGCTGCGCAGATTGATCACGTGCAAGAGGATCCACGCCAGGCCGCTTCCCGCGATCAACGCGAAGACCCAGGCGAGCATGGCCATCAAGAAGGACTCTCCGAGCAGCATGTTGCGCAGTTGCGATGCGGTCAGTCCGAGCGCGCGGAGCGTCGCGAGCTCACGACGGCGTTCCATGAGCATGGCCATGAGTGCAGCGAGGATGCCGATCGCGGCCACGGCGATGCCGATCACCTCGAGTGCATTCGCCACGGAGAAGGTGCGGGCGAAGACCTCGTCGGCCTGTTCGCGCAGGCTCGCATTGCTGTTGATCACCACGGCCCACGTGCCGGCCAGATCGAGTTTGAGTTCCTCGATGAAGGTGTCGACGTCGACGCCCTCGTCCAGATACAGCGCGGCCGAGTTGGGATCGTGGTCGCCGAAAGTGAGGCGCCACGTGCGTTGGTCCATGAGCACGACGCCGCGGTCGCTCGAGTAGTCGCGGTACACACCAGCGACGGTGAGTTCGACTTCCTGGCCGTTCACTTCCATGTCGAAGGTGTCGCCGGGTCCGAGGCCGGTACGTCGCATCAGCGTCTCGGAGATTCCCGCCTGACCGCTCATGACGCGGTCGAGGAAGACGTCGGGCGACGGACCGGAGATCAAGGTCGGTTCGGCTCCGCGACGGAAGACGGCGACGTCGACTCCTGCGGTGAAAGTCTCCACGCCTTTCACGCGGGCCATCAGGCCCCGGTAGGTATCGAGGGCGGCGACGCCTTCGCGGTGACGCAAGGTCTCGACGAGCGCCGGGTCGAGCCGTGCGTTCAGTCGATCGACTTCGGCGGTGGCGGGTCCGATGTAGATGTCCGCGCGCACCGAGTCCGCGATCCAGTCCGTCACTTCGGAGTGGAAGCTGGCGATCATGGTGCCCATGGCGATCGACATCGACAGGGCCACCGTGAGTGCGGCGAGGGCGACGCCCGTCCGACTGAGCGACGCTCGGATGTTGCGTGCGGCCAGCGCCGCCACCTCACCGAGGGTCGCGGCCATCAAGTGTTGGATCTTTCCCAGAAGGTAGCTTCCGAGAAGAGGCACCGTGACCGCAGCGCTCAGGGCCAGACAGATCGCGGCGACGTAGCCCGGGGTGGGACTGTCGGTGGGCCAGAAGAGTCCGGCGATCGCGATCAGTGCCAGCGGAATCGCGAGCCACGGCATGCGGTTCAATCGCGTGCGCGTCTCGTTCTCGACGTTTCCGCGCGAAGCGGCCTGGGCAGGCGGCGTCGAGGCGGCTTCCGAGGCGGGCCAGAGTGCCGCCACGATCGTCGCCACGAAGCCCACGGCGATCGCTTTCGCCAGCGTCGAGGGCATGAGGAGCAGGGTGTCGGCGCGGACGTAGCCGTAGAGATCGCTCGCGGTCTGGGAGATCCCCTGCAGGGCGAAGCGCCCCGCGCCCACGCCCAGGAGAATGCCGAGCACGGTGCCGATCGCCGCGATCACGGTGGCTTCGATCAGCCAGGCGCCGAGGACCTCACCGCGGGTCGCGCCCAGACAACGCACGATACCCAGCTGCGGACGCCGGCGCAGCACGGCGACGAGCAGGGCGTTGTAGATCAGGAAAAGGGACACGAAGAGAGCCAGGTAACTGAGTGCACCCAGGTTCATGCGCAGTGCCGAGAGCATGGTCTCGAGATAGCGCGCCGACCCGCCGGGTTCGTCGATCCGCGCGCCCACCGGTAGTTGGGCCCTGATGCGACGCAGGGTTTCACGGCGTCCTTCGTCGTCGAGAACGAGGTCGATCCGCGTGACGTCGGTTCGGCCCGTCAGTTCCTGTGCGGTGGCCAGATCGCACAGCGCGAAGTTGTCCGGGATCTTCAGGCCGTCGATCTCTTCCGGCAATGCACCGAGAACGAAGGCCTCGCGCTGGAAGGATCCGACCGAGAGTTCGAGCCGATCGCCTTCGCTCAGGTCATGACGTTCGAGAAAGGGAGCGCTGATCAACAGTGCGCCCGGTTCGGCCATGAGACCGAAGAATCGGCGGCTAGCCTCCTCGACGTCGAATTCGGTTTCGTCGAGCTCCAATCCGAGATCGCGCACACCGGCTTCGGCGAAGGGATCGATGCCGTAGAGGCGCAGCGGTTCCTCGGCGAGCACGAAGGTCTGCAGGACCGGCGCCGCCGCCTCGACGCCTTCGACGTACTGGAGGCGGATCGCGAGCTCGGGGCGCAGTCCGTCGCGGCCAGGGAGGACCTGATCGGTGGTGCGGCCTTCCAGGCGTTCGACCGTGCGCCTGAAACTGCTGACCGTGCTTCCGCTGCCCAGATCGATGGCGATGATCGCCGCCACGCCGAGCGCGATGCCCAGCGCGGGAAGCAGTGCCTGCGTCGGGTGTGTCCGCCAGAACGGCAGGTGGACCAGACGGAACAAGCGCAGCATCAGGACTCGTCGTCCGTCTTCTGGAAGAGCGCCGCGGCCTTGGCCGATGGCCTGACCTTGGGCTTCGGCTTGTCGTCCGGGGCCTCGGCGGGATCGGTCGGTGTCTCGGGTTCTGCTGCCGGTTCGGAGCGATCGTCGGTGCCGAGCGCTTCGTCGATCGCGGTGTCGACCTCCGTTTCGGAGGTCGCTGGGGCGGGTTCGGTGTCAGGCGCCGGTTCGGATGTCGGCTCAGGCGCCGGTTCCGGCGTCGGTTCCTGGGCCGGCTCCTCCGGCGCGGGCGATTCGATGCCCGGAGCAGGCGAGGGAGAGCTCTTCGACTTGAACAGCGCACCCTTCGGAGGGCCCTTCTTCTTTTTCTTCTTCGGTGCCTGCTCGACCTCTGCCGCGACGGTCCCAGCCTCGGCGTCGGCCTCGGTCTGGGCCTCGGTCTGGGCCTCGGTCGCCGCGACCGGGTCGGGGGCCCATTCGATCCGACCGTCGATCAGATTGGCGATCCGGGTGGCGGAGCGAGCGGCCTCTTCGCTGTGCGTGACCAGGAGGATCGTCACTCCGTGTGACGCGTTCACCTGCTTGAGGAGGTCGAGAGTCCTGGTCGCCGTGCCGGCGTCGAGGTTTCCCGTGGGCTCGTCGGCCAACAGGAAGGCCGGCTCGTTGATCAGCGCGCGTGCCGTCGCGACGCGTTGCTGCTCGCCGCCACTGAGGTGGTCCGGCATCTCCGAAGCGCGTGCTTCGAGTCCGAGTTCCTGCAACAGGGAGTGCGCGCGATCGAAGACCTCGCGGCGCGGTTTGCCGGCCAGAAGGGCAGGGAGGGCCACGTTCTCGAGCACCGGCATCATCGGCAGCAGGTTGAAGAACTGGAAGATGATCCCGATGCGGTCGCGGCGGAGCTGCGTGCGCTCCGCGTCGCCGAGCTTCGTGATGTCCACGTCGTCGACGACGATCGATCCCGCATCCGGGGTCTCGATGCCGGCGAGGCAATTGAGAAGGGTGCTCTTCCCCGAGCCGCTGCGGCCGAGGAGCGCGACGAACTGACCGTCCTCGATCTCCAGATCGAGCCCGCTCAGGACCTGATGGGTCGTTTCACCGTCGCGGAAGGCCTTGCTCAGGCCCTGGATGCGCAGCTTGGCCATGCCTGGATCCTCCCCTGCACACCATAGAGCGTGAGGTCGGCTTCGCCCAGGCCGGGTTGGAGCTCGATCTCACCGTGGGGGTCATTCGCCTCCGCCGTCGACCTGGATGCGCTCGGTGGCTTCCTGGCCGTAGACCTCGTACTTCGCGTCGAGGCGGTTCGTGATGTAGCCCGAAAGCACGATGAAGGCCAACGGCACGATCAGCGGGATCCAGCGCCGCTTCGGGCGACGGTGGAGAAGGTCGGTCGAGAGCACCACGCCCGACGCCATGATGAACACGAAGCCCACCGACACCAGGTAGAGGTAGCGGATGTTCAACCAGTCAGCGGGGAACTCGATCACGCAGTAGGGCAGCACGCTGATCAGTGTCCATGCCAGGAAGAAGCGGATCGTCTTGTTGCCGAACACGAAGCCGAAGACGGTGTAGCTGATCACCGCCCAGCCGATCAGCACGCGCAGCACTGGTGACATGGCGTAGACGAACTGCACCACCGGGTGACTCGATTCGACCAGTCGGCTCACGTGGATCGGGAAGAACATGTGGACCAGGTAGTTGATCAGGTTCTTCCCGAAGTTCAGCGAGAAGTCGATGATCCCATCACCCGCGGCGACCCACCCGAGGTCGGCCACGCCCGTGATCTGCCGCACGATCGTGAACGCGGCGGCGCCCAGGACCAGGACGAGCAGGTGCGGCTCGAGGATGCGTCGCTGGTCTCCACGTTCGCCCCGGTAGAAGACCTTGTAGGCCAGCAGACCGCCGACCAGAGCGAAGGCCGTCGGCCGCGCGAAACTCACCAACAGGAAGAGGGTCAGCACGGCCGCGTAACGCAGGCTGAGCATGCGTCCGTCGCCGAACAGGTCGTTGCGGATGTAGAGGTTCAGGATCAGCAAGTAGAGCGTGGCGATCAGGAGATTCTCACCGCCGGCCACGAAGAGAACGGCCTTGCCGTAGCTTCCCACCCCGACCGCGAAGAGCACGCCGGCGAGGATCGCGATCCTCCGGTCCCAGAGGAGCGCCGTGACCAACCAGTACACGAGGAAGGCATTGATTCCGTGCAGGAGCAGGTTCGTGGCGTACCAGCCGCGGGCGTCGGTCCCGAACAGTCGGTACTCGGCGAAGAACAGCGCGAGCGGAACCGGATGGTGTCGCTCGAAGGCGTTCGTGTCGAAGATCAAGGAAGGATCCGCGTCGAGCGTGCGTGCCGTTTCGATGACGCGGAAGTCCTCCGCGTGCCAGAAGTCGTTGTCCAGCGCCATGGAGTAGAACCCGAACGACAGCGCGATCGTCCCGACCAACATGACCAGGTTCCACGTCCAGCGGACACGCGCGGGCGCGAGGTCGGCCGGCTGCAGGTTCGGGTCGGTCTTGAAGTCGGTCGCCGAGGTCACGCCACCGGTCCTCTCCAACTGCGTTCGCCATGACGCGAGGCACAGAGCACGAGGCTCAACCACGCGAGGTGTTCCAGGTCGCCGCGGAAACGGGGCGCGAGGCGCGGTTCGATCCGTCGGATGTAGCCGGCGTCGAGTACGCGACGCGGATAGACCCGTAGATCGTACCAGCCCGAGTGCTCCAAGTGATGGAGATACTCGTCGGGCCTGACGCGATTGGGAATTCCCGAGAAGTGGAAGGAACGATAGAACCTTCGCGTATACCGGTAGATGTTGAGTGGATCGGCGTCTCGGATCCACCGGGTGTGCGTCTGGAGGTCGATCTCCGCCACGAGGTGTGCGCGGTCGCTGACGATCTCGCCGAGTTGGTCGAGCGTCGCTTCGACGTTCGTGAGGTGTTCGAAGGCCGAGTGGCTGACCACCAGGTCGAAGCGCTGGGGCACGAGTCGTGTGAGGTCGAAGTCCGACAGGACGCGATAGCGCAGCGGACCCTCCGGATCGCCCGCCTCGAAGCGTTCGAGCGCGGCGTAGAGTCGCTCGAGCCGGTCGACGTCTTCGCCGGCGATGTGCGCGGCGACGTTCCGATGCAATTTTGCCTGCCGTTTGCCGATCAGCGCGTGCACGTCGACGGCCGTGTAGCTCGCGGCGCCGGCATCGATCCACAGGAGCCCCGTTCCCAGGTCCGGCCCGGGGCCGATCTCCAGCACGTGCCGGCCCTCGAGCTCGAGATCGCGCTGCAGGTAGTCGCGCAGGTGCCGCGTCCAGTTCTCGTAGACCGCAAAGGCGTAGCGATGCGAGGCGGCGGCGTTCCCCGGGCGCGGCGTGCGGTAGCCCAGGACGCGGTGCCGGACCGCGTTCAGCGCCAGCAAGACGGCGCCGGCCGCGTGGTGCAGTCGGTTGCGAACAGGCGGCGCGTCGATGTGCTGGACGTCTTGGATCATGGGTCCCACGCGCCGGGGGGCGCGCGACAGGGGCAGACAGGATGTCCGGGGACGGGACAGTGAACGTGGGACAGGCCTCTGAGTGTACGCCAGGCGCTCGGCGCCTCGCCACCACGGGACGGGGATCCGCGCCTCCGGGCCTCTCGTGGCGGGCTCGGGGGTCGGCGGCTAGGCTTTCGTTCGTTCTCGCACCCCACGGCCTGGCAACCGAAAGCCTGGCACCCCACGGGAAGTCGCATGAGCGAATCGCAGGAAACGGGATCGAGTCGGTCGGCGGCGGGCTCGACGGCGGGCTCGACGGCGCGCGCAGCTGGAAACACGACCGGACAGCAGGCCGAAGTCCACGATCGGCAGATCCAGGACATGTTCGCCGGGATCGCGGGCGTCTACGATCGGATGAACGGGCTCTTGAGCCTGGGACTCGACGCCTCGTGGCGGGACCGGTTGGCCGAGGCGATCGATCCGTCGGCCCAGGACGTTCTGGACGCGTGCACCGGCACCGGCGAGCTGATCCTGACCGCCGCGCGGCACGGACGCGGCGTCCGGCACGTGGCCAGTGACTTCTGCGTTCCCATGCTTTCGGCAGGAATCGCCGACAACGGGCTCGGTGACGCGGCGCGCGTGCTCGCGGCCGACACCCAGCGGCTTCCCTTCGCCGACGAGTCCTTCGACGCCGTGATGGTGGGATTCGGTCTGCGGAACCTGGGCGAACTGCAACGCGGTCTCGACGAGATCGCCCGGATCCTACGCCCCGGAGGCCAGATCCTCGTGCTCGAGTTCTTCCGCGTGCGGCGCGCCTGGATGCAGGCTCCCATCGACTTCTACCTGAGCCGGGTCGTGCCCTTGCTGGGGCGGATCGTCGGTGGAGCGCCCGAGGCCTACGCGTACTTGCCGCGGTCCATGGGCCGATTCGTCACCGTGGCCGAATTCCGCGAGGGGCTCGTACAGGCCGGTTTCGAGGCCGATATGGTGGTCCGGCCGCAGACCTTCGGAATCGCGTACCTGGTGGTCGCGCGGAAAACCTGAGGCGGCACGAGGTCCGCGAGTCCAAGGCGTGACCTTTCTCTCACAGTCTGTTCACACGCTCTGGCCGGGGATTCGCTATATTCCTCCTGTCGTGATGCACATGCATCATTCCCGATTCCACGAAGTCCCCCGCCCGGAAGGTTCGTCACGCATGCGTACGATCAAGATCCTTGCCCTCTCGACGCTCGTCGTCGGCTTCATGGCCACCTCGGCCATCGCTGGTAACTGTGGTGACAAGAGCGCCGACACGGCGGCGGCGAAGGCCAAGACCGAAGCTCAGGTCGCCAAGGCCGGCGACTGTGCCAAGGGTGCCAGCACCGCCTCGGCGACGAAGACGGCTTCCGCCGCTGGTTGCGACAAGAGCGCCAGCACCGCGTCGGCCGTGAAGACCGCGTCGGCTGGTGGCTGCGACAAGAGCGCCAGCACTGCTTCGGCCACCAAGACGGCTTCCGCCGCTGGTTGCGACAGCAAGGCCAGCACGGCTGCGGCTACGAAGACCGCGTCGGCTGGTGGCTGCGACAAGAGCGCGAGCACCGCGTCGGCCGTGAAGACCGCGTCGGCTGGTGGCTGCGACAAGAGCGCCAGCACTGCTTCGGCCACCAAGGTCGCGGGTGCGGGCTGCGCGAGCAGTGCCACCAAGACCGCGTCGGCCGGCAACTGCAGCAGCGATGCCAAGGGCGCCAAGATGGCCGTGAAGCTCGAGACCGTGCGCATGCCGAGTGGCGCCATGGTCGTCATGTACCACGGCAAGGACGCGTCCAGCGTCGCCGCTCTTCAGGCCAGCGCCAAGAACGGCTGTCAGGGTTTCGCGTGTGACCTCGCCAAGAGCGTCGCCGCCGACGAGAACTGCAAGGTCGAGATGGCCAAGACCGACACCGGCGTGATGATGATCGTCACCTCGGAGAAGGCCGAGGCCCTCGATGGCTATGAGGCCCAGTACGCGGCCGTCATCGCCTCGGCCGACGGCGCGCAGGGCGAGTAATTCGCCCGCCGACGTTCGCGCTCAGCACTTCGCGCGAGCCTTTCGAGAGCCCGCTCCGGTATTGCCGGGGCGGGTTTTCGTTCGTGGCGGACCGCGGTCGAGCGTCCGCCGGTGCGGCACAGCACCCGGAGGTTCGTGATCTCGTGCGTCCCGCCCTCGGCGAAGGGCAGGATGTGATCGACTTCGAGCCGGTGGGCAGACGTGCACCGCGTGCCGTCGGGTGCGACGAAGGTGCATCGATGGCCGTCGCGCGCGAAGACCGCGCGCCACCGGACGCGCAGCGCACAACGCATCGCCGCATTCCGCCGCGACGCGGCCGCCGGTGAATCGTGCAGACGCCGCACGAGCAACTGCCAGATCGACCCGTAGCCGGCGTCGGCGTACGCGCGGGTGCGGTGGCAAGTGCACAGGGTCTCGATCAACTCGACCGTGGCCGTGTGCTCACGATGACGAAGGGACTCCAACCGACGGATGATCTGCACGGGACCGAACTCCTGGGGAGGCGAGTTCGAGTGCAGTGTACACCCGGAATCCGGGGCTTCTGGTTGGACGTGAGAGCGCGCGGAGAGGTATGGCGCATCGCGAATGGTCTTCGAGGCGTGCGCGCGCCCATGGGGACGTGATCAGGCCGCGACGCGGGACGTCGATCTGGTCTTGCCCTGCTCTCTGAATCGCCCGATCCCCGGGGTCGTCAAGCATTCTGGAATCAAAGCTGTGGACAAGAGTGTCCACGAAGCAGACACCACATCGCAGCTCGCAGCCCTCACTCCGAACCGTTCCGCAGCGGAACGGTACCGGTCGCACGCTCGGCAACCAACCGCACCGAGAACTCCGCGCCGCCTTCCGGCACATTCCGCCACGTCACGCTCCCGCCACACGCG
>JGI12109J20283_10198752_pt1 | contig 22900 bp, 13 predicted proteins | sample ElkSlonscriptome_12_FD_20283 | JGI IMG/M metagenome (IMG submission 20283)
GAAGTCGGATTCGCGCGCGGCCCCGATGGCGTGCGACGCGGTCCCGACGGTGGCCCGCTGCGCTTCGACGTCCTGTGCGTTCGTGGCTGGTCGGACTGGGAGCGCGCGGTCGAGATCATCGCCGGAAACCTTCGCGCGGTCGGCGTCGATGCGACGGCGAAGCCCCTGGAATTCGAAGAGTGGTACCAGCGCGTGAGTCGAGGAGAGTTCGAATCGAGTATTGGCTGGTCGCTCGAGGGCGCATCGATCTATCACTTCTATCGGAGCCTGATGAGCGAGGACACGGTTCGTCCGCGGGGCGAGTCGTCTGCGACCAATTGGCATCGCTATTCGAGTGCCGCGGCAGACTCGGTCCTCGAACGACTGGAGGTGGTGTCCGACACGTCCGACACGCGGGAGCTCTCGAATCACTTGCAGCGGATCTTCGTGGACGAGGCGCCGGCGATTCCTCTATTTCCCGGGCCGTCATGGGCGGTGTACAGCACGCATCGAATCGAGGGGTTTCCCTCGATCGACGACCCCTACGCCGACCCATCGCCCCACAAGTTCGCGCGTGGTGAGGTGCTGCTCGTGCTGACGCGCTTGCGGCCGGTCGACGATGACTAGGGGGCGTCAGACCGTCGGCATGGCACGGCCTTCGGTGACGACGGCCAGGACTTCGATGAGTCGATCCCGCGCAATGGGCTTGGACAGGTACTCGTCGAGACCCGCGGCGAGGATGTCTTCTCGGTCACCGGCAAGTGCATTGGCGGTCAGGGCCACGATCGGTATCCGTGCCTTCTCACCTCCGAGAGCGCGGATCTGCCGCGTGGCGCCGATTCCGTCGAGGTTCGGCATCTGCAGGTCCATCAGAACGACGTCGTAGGGCTGTTTCGCGACGGCGCTCACGGCCTCGATACCGTCCGCGGCCTCGTCGACGGAATGTCCCAGTTTCGCCAGGAGCTTTCGTGTGACCAGGCGGTTCACCTGCATGTCGTCGACGACGAGAACCGAGAGCTTTCCGTGGACTTCCTCGTGACCGCTTGGATTCTGGCGCGACGAAAGATCGCACGTTCTCGCGTCCAGGAGATCGACCTCGAAGATGAAGGTCGTTCCCTTGCCGGGCTGACTTTCGAAATCGAGAGTCCCGCCCATGCACTCGACGAGTTGGCGGGAGATCGCGAGGCCGAGGCCCGTGCCGCCGTAGCGTCGCGTCGTCGAGTCGTCGACCTGGGTGAAGGGAGAGAAGAGTCGTTGCTTCTGTGCCGGATCGATACCGATCCCCGTGTCCTCGATCTCGAAGACGACGCGGTGGCCGTTCGCTCCCTGCGCGGCCGCCGGGCGCAGACGTAGAGTCACCGAACCATCGGCCGTGAACTTCACGGCGTTCGACAGCATGTTCAGGAGAACCTGGCGCAGGCGGGTCGGATCGCCACAGACCCGGCGAGGCGTCGTTTCGTCGATTTCGGTGACGAGTTCGATGGATTTCGTCGCAGCGCTCGGCCCGACGATACTCAGCGCCTCTCGCGCAAGGCCGGGGAGTTCGAAGTCGATTTCCTCGAGTTGAAGTCGACCGGCCTCGACCTTGGCCAGATCCAGCACGTCGCTGATCAAGGAGAGCAGGGCCTGGCTGGAACTCTGGATGACGTCGAGGTCCGCGCGTTGCTCGTCGGAGAGCCGGGACTGTTCGAGCACCTGCGCCATGCCGACGATGCCGTTCAACGGCGTTCGCATCTCGTGGCTCATCGATGCCAGGAAGCGAGCTTTGGCGCGCGATGCAGCTTCGGCGGCGTGGGCGGTCTGGCGGAGTTCCTCGGCCTTCTCGCGCAACCGGGATTCGGCCGCGAGGCGACGACGCATCTCCGACTCGACTCCCTGGAGTACGGGGCGGATCCCTCCGAGGGCGATTCCCGCCAGGGACATGAAGGTGGCGATCAGGATCAGGGTCTCGCGGTCGCGGAAGCGCCGCACCCGCAGAGTGGTCTCTTGCTCGTAGGCCTCGACGATGGAACCCATGTGGGGTACGAAGGCGCGTTCGGCCTCGAAGAGCACGGTCAGCAGTCGATGGGCGTAGTCCGAGCCCGTGGGCTCGCGAAGGAGCGCTTCCCCGGTCGCCGACACGTCGCGGGTCCATCGGTCGAGAGACGCGAAGAGGTCCGCGGCGGGCCCGGATTCGGCACCGGGCAGGCCGAGGTCCTGATCTCCGTGGCGCAGGGCGTGGTCGTAGCGGGCGAAGTCACTCAGCGCCGCGTCCAGGGCCTGCCGCGCTTCGGCCTCGACGACCGTCGAGCCCTCGTGGATCGATACGGCGTTCTTGGCGATTTCCTGGCAGAGAGCGCGCTGATTGGAGGCGAGACGGACGACGCGGACGTCGATTGCCGTCGCCGCCGGCATCTGGGCCACGACGAGCTGGGCGGCGATCACCACCACGGTGATGAAGGCCAGACCGAGCCCGAGAGCCCAGCGTAGACGTGAAATGGCAGTGTCGTGGCTCACACGAACGCTCCTTCGTTCCACGGGGATCGGCAGGAACGGCTCCGAAGTTTAGTGCCAGGGCTCCGTCGCCGGATGACCACCGCCTGGCCAAGGGTTTCGATCGGATCCTCCGCGCGTCCATCGGAACTGCCCTTGGACCAACCCTAGGCGCGAGACATCCTCTCTGGCAGACTCGGAGGGAGATCTCCTTCCTCGTCGAACGAACACCATGACCGGACACTCGGCCGCCGCCCCCGATCAGGAGAACAACGTGAAGCCACTCGACGTCGACCTGAAGATCCGCTCCCTCCGCATCGAAGAATCGAACGACGCATCGGCCTTGGCTTGGGACGGGATCGAACTGAGTGGAGCCGATCTCCGCTCCCCGTGGGGTCGCGTGATGTTCCAGGGTTTGCAGCTCGGCCCCGGCCGGATCGTGCCGAGTGCAGGAATTCCGTCGGAATTCCGCCGGCTCTTCGCGAACGGGGACGACGAATGAACGCATCTCGTGACGAGGGACGCTCGTTGTGGGTTCGCGGCGTGAACGTCGTTCTGGAACACGTCGGTGCGCGAGGCGTCGAGATCCAGTGCGTGAACACGACGCGTACGGAGCGCGGCAAGACGATCCACCTCGGCCTGACCTGGGACCATCACGCGCTCGCACAGCCCTGGGACGGAGTCGTCGTGATCGAGGCCTGTCGCCGGACCAAGCACGACGGCGTGCTGGCGATCGTCTGGGACGCCATCCGAGCGGAACCGGCCGACCTGGACAGCCGCATGGGCCGAGCTTCGATTCAGGGTCTGCGCGTCGGTGCGGGTCAGATCCTGCTCGAGGGCATGGGTCTGGCCAAGAGAACGGCGCTGAAGCTCGTGCTGGACGAGGGTACGGCCTACTCGGCCTGAGCGGATCGATGACCACCGGCCGGGACGGATTCGCGCACGCCGCGTGACATCACCAGGGCCCCGCGCGTGTGACGTTCACCACGGTGTCTCCATCGTAGCGACTGGCGCCGCCGAATCCCACGAACCAGATGCGTTCGCGGTCGTCCTCGGTGATGGCGAAAGGGAGACCACCCCGTAGGCCGTCTTCTTCGTCCAGTATGGTCAGGGACGTCCCGTCGTAGCGACAGGCCCCGTGACCGTGCGACGAGAACCAGAACGTACCCTGTGCATCGCGATGGAGTGCGCCGACGGAGAATCCGTCGCGCTCGAAGACGGTCGTGAAGCTCGTGCCATCGAAGTGGAGGAGACCCTTCGACCCGGTGCCCAGCCACACACCGCCGGATTCGTCGGCCAGAAGCGAACCCACGAAGGTCGTCGACGTCTCGTTCATCACGTCGAGTGTTTCCACCGAGTGTCCGTCGAAGCGAGTCGCGCCCGCGAGGGTACCGATCCACAGCGTGTCGGTGTCGTCGACGAAGAGGCTCCACACATCGAAACCCATGAGCCCGTCCTGCTCGGTCCAGGTGGTGAAGGTCTCGCCGTCGTAGAGCGTGACGCCACCGAACCCCCGAACCACATCTCCCCATCGTGCCCCTCGGCGATTGCCCGGACGACCTCACCCCGGTCGTGAGCGTCGACGAGATCGAAGTAGACGAGCGAGGTTCCGTCGTAGCGGGCCAGGCCGCTCTGGGTTGCGAACCAGTACCAGCCACGAGCGTCCTGATGCATTACGCGCATCACGCCACTGATCTGGTTGCCCTGCGATTCCTCGACCCAGGGATCCGTCTTGAACTCCGGCATGAATTCGGCTGAGTGCGTGACCGCGGCTTCGTACACGCGCGAAGTCTGGGCGGGCGCGCCGGAAACGGATCCGAACAGAAAGACCAGGAAAGTGAGTCCCTGGAGTGTCGTACGTGGTGTTGTTCCGATCATTCGGTCGAACTGCGATGGGCTGAGGGTGGGTCACGCGACGTGGGACGCAGGAGCGAGTTTGTCCGATCGCGTGGGTCGAGTCCACCGGACCGGGGATTCTTTGCCGGCCTGTCACATGTCCCGGTGCCCGCCGCATCCGGTCGAGCGCACGGCATCATCCGTCCCGGATGCCCTGGTTCCCGGGTTCCAGGAGCATGGAGCTTGCCCCCCGGTTCCGTACTCTCTATCCTGACTCGAACGTCGGCCGTCCCTCCGAAACCTGATCCGGACGCATGCGCACCAGATCCTTCGCAGTCCTCCTCGTCGTACTCGTCGCCGTTGGATCGATCCAAGGCTCGATTTTCGACGTGTTCTGCAGCGAGACAGGAGATCGAGGACTCGGGCTCGACCTGGTGACGGCCTGCGTGGAAGCCGACTGTCACGACGCGGTACCGGCCGAGGCAACTTGTGCTGACGAAGACTGCTGCATCGTCGAGGAGCTGCCGGCTCGTCCGATCGCGTCGAATGCAGGGGGCCCCTCCTTCGGTGAGGACACGACCATCGTGGTCGGCTCCCTGGCCGCGTGGCTCGGGCTGCGCGACAATGACGACCCCATGGGCCGTCAGCCGCACCAACGGAACCGACCAGGTCCCGATACGGGGGCCTTTGCTGGCTACCGCCTGCCACTCCTGAGCTAGAACACGACCGTTGCCGTATCACGGCAGTCAACGCATGTGCGAAGCCGCGTGCGTGCGATGTGCTGCCGTTACCCGGAGACGTGGTCGTGTTCCGATTGCCTCTGGCCTCATTATTCGTATTCGTCGTCGCGGTCTTCGTGACGACGTGTCGCTCCGCGCACGCGTCATCGCTGTCCGTCGACGAGATCCTGTCGTTGGTCGAACGGCATCATCCGGCCGTCGCGGCCGCGCGTGCGCGTGTGCTCGCCGCCGAGGCCGAGCGTGACCAGGCAGGCGCCTGGTCCAATCCCGAACTCGGACTCGACGCCGAAGGTATCGGCGGCGACGACGATCGCGGCCTGGAGCCGGACGAATTCACGCTCTCGGTCGCCTGGCCGTTGAATTCCCTGCTGACGCGAGGACCGCGAATCGATGTCGCGGACGCACGGGTCGGTCTCGCTCGGGCCGCACTCCAACGCACGTCGTGGGAGATCGCCGCGACGGCGCGACGTGCAGTTCACCAAGCTATGGTCGCCGACCGTGTCGTCGAGTTCGCGGGTGCCCGCATGGATCTGGCCCAGCTGACCGTCGACGCCTTCCGTGCGCAGGTCGAGGCGGGTGAGTCGTCCCCGATCCAGTTGTTGCGCGCGGAGGTCGAGCACGAGACGGCGCGCTCGGACTACGAGTCCGCCGCGGCCGATCGACGCATCGCCTACCGCGAGTTGATCGCGCTGTGGTCGCCGACGGTCGATCCGACGGTGCGCCTGTCGGGGTCCCTGCGGGTCGACGTGTCGATCGCGGATCAGGACTCGCTGGCGCAGGAACTGCAGAAACGGCATCCGCTCCTGGTCGAGGCGCGATGGCGTCGCGCGGTCGAGGCACGCGCTGGTGACCTCGTGGCCCGTGAACGCTGGCCACGAATCGTGCCGCGGACAGGCATTCGTTGGCGGCCGGACGTCGACGACCAGGATTTCGTCGCGGGCCTCGGGCTGGAACTCCCGCTCTTCGATCGGAGGGACGGTGCGCGTCGCGCGGCTGCGCGACGCAGTGACGCCGCGGAGGAAGACCTCCGAGAACTCCGCCTCGACCTGACCACGCGCCTTCGCTCGGCCGTCGACGATCTCCACGCACGGGCGAGGGTGCTCGACGACTTCGACCAGCGCATCGTTCCGCGCGCGCAGGATGCCCTCGACCGTGTTCGCATCGGCCAACGTGCCGGCAAGTTCGGTGCGCTCGAGCTCCTCGACGTCCAACGTGCGCTCTTCGTCGCGGAGCGAGCACGTCTTCGCGCGCAGGCGACCTACGACCGCACCGTGGTCGAGATCGAATCTTTGCTCGGACGCGGGCTCGACGACCTCGCCGCGTTCGATACTCCCTCGATCGAAGAGGATGACCGATGATTCCGCACGCCTCTGCCAAGCACGGGTTCGTTGTTTCTCTCGCCGCGGTCATGGCCGCGCTCTTCGTGTTCGCGCCCTTTGGCGTCGCGACCTCTCCGGTCGACGCGGGCGCGTCCGTGGCGACCTGTGCGCCCCACGGGATCGACACGGCGGCCTGCTGGATCTGCGATCCAGAACTTCGTGAGGAGGGTCGGCTATGGTGTTCTGAACACGAGCGTTACGAAGATCGCTGCTGGCTCTGCCATCCCGACCTCCGCGATGCCGATCGCCTCTACTGCGAGGAACACGGCCTCTACGAGGACGAATGTCTGGTGTGCCGCCCGGAGGCGTCCGGCGCGCGCGGGGACCTCGAGTCCGGCAGCGAACTGTACTGCCGCGAGCACGATCTCGCCGAGGCGGAATGTGGCATCTGCCATCCCGAATTGGCCGACGGTCTGATCCCGGGAGGTAGCCTCAAGATCCGATTGCCGAGCCCGGAATCGGCCAGACTCGCGGGCGTGGAATCCGATCGCCCGGGCGTCGCGGACGCAACACCCACGGTCGAGGCGATCGGAGAAGTGGGCTACGACAGGAACCGTCTCGCGCGGGTCACGCCCCTGGTCGACGGTGTCGTGCGCGAGGTGCACGTCGATCTCGGCGATCGGGTAGCGGCCGGCGAGCGCCTGGTGACGCTTGCATCGCCTCGCGTAGCGCAGGTCCGGGCCGATCTCCAAGTGGCCGTGGCGGAAGAAGACGCCGCGCGGCGTTCGCTGGACCGGGAACAGGAACTCTTCGATCGAGGGGTCTCCGCCGAGCGCGATCTCATCGACGCGCGTTCGACCTTCACCGCGGCGACGGCGCGACGAGCGGCGGTCGAGCAGAATCTGAGTGACCTGGGCGTCACGGCGGGGGAACTCGAAGCGATGGCCCGCGGCGAGCGCGCGGGGTCGACCTTCGAACTGCGCGCTCCCTTCGACGGCACGATCGTCGAGCGCAGCGTGGTCGTCGGCGACGTCGTGAGTCCAGGCCACGAACTCTTGCGCCTGGCCGACATCCGTCGGATGTGGGTTTCGGTTTCCGTACCCGAACACGAGCTCGTCCACGTCGACGCGGGACAGAGGCTACGGATCCAATCCGGGACCACGGGGATCACGACCGAGGGCATCGTCACGTGGGTCTCCAGCCATCTCGACACAGCAACGCGCATGGGGCGCGTGCGCGCGGCGATCCCGAACCTCGAGGGCCGGTGGAAGGCCGGGATGTTCGTCGACGCGCGCGTGGAGACTGCCGCCGCCGGTCGCGCGCATACCGTCCCCGTCGGCGCCGTGCACCGTTTCGGTGGGCACCCCTTCGTCTTCGTCGATCGGGGAGAGGGGTTGTACGAGGTCCGTCGCGTCGAACTCTTCTCTCGAGATGGAAGCGGGACCCGAGGCGAACACACGGATCATGCGCTCGTTCTGTCGGGACTCACCGGCGACGAGCGGATCGTCACGGCGCGGAGCTTTCTGGTGAAGTCCGAGTTCCAGAAGTCGCGACTGGGGGCGGGATGCGTCGACTGATCCACGCCGTCACCAGGACCGTGCGACAGGAGGGGTGTTGAAGTGCTGCAACGCCTGCTGACGCTCTCCTTCGAGCACCGACCCCTGGTCCTCGTGCTGGCCGGGCTGGCGCTGTTCGGCGGTGTGCGCGCGCTCCTGACCCTGCCGGTCGACGCCTTCCCCGACACGACGCCGATCCAGGTCCAGATCAACACGGTTGCCAGTGAGCTCGGGCCCGAAGAGGTCGAGCGCCAGATCACCTTCTCCGTCGAGACGGCGATCGCCGGGCTTCCGGGTCTGAGCAACGTTCGTTCGGTGTCGAAGTTCGGATTCTCACAGGTCGTGGCGACCTTCGAGGACGGGACCTCGGTTTACGACGCGCGGCAGCTCGTGCTCGAACGCATCAACTCGGTGCAGTTGCCCGAGGGCATCGAGCGCCCGTCGCTGGGTCCGATCGCCACCGGGCTCGGTGAGGTCTTCCACTACACGCTGTCGTCGTCGACACGTTCGCTGGAAGAACTCCGCACACTGCACGACTGGGTCGTGAAGCCGGAGCTGCGTCGCGTCCCGGGCGTGGCCGAGGTCAACTCCTGGGGCGGCTACGAGCGGCAGTACCAGGTCGTCTACGATGCCCGCGCGCTCGTCGCGCACGGCCTCACGCTCGACGATCTCGTCGACGCGTTACGCGAGAACAACGAGAACGTGGGTGGTGGCCGCGTCGTCGTGTCGGGGCAGGATCTGCTGGTCCACGGTGTGGGACGGCTGGAAACACTCGACGAGATCGGGGCCGTCGTGGTTACCGCACGCGAAGGTGTGCCGGTGCGCGTGCGGGACGTCGGCGAGATCCGTCGGGGGCATGAGATTCGACGCGGCGCGGTGACGGCGAACGGCGAAGGCGAGGTCGTGCTGGGACTGGGGTTCATGCTCATGGGCGAGAACAGCCGTCAGGTAGCGAGCGCGCTCCGCGAACGACTGGAAACCGTCCAGGCCTCCCTGCCCGACGACGTCGCCGTCGCCGTCGTCTACGACCGTACCGAGTTGGTCGACGAAGTCATCAGGACCGTGCGCCACAACCTGCTGTACGGGGCCGGTCTCGTGATCATCGTGTTGTTCTTCCTCTTCGGCAGCCTGCGGGCCGGCCTGGTCATCGCGGCCACGATTCCCATGTCGTTGTTGCTCGCGGCGCTGGGAATGCAGTCCATGGCGATCGCCGCGAGTCTGTTGAGCCTCGGCGCACTCGACTTCGGCATCATCGTCGACGGATCGGTCGTGATGGCGGAGAACAATCTTCGTCGTCTGCGTGACGAGCACAACAGGCGCGGTCGCGCTCTGACCCGGACAGAACGCGTTCGCACGATCGTCAGCTCGAGTCGCGAGGTCGTGCGTCCTGTGTTCTTCGGAGTCCTGATCATCACCGTGGTCCTCGTCCCAGTACTCGCTCTGGGCGGTGTCGAGGGCAAGATGTTCCGTCCGATGGCCCTGACGCTGATCTTCGCGCTGATCGGTGCACTCGCGGTCGCGATCCTGCTGACGCCCATGCTCTCGTTGTGGTTGTTGCCTCGGGTCCACTCCATGCGCGAGGGCAAGCACACCCTGTTCCTGCAGAGGGTGTACTCGCGTGCACTCGACGCCGTCCTGGAGCGACGGCGTGTAGCCATCATCGCCGTGATTGCGCTCCTGATGGGCACGGCGGTGGGTGCCAGCCGCCTCGGATCCGAGTTCGTTCCGCGGCTGAGTGAGGGCGCGATCACGATGAACGTCGTGCGTCTGGCCGGGATTTCGATCGAAGAGTCGGTTGCCTACAACACCCGGATCGAGCAGGTCCTGCTCGAGGAGTTCGGCGATGAGATCGCACACGTCTGGAGTCGCATCGGGACTGCCGAGGTGGCCACCGACCCCATGGGCACAGAGCTGACGGACATTTTCATGACGCTCCGTCCGCGGGCAGACTGGACCGCGGCGAGTTCACAGGATGAACTCGTGCGTGCGATGGAAGAAGTCCTGCAGGCACTTCCGGGGCAGACCGTGGCCTACACGCAGCCGATCGAGATGCGCATCAACGAAATGGCGGCGGGAATCCGGTCTGATCTCGGAATCATGATCTACGGAGACGATTTCGAGATTCTTCGCGCACTCTCCGACGAGATCCAGCTCGAACTGAATCGGATCGACGGAACTTCGGACCTGAGCGGCGAGCAGTTGACGGGGCAACCGGTTCTCCGCATCGATGTCGACAACGATGCAATCGCCCGGCTCGGCGTGTCCGCGCGGCACGTGTTGGAGACGGCGCACGCGGTCGGGGGAATCCCGGCCGGCGAGATCCAGGACGGCCAGTTGCGCTTTCCGCTGGTCGTTCGGGCGTCGGATCGCGTGCGTACCGACCCCGCGGCCCTGGCCGCGACACTCGTCCCCACGGCCTCCGGTGCGGTCGTTCCGCTGTCGGCGGTGGCGAAGATCGAGACGACGGAAGGTCCGTCGACGATCACGCGAGAGTGGGGCCGGCGGCGAACAGTCGTGCAATGCAACGTGCGTGATCGTGACATCGGTTCCTACGTCGACGAGGTGCGTCGCACACTCGCGTCGAACGTCCGGCTCCCGGTCGGGTATACGATCGAGTACGGCGGGCAGTTCGAAAATCTCCAGCAAGCCAACGAGCGCCTGATCGTTCTCGTGCCGATCACCCTGGCTCTGGTGTTCTTCCTGTTGCACTTGAGCCTGCGGCGAACCAGCGATGCGCTGATCGTGTTCACGGGTATTCCCTTCGCCTGCGTCGGGGGCGTTCTTGCTCTGTGGGCGCGGGGCATCCCCTTCAGCGTGAGTGCTGCCGTCGGTTTCATCGCTCTGAGTGGCATCGCGGTGCTCAACGGCCAGGTCCTGATCTCCACCGTACGTCGGTTCCTCGACGAAGGCATGGACCTGACGCGCGCAGCCGGTGAGGCGGGACGTGTCCGCATGCGTCCCGTTCTGGCGACGGCCATCACCGACGCGGCGGGCTTCATCCCCATGGCGGTTTCGACGGGTGTCGGCGCCGAGGTCCAACGTCCCCTGGCCACCGTGATCATCGGCGGCGTCCTGAGCTCGACGTTGCTGACGCTCCTCGTGCTGCCTCTGGTGCTGACAATGGTCGAGGAGAGGAGGCGGGGAGTGCAGGCCGTCGACCGAGACGCGGGGGAAGCTTCGTGACCGATGGGCTGTTCGCCGGTCGGTTTAGCGCATGATCTCGGCCCTCGGGGCTCAAGTCCTTTCCGCGCCGTCCGATAACGCAGATCGAGCGTGTTCATGCGACCCATGCCGGCAGTGACCGGAGGATCGGCACCGTGGAGAGAATGATCGTACCCGAAGTCCTCGCGGCGGACGAAACGTCGCACGAGCTCGATGCGCTGCGGCAGCTCTTCTGGAACGCGGCCTCGGGAATGGCGATCCACGAGGTGGTGCTCGACGACGCGGGGAATCCGATCGACTCGGTCATCGTTGCCGGGAATCGGACCTTCGAGGAGCAGGCCGGAGTCGAGCTCGAGGCCGTGCTCGATCGGCGGATCACCGAGAGCTTCCCCGGAATCGAGAAGACGGATCTGTTCTCCGTGTTCGGCGAAGTCCTGGGGTCGGGTCGGGCTCGCAACGTCGACGGATACCTCCAGGTCATGGGTCGCTTCTTCGACATTCGCGTGATTCCCTTGGGAGCGACGCGTGTCGCCCTGCAGTTCGCGGACGTCAGCGACCACGAGCGGAACGCACGCGAACTCGGCATCGAGAAGGACCGATTCGAAGCGGGTCCGGTCTGTACGATCTCCTGGAGACCGGACCCCGGATGGCCCGTGGTTCACGTTTCCGCGAACGTCGCCGACGTACTCGGTGTCGGACGCGACGTCATCTCGGACCCCGGCTTCCGCTTCTTGGATCGCATCCATCCTGACGACGTCCATCGGGTCGAGGAAGACGTCACACGTCAAACCGGGACTGACGGAATACGTGTCGAACAGAGCTACCGATTTCGCGACGACCAAGGGGACTACCGCGAAATCCGCGACTTCACGAACGTGGAACGCGATCCCGACGGCAATGTCGTCGCCATCCACGGATATCTCCTGGACGAGACCGACCGGCGGAGCGCGGAGGCCGCGCTCGCGTCCGAGCGCCGTCGACTGCGACACGTGATCGAAGGCACGAACGTCGGGACCTGGGAGTGGAACGTCAAGACGGGTGAGACGCGCTTCAACGAGCGCTGGGCCGAGATCTGCGGGCACACCCTCGCCGAACTCGAACCGGTCTCGATCGAGACGTGGACGCGCCTCGTGCATCCCGATGATGGAGAGAAGTCGGAGCGCGAGCTCGCACGCCATTTCGCGGGTGAGGTGGACTACTACGATGTCGAGGCCCGGATGCGTCACAAGGACGGTCACTGGGTTTGGGTCCACGACCGCGGGCGGGTGTTCTCCTGGGACGACGACGGCGAACCGCTGGTGATGTACGGCACCCACACCGACATCGACGAACGCAAGCGGGTCGAGGCCGAACACGAACGTGTCGCGATACAGGCGAATGCTGCGAACCGCGCCAAGAGCGAGTTCCTGGCCACCATGAGCCACGAGATCCGGACGCCGATGAACGGCGTGATCGGGATGGCGGGCCTGTTGCTCGACACTCCGCTCGACGACGAGCAGCAGCGCTATGCCGAGACCATCCGGGCCAGCGGCGACGCGCTTCTCGGACTGATCAACGACATCCTCGACTTCTCGAAGATCGAAGCGGGCAAGCTCGAACTCGAGGAGTTGGACTTCGACCTCACCCAGCTGGTGGACGATCTCCTCGGGACGGTCGCGGTGCGGACCGTCGGAAAAAAGGTCGAGCTCGTGAACACGCTCGATCTCGAAGTGCCCACGAAGCTCCGCGGGGACCCCGGAAGATTGCGGCAGATCCTTCTGAACCTCACGGGGAACGCGATCAAGTTCACCGAGCGGGGCGAGGTCGCCGTCGGCGGGCAGCTGCTCGCCTCGAGTGCCGATGAAGTGCGGCTCCTCGTCACGGTTCGCGACACCGGGATCGGGATTCCACCCGACCGCCAGGAGGATCTGTTCGACGCCTTCACGCAGGCTCAAGGTTCGACGACACGAAAGTACGGAGGCACCGGCCTCGGACTGGCGATCTCCAGGCAGCTCGTCGACCTGATGGGTGGCGAGATCGGCGTGGCGAGCGAGCCCGAGCGAGGATCGGAGTTCTGGTTCACGCTACGACTTCGGCCGGCAGCGGAGCCATCGGCATGTGGCGGGAGCGGACGTCTCGACCTTCGGGGTCAGCACGTGCTCGTGGTCGACGACAACGACGTCAGCCGTGAGGGGCTTTCGCGGAGGCTCCAGTCGTGGAATGGGAGGGTCGAGGAGGCGTGCAACGGAACCGTGGCGCTCCGTGCGGTTCTCGACGCGCGCGAAACGGGTGATGCATTCGACTTCGTTCTGGTCGACCAGGACATGCCCGGGGAGAAGGGGATCAGTTTTCCGCGACTTCTCGGAGACGGTTCCGGTCACGATCTTCCGCGTCTTGTGCTGCTGTCCACTCTGGATGCGCCGATCAGCGCTGCGCGCGCCAAGGAGTTGGGTTTCGAGGCGGTCGTCTCGAAGCCGATCCGTTCGTCGGATCTCGTTGCCTGTATCCGGAGGCTGATCGGCGTCCGATCGAGCGATTCCGGCGCACTCGCAAAGGTGTCCGTCGAGGTGCCCAACCGCTGGGTCATGCGCTCCGGACGATCCCCGAGGATCTTGCTCGCCGAGGACAATCAGACGAACCAGCTCGTGGCGCGCGCGATGCTGAAGAAGCTCGGCCTGACCTGCGACGTGGTCGCGAATGGTGCCGAGGCACTTCGCGCGTTGCACCAGATTCCCTACGACCTCGTGCTCATGGATGTCCAGATGCCCGAGATGGACGGCCTCGAAGCGACACGTCGCATCCGCGCACTCGCCTTGGACGCGAGGAACCAGAGCGTTCCGATCGTGGCCATGACCGCGAACGCGATGGAAGGTGATCGTGAGAAGTGCCTGGCCGCCGGCATGAACGACTACGTGTCCAAGCCCGTCGCGACCGAGAACCTGGTGCGCGCGCTCGAGCGGTGGCTGCGGCCCGCACCGGTCGAGGTCTGACGACGCGTGCGATCAGCGCCTCTCGGCGAGGAAACGTTTCTCGAGGTCTCGGGCACGCCGTCCCCAACGATCGTCGACGCCTGGACTCGCGGACACCAAGTCAGCGAGCCCCTCGAGTTCGGATCGGACGTCTTCGTCGCGGCCGAGGTCGGCCAGCGCCCATGCACGCAGGACGCGGAGTTCGAGGATCTCCTGATGGTCCGGTCCGTGGTTCGCGCGAAAGATCCGCAGGGCCGCATCGATCTGCTCCAACGCACCGGTCGGATCCTCCGTTTCGAGCAGTAGCTCGGCGATCATCGAGTGCGCGTTCGCAGTGTGGTCGTGGTCCTCGCCGACCACCGCACGACGAACGTCGAGGGCTTGGCGCGCTCGTTCGAGGGCTGAGTCGAAACGACCTTGCACGCGGCGAAGGTCGACCAATGAACCCAGGGCGCGACCGTAGTGGATGTGATCGGCACCGACGGTTTCGCGTACGATGCCGACCCCGCGTTCGATGAGCGGCGCGGCGACGTCGACCTCTCCACTGCGCAAGTGGGCCCGGCCGAGCATGAAGTAGGCGCGTCCGACGACGGCGTGGTCTTCGCCGTGCATCGCGCGGCTCACCTCGAGCGCGCGGTTCAGGTAGGGCTTCGCTTCCTCGATGCGGCCCACATGCATGTTCACGCCACCCAGATTGTTCAGGTGGTAGACGAGCTCGAAGCGGTTCTGTTCGTCCTCGGACTGGGTGACGAACTCGTCGTGGGCCGATTGCAGCCAGGTCGCGGCGTCGTCCATACGACCGAGCTTGCTGTAGACGTAGCCGATCGTTCCGCGGGTCCAGGCGATCTCCGAGATCGGCCGCGGATCCATTGCTTCCTGGAGCGCAAGGGCTTCCTGGAGGATTTCGATCGCTTCCTCCAGGCGCCCCTGGGCTTGCACGTCGACCGCCATGTCACTCAGCAGAACGGCGTACTCGGGATGTGTGCGTCCGTAGAGCTCCTGGAGCATCGCGAGAGCCGTACGTGCGGCTGCCTCGCCTTCGGCGTAGCGGCCCTGGTCGTGAAGAGTGATTCCGAGCGAACGGTAGGCCTCCATGGCGAGGGAGTCCCCGCGGGACGTGCCGAGCTTCTCGAGATCCGCGATCGCGTCGACGAGAAGGGACTCAGCCTCTGCGTACAGGCCGATCTGATGCTGCACGTAGCCGATCGAATGCAGCAAGGGACCGCGGAGCTCCGGTTGATCGTCGAGTTGCGCGCGCGCGCGGACCGCGCCTTGTGCGAGCAGTTCGCGGGCACTGAGATCGGCGGCATCGCCCGACACGGGATCCACTTCGGTGAACAGGCCGGTGAGGAAGTTGGAGATCGCCTGGGCCTGTTCGGCTTCGATGCGAGCGCGAGCCTCGGCGTCCAGCGCGCGATCGCGCTCGACCTGGAGTCGTTGGGCGTTGAGCGCGAGGAGAATCGCTCCGGTCACCAGGACGGCGGTCGCCCCGGCGAAAGCAGTCGTGACGACCGGATGGCGACGCACGGATTTTCCGAGCCGGTAGGACCACGTGTCGGGCCGGGCGAGGACGGTGCGCCCGTCGAGAAAGCGCTGCACGTCTTCGGCGAGGTGAGCGGCGGAGGCGTAGCGTCGCGCCCGGTCGAAGTCCACGGCGCGCAGACAGATCGTGTCGAGATCGCCGCGTAGACGCCGTCGCCAGCGATCCGTGGTCGACGTGGTCTTCGGGTCGACCCGCGAAGGCGGCAGGAGCGGCGGTGGTTCCTTGCCCGCCTGCAGGGCGCGGGTGACCGAGTCGATGGAGTCGCCGAAGGGATGCGATCCCGCCAGCAACTCCCAGAGGATGATTCCGAGCGCGTAGACGTCCGAGCGGACGTCGACCCGGACCGTGTCGCCGTAGAGTTGCTCGGGGCTCATGTACGCCGGGGTTCCGACGCGTTGACCGTCCATGGTCATGGTGGCGTCGAGGCCGGTGGTGTCGGGATCGAGAGCCTTGGCAATGCCGAAGTCGATCACGACCGGCACCGCTTCGCCGTCGACCATGTGGACGAGAACGTTGCCAGGCTTGATGTCGCGGTGCAGGACGCCGCGCGCATGAGCGTGTTCGACGGCCCGGCAGACACGCAGGAACAGCCGCAGACGGTCCTCGAGATCGAGGTCGTGTTCGTCGCAGAACTGGGTGATCGCGTGACCGTCGATCAGGGGGAGCGCGACGTAGGGGCGGCTGCTCTCGGGATCGGTTCCCGCATCGAGAACGCGGGCGATGTGCGGATGGTCGAGTCGGGCGAGAGCCTTGCGTTCCCATTCGAAGCGCGCGAGCACGCGGCGACCGTCGAGTCCGGCACGCAGGACCTTGACCGCGACCTCGCGTTCAACGGGTTCGCTCTGTCGTCCGTGGTAGACCGTACCCATGCCACCTTCGCCCAGAATGCCGACGATCGTGTACGGCCCGATGCGCTCGGGTACGTGGTCTTCGGATCGTAGGCGGTCGACGGTTTCGCGCAGCTGGTCCTGAGTGTTCGCACTCAGGATGCCCTGGTCCAGAAAGGTCGGCCCGGTGTTCTCCTGCATGAGGAGCTCGTCGACCTCGCGCCGGAGCTCGGTGTCTTCGCACGCGGCATCGAGGAATGCCTCACGCTCGGACACGGGACGGTCGAGAGCTTCGAGCAACAGTTGCTTCGCGCGCCGATAGCGCTCTGCGGCGTCCATGCGGTCCTCGGGGCGGGGGAGACTCAGCCGGCGAGTTCGCGTGCGAGCCAGCGGCGTGCCGTGGCCCAATCGCCGTCGACGGTGCGCTTGCTCACGTCGAGCGCGGCCGCGATCTCTTCGACGGTCATCCCGCCGAAGACGCGCATCTCGGCGACGCGTGCCGCGCGCTCGTCGAGAGCGGAGAACTTCATCAATGCGTCGTCGAGCAGCAGAAGTTCGAGTTCACGACCTTCGTCGGTGACGAGTTCTTCCATCAGCGTGACCCGCTGACGATCGCCGCCGCGCTTCTCGGCGCGGTGGGCGCGCGCATGGTCGACCAGGATCTGGCGCATGCAGCGCGCGGCGATTCCCAGGAAGTGCGCGCGGTCGGTGGCACCGGTGCCCGCGCCGTCGACCAGCTTCAGGTAGGCCTCGTGGACGAGGGCCGTGGGCTGGAGGGTGTGATCGACGCGTTCGCGGCCCATGAGAGCGCGCGCCGTCCGATGGAGCTCGTCGTAGACGAGGCCGAAGATCTCTTCGCTGAGACGGGTCTTCGGGGCCGCGTCGTCCTCGAGGTTGCGGAGGAGTTGGGTGACGCGTGCACGGGTTTCATCGGTCATCACGCGACTGTAGCAGATGACTGCGCCGTTCACGAATCACATTGAAGAGTCCTGGAGCGCGGCGCGAGGCGTGTCCACTGCGCCCGAGGTCGCCCTGGACGGTCAATATGGTCTATAATCGTACCATTGTTGTTGCGCCGATCCTGTGCGCCACGTCCCGGTGGCGGGTTCAGGTTTCGGGACCGGGCGCCCGCGTTCGATCGCGCGCTCGCATCAAACATCTCCATGGGGGCAACCATATCCATGCGCACGCCATACGGTATCGGACTTCTCGTCTTCGGCTCGGCCCTGATCGCGGTCCTCGTCGGACCCGCTCGGGCAGATTCCTATTCGACCACCAACTATCAGAGTCCTGGGAGCTGGGAAGCAGACCTGGGTCAGGACTGCATGGACGTCTACGACTTCCAGGTGCCGGCCGGGACCGCAATTTCGATCACCGTGGGGGACGTCACGGGTTCTTCGGTGGTTCGCCTGGCGCTCTACGGACCCGGGCTCGGCCTGGGCGGAACGAATCGCCTGACCGGCACCGCCGCCGATCTTCAGTGCGGTGGGCAGGACGAGACCACGAGTCTCGACGTCGTGCTCACCGAACAGGGCACCTACCGCCTCGCCGTCGTGCGCGACTGGGGCTCGAGCGCGGGCTTTGACGGGACCTACGACCTGACCGTCACCTCCGACCAGACGGTACTGGCGCTCGGGTCCACGGCGAACGATGTGACGTCACCGACGACGCTCGCCGCCTGCGTCGATATCCCCCTCCCCTACGCGGCGACCGCCGCGGGGAGCTGGTCCTGCGACCTGGGTGAGACCTGCCAGGACCTCTACGAATTTCAGGGCACCGAGGGCGAGCGCGTGACGATCGACGTCTTCGATGTCACGGGCAACTCCGTTCCGCGTCTCGCGCTGTTCGCTCCTGGAGATGCGACCAGTGGCATCAACCTCCTCACCGGTGACTCCCTCGACCGGGAGTGCGTCGGACAGGACGCGGATGACAGCGTTGCGAACTTCGTGCTTCCGTCGACCGGAACCTACTTGTTGGCCGTTGGCCGGGACTGGGGATCGAGTGCGGGCGCGTCCGGGAGCTACGACGTGCGCGTATCCTCCAGCGCGCCGATCGGTACGCTCACGTTCCGCCGCGACGACGTCGCGTCCGAGGCACTCGGAAGCGTTTGCGGCCTCACCGGAGGGAACGACCTCGTCGTCGGTGGATCGTGGGACTGCGAGCTCGGGGAAACCTGCCAGGATCTGTGGGAGGTCCAGTTGGTCGCCGGGTCCGAAGTGACCCTCTCCGTGTTCGACGTCACGGGCAACTCGGTTCCGCGCTTGGCCGTCTTCGGCCCCGGCGTGGCGCCCGACGGCACCAATCTTCTCACGGGCACGAACTTCGATCGCGAATGCGTCGGTCAGGACGGCGACGACGTCGCCACGTTCACGGCTCTCGCCGGAGGTGCCTATACGGTCGCCGTCGGTCGGGACTGGGGATCCAGCGCGGGCTTCGGCGGGACCTACACCTTGGGCGTGAGTTCGGACATTGCGGCGCAGGGCATTGCGTTGGTGGCCGACGACGTACCGAGCCAGGCCGCGGGGTCTGCTTGCCAGGGTGCGGACACGATCCTCGACCTCGCCGGAACCTGGGAATGCCAGTACCCAGAGTCCTGCCAGGACGTCTACGAGTTGGAGCTCAACGCGGGCACGACACTGACCGTCGCGGTGAGCGACGTGACGGGTGGCTCGGTTCCGCGCCTGGCGCTCTTCGCCCCGGGCGAACCGTGGAACGGCACGAACCTCCTCACCGGAACCAACCGCGATCGCGAATGCGTCGGCCAGGACGCCGACGACGGCTTCGTCGATCTCGCGATCGAGCAGACCGGCACCTACGCGCTCGCCGTGGGTCGGGATTGGGGATCCAGCGTCGGATTCACGGGTGGCTACGCGCTGCGGGTGACGAGCAGCGGACCGGTCCTCGCCCAGCTGGTCTCCGACGACCTCGACTCCGAGGCGGCGGGATCCGTGTGCAGCGGAACCGACGTCGTGCGGTCCGGTACCTGGGATTGCGATCTCGGCGAATCCTGCATGGACGTCTTCGACGTCGAGGTCGAAGCGGGTACGCAGCTCTCCCTGGACGTCTTCGACGTCACGGGGAACTCGGTGCCGCGATTGGCGATCTTCGGACCGGGCGAGCCGCTCGGGGGTACGAACCTCATCACCGGCGAGAATCTGGACCGCGAGTGCGTCGGTCAGGACGCCAGTGACAGCGCAGGGCCGGTGCTGGCCGCGATCGGCGGGACCTACCGTGTGGCCATCGTGCGTGACTGGGGTTCGAGTGCGGGCTTCGTCGGAAGCTATTCCATGCGTCTGCGCAGCGACACCGCCGTCGACTTCCAGGGACAGGTGCTCGACGACGTGACGTCGCAGGCCGCGGGCTCCGTCTGTCGCGACGCCGAGCCGAACACCTTCGTGACGCAGAGCGGTTGGGAATGCGACCTCTTTGAGACCTGCATGGACCTCTACGAATTCGAACTCGACGAGTTGAGCGAGATCACGATCGAGGTCGAGGCGCTCACCGGTAGTTCCGTTCCGCGTCTCGCACTCTATCGACCGGGGCAGGAGCCGAATGGCGTCGACGTTCTGACCGGCGGCCCGACGGATCGTGAGTGCGTGGGTCAGGACGCGACCGACGTGGTGAGCCTTCGTGTCGCCGAAGCCGGCGTGTACACGCTGGCCGTCGGCCGCGACTGGGGCTCGAGCGCTGGTTTCGACGGCAGCTACGCGCTGAAGTTCTCGGCCGACAAGAGTTTCGTCGCGCTGGGCCAGGTCGCGGACGACGTCTCGACCCAGCAGCCCGACTCGAGCTGCGACGAACCGATGACCACACGATGGGTCGCCGATTCTACGTGGGACTGCGCCCTGAGCACGTCGTGCCAGGACGTCTACGAGATCTTCGTGGAAGCCGGTACCTATCTGTCGTTGGCGGTGACCGACGTCGAGGGTGCTTCGGTTCCGCGCCTGGCGCTCTTCGCGCCGGGAGAGCCGCTGTCCGGGGTGAACCTCCTCACGCGTTCGAACCAGGATCGGCGGTGCGTGGGCCAGGACGAGGACGACGTGGTCAACCAGACCGTTGCCACGCAGACCGGGGTCTACCGCTTGGCGGTGGGTCGCGACTGGAATTCCAGCGCGGGATTCGCCGGCAGCTATCGAGTGACCGTGTCGAGCGAGGACTGGCTGACGCCGCTCGGCCAGATCGTCGACGATGCCGGTTCCCAGGCCGAGGGCTCGGTGTGTGGTACGCCTGTCGATGCCCCGTCGACCCCGGGGATCGATCGCGATCAACTGGTCGGCGCCTTCCCGAACCCCTTCAATCCGCGCACGACGGTCTCCTTCGAGATCGCGCGAGAAGGAGCGGTTCAGGTCCAGATCTTCGACGTCCGCGGACGCGGGGTGCGAACGCTCGTCGACGAACCGATGGCCTCGGGTCGTCACCAGATCGTCTGGGACGGTCTGGGCGACGACGGCCGGCGCGTGGCCAGCGGCGTCTACTTCGTGCGGATGGAGAGCCGCGAAGGGCGCGACGGGCTGAAACTGCTGTTGCTGAAGTGATCGTGGGCGCGCGCCGGTCGGTCGACCGGCGCGCCTCAGCGCAGGATCGACGACGCCCAGTTCCACCACGAAGTGCCGCCGAGCACGACCTTCCGTCGTCCGTCCGGCTGGTCGTCCTGGTAGGCGTTCACGTCGTAGATCCGGAGTCCGAAGGAATGGAAGGCGTTCACCAACTGGTAGGCCCGAAAGCCCGGCGACTTCTGGAAGGCACGATTCGCCGGGACCTTGTGCGGCGCCGTGATCGCGAACAACCGGTCCACGCGCTGGTGCTCCAACAGATACCACTCCACGTAGCGCAGGCCCCGCGCGGCGAGGTTCTGCCCGCGGTAGTCCGGGTGCACGAGCACGCACGAGAAGTAGCCGACGTCGTCGGCGAAATCGAGGCGGTCGACCCCCAGGAAGGGAATGTGGGTGCTGCCGAACTCGACCATGCTGTAGTAGGCGTTCTTCGGGCCGTCCTTGAGCAGGAAGATCCACGCGCCCTTCTCCACGAGTGCGCGTGCTTCTTCGCGGCTGTGCCAGCGGTTGTCGTAGAACTCGTCGATGTCGTCGACTGTGGCGACGACGAGTTCGAGGCCTTCGGGCCGGGCGACGTTCTCGGGCGTCAGGTGCTTTTCGTACATGAGCACCAGGTCGTGATTCCACTGCCCGAGAGGTCTCAGGATCGCTCGGGTGGCGAGAAAGCCGATCCTGCGCAGCGTACCCACGACACCCCGACGTTCGAGGTTGCCACGGGCTCGTTCGATCAGACGTGACATCGTGGAGATCTGCTCTCGGCTACGGGACCTGATCACGTGGACTCGCTCCATGGTAGCATCTGGTCGACGGCGGGACGATGCTTTGGACGGCCGATCGCGCCGTCCCCAGGTGCTGGACCGGCGTGGTCTCGCGTGTATTCTGCTCGCGGCATCGATGCCTTCGCTCTTCGCGCTTCCGGAGCCTATCCTCGTGACCCCGATCCTTCCCGATGATGACTCGCCGCGCTTCGTCTTCGCACGGCCGGGACTCGTCCTCGTCCTGATCGCCCTGCTCGTACGGTGTGGGTGGCTCGGGCTGACGTGGACCAGTCCACTGGTCGGCGACGAGATCGACTACCACATCCGGGCGCAACGCCATGCTCTGGGCGACGTGCGCATGTTCAAGTATCCGGGGCTGCGTCCGCCGGTGACCGAGGTCGTCTACGGAACGATCTACGACGAGCACGGCCCGCGTCCGATCGGACCCCGCCTGTGGAACGTGCTCATGGGCTCGCTGTTGGTCCTGCCGGTGGCCGCCATCGGGAATCGCTTCGGTGGACGCCGCGTGGCGTGGATGGCCGGTCTCGGCGCCGCGGCCTTTCCCGAGCTGGTGTTCTTCAGCACCTCGCTCTGGTCCGAACCGACCTACTTGTTGCTATCGACCACCGCGCTGGCCCTGATCCTCGAACCCGACCGGCCGCGATGGCGTTGGACGGTGGCCGGCCTTGCCTTCGGTGTCGCCGCGCTCACCCGCGAGGTCGGACTCCTCGTGCCGTTGGCCGTGGCCCCCACCCTGGTGTGGATCGAGCGCGCGCGTTGGCGCCCGGCCCTGGCTCGATCCGCGTTGCTCCTGGTCGGCTTCGTCTTGGTGGTGGGGCCATGGTCGGCGTGGGCGTCGCAGGTCAACGGCGAGCGCGTGGGCATCACGTTGACCACGTGGTTCAACGTCTACATCGGCAACGCGATCGATCCCGAGGTGGCCAAGGAGAACTACGAGCGCCTCGGTGACTTCCCGGCCGAACGCGAGCGACGGGCGCGTGTCCTGGCCCTGCGCGACATCCGGGAACGCATGCCCGCGTGGCCCTTCGAGAAGATCGTGGACGTCGTGCCGGCGATGGTCGGGCCGAATTCCTTCCCCTTGGGACGGCTCCTCGACGAACGCCACCTGCTGACCTTCTCGTGGTCGGCGTTGGACGCGGGCGGTGTGCGCATGACGCTGGCCGTGCTGACGATCCTGGCCAGCTAC
>JGI12109J20283_10774864_pt1 | contig 22890 bp, 19 predicted proteins | sample ElkSlonscriptome_12_FD_20283 | JGI IMG/M metagenome (IMG submission 20283)
TCCGGAGCGCCAACCTGGCGAGCGGACCGGGGTGTGGGGACGACTAGGCTCCGTGGGCCGATAGGTCTCAGTCTTCGAGCCACTCTCGAAGGCGCTCCAACTGCTCGGATCGGGTCCCGCTGCGGTCGCCGTCGAGCAAGGCGTCTTCCCACGATCCGTACATCGGATTCGGGAGCATGAACCAACGTGTTCCCCACCAGTCGTTCGCTTGCGCAACGCGGGCGTCGCGAGCGGGGACCCCGAGACCGTCGACGGCAACGAAGTCTCCCAGGTTGTCGCCGAACATCATCACGATCCGATGCGTCGACGCGACGTGAGCGCGGCGCGTGGTCTTGTCCCGGGTCCATTCCGGTCGGGCACCGCGTGTGAGCACGTGGCCGTCGACGATCGGGAAGCCGAGCGCGCGCAGATTGTCGGCCGTCGCCGTCTCGACGTTCGCTTTGCGGTTCGTCACGTAGAAGATCGCAAAGCCCTTGGCGTCGGCGGTGCGCAGGAAGTCGAGCGCGCCGGGAACGGGCGTCGCGATGCGCTCCTCGCACCACGCCTTCCAGTTGTCCGATCCGTAGGTCTCACCGTCGAGGATCAGGCGTGACTGGAAGAGGACGTTGTCGAGCACGGTCTCGTCGACGTCGAGAACGATCGCCGGGGGCAGGTCTTCGTAGTCCGCGTCCAGTTGTTCGGTTGCCGCCGTGAAGTCCGTGTCCTCCAATGCCGCGTCCAGGAGCGCGGTTGCCATGCCGTAGGCGGTGCGGGTGGTGGCGGAGTACTCCGCGGCGTGCTGCACCCAGAGGGTGGACATCAGATTCTCGTGGCGGAGCCCGGTCGCGGCGGAGCCGTCGACGGTGCCGGAGACGAGGCTCAACACCAAGAGTGCTTCGATGGCGAACATGGAGTTCCTCACTCGGAATGATGGAGCCCGGGTCCACGACCCTACGAGGCCGGGCACCGAGGGTTCTACCGCGGCACGGCCGAAAAGCTCCAGAGGAATCCGCGGGCGGCAGCGTGGGCGGGGCACGCCGCGGATTCTAGCGGGATTCCACGTCCACGATCATCGGGCTCTGCCAGGTCGCGGGGACGGCGCGCAGCACCGTCGAAACGACCGTCGCCAGGGCCGGAGCATTCGCGACCGACGCCAGGGCGCCCGCGTGGCGCTGTCGGAACAGCGCGTCGTGTCGCAGTCGCTCGAAGCTCGAAGCCATCACGCCGGTGCGGAAGCGCGCGCGCAGCCCATGGCGCTTCGCGAGTCGACCGAGTCGCCCCGCCGTGACGAAGTTGAGGCCGTCCCAAAGGTCCCGATGCCGCTCGACGTGGCGTGCGAAGACGGTCCGCGTCGCGCGCGGCAGGCCGGGAACGAGCGGCATCGCGAGGTGGGGTTCGTAGGGAACGCGGTAGTTCGGGCAAGCGTGCAGCATGCGACCGGCCGGAGCGAGTGCGCTGGCCATGGCGTCGAAGGCGGCGTCGAGATCGAGAATGTGCTCGAGCACGTTCACCGAGTAGATCAGGTCGAAGCGTCCGTGGACCTCGGGGTCGAGTGCATCGGCGCCGATCGCGAACACCGGGAGCGCGACGTGGGTCTGGGCGGCGACGGCCTCGTCGAGGGCGCGCATGAACGAGAATCCAGCTTCGCTCGAAGGCTCCACCCCGGTCACGTCGAAGCCCTCGGCGCGGAGGTATCGGGCGAGAAAGCCGCCGCCACTCCCGATCTCGAGGAGACGGCCGGGGTCTTTCGCGAGGACGGGTTCGAGCAGCGCCAGTCCGGTGAGGGCCTCGTTCGCGAAGGTCTCGACGCGCGCACGGACCGCGTCACGTTCGACGGCTCCGATGGCACCCATCACGCGCGTCACCATGGCCTCGGTGTCGAGGTTGGCGAGCCAGGTTCGCAGTCGGTCTTCGTGCGGTCTCACGCCGTGCACCGCGCCACGTAGTGCGTGTAGGGGACGCGCAGCAGGTCATCGATCACACGGTCCTCGATCGAGGCGAAGCCCGATGACAGCAGAGCCCGGTAGCATGCGGCCGTCCGGACCCGATGACCCCGGTCCATTCCGACGAGAAGCCGTGCGATCGGCGAGGAATCGGCCGCGTGGACCGGGTCGAGTGTCACGAAGGTTCCGCCGGGACGGAGGTGGGCGCGTGCTGCATCCATGAGCGCGTGCACGTCCTCGTCTTCGAGATGGTGCAGCAACGAGTTGGCGGTGACGAGGTCGAAGGATCCGGCATCGGTCAGCGGGTTCGTTGCTCCGACACGGCCCTGGAAGAACTCGGCCTGCCCGCCGAAACGGCGCCGCGCGGAGAGGATGTAATCGCCGTTCATGTCGTAGCCGGTGTAGCGCACGCCCTCGGGCAGGAGGGCGACGATCGATCCCGGTCCACATCCGATGTCCAGGATCCGCGCGTCAGGTTCCGGGCGGATCACGTCGCGCACGTAGCGCTCCATGGCCTTCGGACCTCCCAGAGTCCACTGCACGGCGTCATAGACACGCGGATGCGTCAACAGCCTCCGCCAGCCGGAATCGTCGTGGGCGAGCTCCGTCGACGTCATGGATCAGACTCCGGCCCCGGCGAGCTCGGCGCGCGTGTTCATCGAGAAGGGCGTGCCGTCTCCGAGGACGATCGGTCCCGCCGCGAAGAGTTGGACGATCGCATCACGCTGGTCGGCCAGGGCTTCTTCGGCCAGAACGACATGGCGCTCCGGATGAACGTACTTGCCCGGTTCGTTGCTCGCATTGAAGCGGTCGAAGCGCCCCCGCACCGACTTGATCACGTGGGCGGGAACCGAACGCTGCACGGCGCGGATGAACCACTCGCGGCTCAGGAGCCAGCTCACGGCCTTCGCGTTGCGACGCGACGACGCATTGATGCGCATGTCGTCGAAATTGCCCGACGCGAACCACGGATCGAGGCCCAGGAACGACTCGAGCGCGCGGAGGACGTCGAGTCGGTCGTGTTCGAAGTGACTATAGTCGTAGATCAATAGTTGGTCGCCGAAGGCACGGCGGAAACGTTCGATCGCCTCGACGATCGCGCCGTCGCGGAAGCGCACGCCCAGTGATCCCTCGGTCATCTCGTAGCGGTAGCCGTCGAGGTACTCGGAGAACGAGGGCATGACGAAGTTGAAGCTACTGAACTGCGCGTAGAAGGACAGCGCCCAGTCCACCGGATCCCTCACCACCAGGATCGCGCGTGCCTCAGGGTCGTGTTCGAGAATGCGCCTCGGCGATTCGGGGTCCATGAAACATGGCGGGCTGATGTCGCCCTTCACCTGGTGCGGCCCGGCTTCGAGGTACTGGTCGCGGTACCACTCGACACCGTCGCCGTGGTGGATGTTGAAGTAGTTCACTTCCTTGCGCGCCGGTAGGAAGATCTCCGGATGCCGCTGCAGGTTGTGGTAGAGAAAGGTCGTGGCGCCGCGGGGCATTCCCACGACCACGAAGAGATCGGCGCGCGGGCTTCTCGGATTCGTCATGTCCGGGCTTCCTTCCGGGAACGAGCGATCGTGTCGATGCGGGTGCCGGCGTGGGCGCAGAGCAACAAGCTCCAGATTTGCCACCCTGCATTCGAGCGACCGGTGAGCGTGTCGTCGACGAGGCTCTCGATGCCGCCACGGGACAGGTGGAGTTCGCCCAGTGGTCCGTCGAGGATCGCGGATGCGATCGACGCCGCCGAGTGTTCGACGAGGTAGGGCTGGAGATCCATCCGCAGCCCACGTTTGGGCGCGGCGAGGAACTCGGGTGGATAGTGCGAGGCGAAGGTCGATCGCATCCACCATTTGCCATAGGTGTTCGTGCCGATCCGCCGCCGACGATGCGTGTCGCACAGGCTCCACAGCCTTCGTTGGATCTCCTGCTCCATGAAGGGCGCGCGGACCGTCAATCCGAGGTTTGCCTCCAATGACGCGTCCACGACGTTCCAGGCTTCTCCGATCGACCAGAGGTCGAACTGCAGACGGTCGCGCAGCGAAAGCCGGAGCGGAGTGTCTTCTTGACGAAGTTCGACCGGGAGCGGTTGGCTCAGGATCGAACGCAGAACGGTGTCCGACGTCACCGTGCGGCGAGCTCGGTGACGTGCGGGGTCGGCGAAGGCCTCGTCGTGCCACGGGTAGCCGGCGAGCACCTCGTCCGGCCCTCTCCCAGTGACGACGACGTCGAAGTCACGCCGGATACGATCGTCCAACAAGTAGCGCGTCAGATGACTCGGGTGGGCGATCGGATAGTCGAGAATGCGGCTGCCCATGACCCGCGCCGTCGCGAGTACGTCCACCTGGGTCAGGTCGTGGATCGTCAGCGCGCACCCGAGGCGGTCGGAGAGCGACTGCACGAGGTCGAGCTCATCGCTCACGCCACGACCGCGGGTGCGGCAGGTCGCGACGCTGATGGGTATGCCCGACCAGGCCTGCGCAGCCATGGACACGAGCAGGGACGAGTCGAGTCCCGCGCTCAGATGGAAGCAGGTCCGATCGGGATCGAGCGATTCGATCTCGGTCCGGAGGAGCTCGACGATCTTCTCGGTCGGCGACTCGTCGTCGACGGCGAAGGCCGTCCGCTGCGGCCGCCACGCCCCGATCGACATCGAGCCGAAGGTTTCCCCCGCGCGGAGCAGGCGGATCTGCCGGCAGAGCGTGCGCGGCGTGTCCGGACATTGTTCGCGGAGATAGGCGATGACGTAGTCACGGTCGATCGTGGTCTCGACGCCTCCGGATTGCAGACGATCGAGCAGAGCGGACCACGAAGTCGATGCGATGGCCTCACCGTCGACGATCGCGTAGAAGACCGGCTTCGGATCGAAGGCTTCGCGGACGACTTGCGCCGACGTGTCGAGGAATCGGGGCTCGGATAGCGGCGAGGACCTCATCGGGCGTCTCCTTCGGCTACGAGTTCGGCCGTCGCGCGCGTGATGGTGTCGATCGCTTCGTCGGACTGATGCTCGTGGATCGCGCGGATCAAGGCGTAGGGTCTTTGTTTCACTTCCACGAAGACGCGAGCGACGTACAGCCCGATCAATCCGACCGCGAAGAGCGTGACGCCGCCGAGGAACCACACCGACACCATCAGTGATGCGTAGCCGGGGACGTCCACGCCCAGGAAGAGCTTGCGCGCGAACATCGAGGCCATCGCGAGGCCGGACAGGATCAGCAGGCCGAAGCCGAGTCCGGCGACGAGCTCGAGTGGCCGATCGCTGAACGATGTGATGGCCCGCAGCGCGAGGTCGACCTTGCGGCGCAGATCGTAGGTCGAACGACCCTTGTCCCCCTTGGTGACCGAGATCGCCTCCTGACGGAATCCGGTGAGCGCCAACAACCCGGCCAGGCAGATCTCGCGCTCACGGTGGGCCACCAGAGCGCGGACGAAGCGATGGCGCATGAGCCGCACGGTGAGGAGATTCTCGGGGATGCGGGTCGACGAGAGAGCATTGAACACGCGGTAGAAGAGCGATCCACTGAGACTCTCGAACCAGCCACCCTTGCGTTGGACCTGTTGGCCGAAGACGCAGTCAGCGTCCGTTGCCACGAGGCGGTCGTGGAAGCGGGGCAACCACTCGGGCTCTTCTTCGAGATCGCAATCGATCAGGAACACGAGGTCGCCACGGGCGTGGTCGAGGCCCGTCATGATCGCGCGATGGTGACCGAAGTTTCGGCTGAGTTCGACGACGCGGACGCACGGATCATCGCCCAGGATGTCCAGAGCGATCGCCAGCGATTCGTCGGGGGACCCGTCGTCGACCATCACGATCTCGTAGTCCGACGTCAGGCTCTGCGCCGCGGCCGACACGCGCGCGTGGAAAGCGCGCAACGTGGGTGCGGAATCGTAGAGCGTGGTCACGATGGACAGTTCCATACCAGCTCACCCGCCGGATCGGTCATCGATCGTACAGTCCTCGCCGGCGCATCCGGCGGAGTGACTCGATGGGAAGGAGGCGCAAGAAGCAGGCCCTGCCGGACCCGGGATCCGCGTCAGGCCCGCGACCGCGCCCCGCGACGCAGGTGGTCCATGGCCGAGTTCCCGACACAGAAGAGCAGATCGAGCACCGTCACCGCGTGGTCGAAGGGCGGATGGGGCTGCTCGTACTCGGGGTAGCCGTCGTAGTCCATCCACTCCAGCGCGATGCCGCGCGCGGCGAACGCGGACTCGTCCAGGTAGTCGCGGGCCGCAGGGCCGGAGAGATAGTGGCTGGCACCTGCGGCCTCGAGCAGGTCGATGACCCGTTCGGCTTTGTGTGAGGTGAGTCCGAAGCGCCGGCTGTCGTCGAAGGTGACGTGGTCGAATCCGAGCAGCTCGGTCGCGATCCGGCGGGTGAGGGTCTGGTTGAGCTCGGACAGGTTCGTCCAGGTCGTGCCCAGGTACACGTCCTCGAGCCAGGGTCGGTAGCGCTCGAAGTGGGGCGTGCGTGCGTAGTTCTGGCGCAATCGGTCGAAATGCTGTCGCTGCCAACGGGAATCGCGCAGCTCGACCTCGCAGATCAGTCGCTTCTCACTGCTCCCGCACGGGATCGTGAGCCATTGGGTCCCCTGGGGCGTCTTGATCCGATTCCGGTTGCGCCAGTCGCCCTTGGTGTACTGCAGGTCGTCGTGGAAGACGAAGCGGTCCACGCGCGCGATCATGTCGAACACGCCCTTCCAGGGGATGTAGTTCGACTGGAGGATCGCGACGCGTTCGGTTCGAGGGGGGTCGTGGGTTCCCAGAGTACTCATCGCCCTGCTTCCGGAGTGTTTCGGAGTCCACCCGAGGGCGTAGCAAGGAGGAATCCAATGTCGGGCGTGACCCCGCTTGCTGGTAGAATCAACGGATCGGCCCCGCCTCATCCCCGTGATTCCGGAGTGCATCGCGTGCCCGACGCGCCTCGAGTCCCTGAGACACCACTCGACCGCACGGCCGTCCTGCTGGACCGCGTCCGGTCCGGGGACGCGCGCGCCGCGGACGAACTGGCGGCCCGATTCCTCCCGCCGCTGCGGCGTTGGGCCCGTGGTCGGCTGCCCCTGCGTGCCCGACATCTGGCCGAGACGGATGATCTTGTGCAGATCGCCCTCGTTCGTGCGTTGAATCGAGTAGAGGACTTCGACTCGCGGCGCGAAGGGGCTTTCCTGGCCTATCTGCGCCAGATCGTCCTGAACGCGATGCGCGACGAGATCCGGCGGGTCGACCGCCGGGGGGAACGTCTCGAGGTGGAAGACGCCGAGGGCGAGCCCTCCCTGGTCGAAGAGGCCGTCGGGATCGACGTGCTGGTCTCCTACGAGACGGCTCTCGCCCAGTTGCCGGAGGCGATCCAGGAGGCGGTCGTGTTGCGGGTCGAATTCCAGTGGAGCTACGCGGAGATCGCCGAGGCGACGGGCAGCCCGTCGGCCAATGCCGTGCGCATGGCGATTTCCCGGGGGCTGGTCCAACTGGCGGAGGTGATGCGTGATCCGTGAGCGTGACGACGGCGAGGCCCATGGTGACATTGCGGCCCGGGTGGCCGACGGTGCAGACGTTGCGTGGGACGAGGTCGTCGAGGACGACCCCACCTTGCGTCATCTGCAGTGGATCGAGCGCATCGGCGAAGCCTACCGCGAAAGCGGGACGGTCCACGATCGCACTCCCGTGCTCGGGGACGATGCCCCGGCCGGCAGCGAACCGCACTTCGTGTGGGGCCCGCTCGACGTCTTCGAGGAGATCGGCCGCGGGAGCTCCGCCGTCGTCTACCGTGCCTACGATCGCAAGCTCGACCGACCCGTCGCCCTGAAGCTCTTCGACGCCGAAGTGCCCGACGAGGATGGTCTCGAAGAGGCACGTCGCCTCGCCCGTGTGCGCCAAGAGAATCTGCTGTCGGTCTTCGGCGCCGACGTCTTCGACGGCCGGCACGGTCTGTGGACCGAATCGGTCCTGGGCATGGATCTCGAGGACGAACTTCGTTTGCGCGGCTGCTGGTCGGCCACCGAGGCCCTCGATGCAGGCATCACGCTGTGCGGTGCGCTCGGTGCCCTGCACGAAGCGGGTCTGGCCCATGGAGATCTCACCCCGCGAAACGTCCTCCGCGAACGCGGAGGGCGCCTCGTGATCGTCGATCTCGGAGCCAGCACCGATGCGCGTCGGGACCTGCGCTCGGTCGGCATTCTCCGCACCGGGACGCCCTTCGCCCTGCCGCCCGAATGCCTCGAAGGCAAGCCGACCGACGCGCGCGACGACCTCTACGCCCTCGGCGTGCTGCTCTACCGCATGCTCACCGACTTCCATCCGATCGAAGCCGATTCGCTCGATCACCTGCTTCACCTGCACCGCGAGCACGGGCCACTCCCCCTTCGCGCCCGCCGTGAAGGTCTGCCCGAATCCCTGGGCGCCGTGATCGACCGCGCGCTGGACCGGGATCCCACGCGGCGATACGCCTCCGCGGCCTCGATGGAACGCGCACTGAAGAATGTCCGCCGTGACATCGTCGGTGCCCCGCGGTCGAGGCGGCTCGCTCCGGCTCTGGCGCTGGTCGGGATCGCCCTGGCCCTTGGGGTCGGGGTCTGGTTCCGGGGGGCGGACCCCGCTCCCATCGTTCAGGATCCACCGCGTCTGCTCGCCACGCGCGACGGGGTGTTCGGTGAAGTCGCGGCGATGCAGGAAGTCCGCGTCGGCGAGCGGGTCCACCTCGAGCTGAACCTCGATGGGCCGCAGTACGTCTACGTGCTCAACGAAGACGGCGACGGCGACGTGCACGTTCTCTTTCCACTCGACGACCTCGACGCCGCGAATCCGCTCGGGGCGGGGGAGCAGCGACTCCCGGGAACCGTCCAGGGGCGCAGCTTCGGTTGGCAGGTCACGAGTGCGGGTGGCGAGGAACACGTGCTCGTCCTGCGTGCGGCGTCGCCGATCGACGAGCTCGAATCGATGCTCGCGCTCCTCCCGGAGGCTTCGCAGGACGCCGCGGTCGGCATGGCGGCCGAGCGCAGCGATCTCCTGAAGCAGACGCTTCGTGGCATGGCCGGACTCGTGCCCAGCGATGTCGACGCGCGGGCCGGGGAGTTCCTCGCGGGCCTGGTCGAGGACCATGACTTGGCCGCACGAGACGACGTCGACGTCGATCTGCTGCGCTACGTCAGTGTGCGCTGAGGTCGGGGCAACTGGACCGGAACGCGCACGCCGGGCATACTCACAGGACTCGCGTGGTTGATTCCATCTGCCCCTGGGTTCGGTCCATGACCTTCACACGCATCTTCTCGCGGGGCGGCTTCGCCTTCGCACTCTCACTGATCGCCCTCGCCCCGCGAGGTGTCGGGGCCGCCGTCGTCGTGGACGACGTCGAGCCCGGAGGAATGGGCCACGCGGTGGGGCTTCAGGCCGGCCGCGTCTTCGATGCCTGGCAACTCCTCGACGCCGACGGCGAGGTCCTCGACGAGGGCGCGTTGGACGATCCCTTCGACTTCGTCGCCGTTCAGTACGAAGTCGCGCCTCGCGGACCGATCCGCTTGGACGGCCCGCAGGGCCCGATCGATCTCCGCTGGGAGGAATGGGGGATCGACGTAGCTCCCCAGGATCCGGACTCCGATCTGGACCGTGCCTGGAAGCTCGCAGTCGATGCGGAATCCGCGACCGAGGTCGCGGCGCAGGATTCGTTGTTCCTGCTGGCGATCGAGGCTGCGGCGACGTCGGACGTCGCGCGCGCAGAGTTGCACCGGCGGTGGGGAGACCGTGCCCAGCGCCGTCCGGACTACGAAGCTGCTCGAATGCACTACGAAACCGCGCTCGAGCTCGACACCGCGCGCGTGCCCGATGGGTTGGCCGTCGCCCGTGACCACATGTGCCTGGCTGCGCTGGCCGGACGACGGTCCGATCATCGCGCTGCCGACGATCACTTCACGCGTGCGAGCGAGATCCTGCGGGAAGAGGCGCGTCCGGGCCCGATGTTGGCCGAGGTTCTGGCGGGAAGTGCCTTCGTAACGAGCGTCCTCGGAGACATGGATTCCAGCGAGGTGTTGCTCGACGAGGCAGCCGCCCTGGTCGAAGCGACGGGACTGCAGGGCCGCGTCGCACTCATGGTATTGAGCAATCGGGGCTCTCTCACGCTTCGACGTGGTGATCACGGGTCGGCGGTGACCTACTTCGAGACCTTGATCGAGATCAGCGACGCGCTCGGTCGTCGCGATCGTGTCTACGGTACCGCGTGGTACAACCGTGCCGTGTGTCATCGCCGCATGGGCGATCTCGAGGCGGCCGAACGCTTCCTCATGCGTGCTCTGGAGGTGCGCAGAGAACTCGCGCCCGAGAGCCTCGAGGTTGCGCAGACCTACCAGGTCCTGGGCAACATCCAAGGGGACCGCGGTGATCACGAGCGGGCCCTGGAACAGTACGAGCGGGCCGCTGCGATGTACGAGCGTCTGGCGCCGGATTCCTTCGCGCTGGCCGTGTGCATGATCAACCTGGGCGCCGGCTACGCGTGGGTGGAGCGCTTCGACGAAACCGAGCGCTGCTACACACGCGCGGTCGACATCCTGGGGCGCGTCGCCAGTGGCAGTTACGTGCACACGATCGCGCTGCGCAATCTGAGTTCGCTGATGCGAAACCAGGAACGATGGGACGAAGCCGAAGCGCTCACGCTCGAAGTTCTGGAGGCGACGCGTCGAACGGCGCCGGGCAGCCTCGACGAGGCGAACCTTCTCGACATGCTCGCGCACGACGCCTACCGGCGTGACGACGTTCCGCGCGCGACGGAACTGTTCGACCAGGCTTTCGCCCTGCGCGCGCGTTCGGCGCCGGGCGCGCGCGCGACCGCAGCGAGCGCCTACTGGGGCGGACGGATGCGCGCCGAGTCCGGAGATCTCGCTGACGCGATGCGTTGCTACTGTGATGCCGTGGACGTGCTCGAGGTCCAGCGTCGACAGTACGGTGGAACCGAGGGTCAGAACATCGACTTCGGGCGCGAATACGAGCTCTACGCGGCGCGCTGCCTGGAGAGCCTCGTCGAGCTCGGCGAGGCCGACGAGGCCTTCACGGTGCTCGAGCGCACGCGCGCCCGCTTCCTCCTGAGCCTCTTCGCCGGTCGGGAAGGTCTTCTGGAAGGAGAGCTCCCGGAGTCGATCGAAGAGCGACGGCGCGCGCACCGAGAGCAGGTCGACGCCACACTCGCGGCACTCGGGCGCCTGGGAGACGACTCCGAGGAACGCGCCGAGGAATTGCGGTCCGAGCTCGCCACGCTCGAGATCGAACGTCAGGAGATCGCGGCCGCGATGCGGCGCGAGGCGCCGCGCCTCGACGCACTCGAAGCCTACGACACCCTCGATGCGGAGGAGATCGTCGACGTTCTCGACCCCGGTACGGTCTACGTCGCCTATTGGCTCGGGCCCGAAGTCTCCACGGCCTTCGTGGTTCCGGCCGGGTCGGGAGAGCGCGAGGTCGAGACCCACGTCTTCGAGGTCGGGACCGACGCGCTCGAGGACGGCGTGACCCGCATGCGCGAAGCAATCGTCGACGGTGCCCCCCGAGCCGAGGTCGATGCGGTCGCATCCGAACTCTACGCCTCGCTCTTCGCACCATGGGAGGATCGACTCGAGGGCGCCGAACGTCTGCTGATCTCCGCCGACGGTCCACTCCGCGTCCTTCCCTTCGCTGCGCTGCGCGACGGTGAGGGGCGCTATCTCGTCGAGCGTCTACCCCTGCACCTGGTCGATTCGATCACGCTCTACGCTCGACTCCGCGAGGGGCGGGAAGACTTCGACCCGGGCTCGGCGCGCGTCGTGGCCTTCGGCGATCCGGTCTACGGTGCATCGTCCGAAGCCGACGAAGACGATGCGAGCGCGGTGCCGATCGTCGCCCTGCGCGACCGGGGCTTCGATTTCGAGCCGCTCCCCGGAACAGGTCGAGAGATCGAGGTCCTCGAGTCGCTGTTCCCCGCGTCGATCGAGGTCTACACGGGCGACGAGGCGACCGAAGATCGCGTGAAGTCCCTCGGCAGCGACGTCGACATCCTCCACTTCGCCTGTCACGCGGTGGCCGATCGGGAGATCCCGTCGGCATCGACGCTGGTGCTCAGCCTGCCCGAGGACCCGGGACTCGCATCGGAGAACGGTCTGTTGCAGGCCTGGGAGATCCTCGAACAGGTTCGCGTGGACGCGCAGCTCGTCACCTTGAGTGCCTGTGAGACCGCGATCGGAAAGCAGCTCGGGCCCGAAGGCATGGCGGGTCTGACGCGGGCCTTCCAGTACGCGGGCGCACGGTCGATCGTGGCTTCGCTGTGGAACGTTCCCGACGAACCGACGGCGGCCCTGATGCGCGTCTTCTACACCGAGCTCGCCGAGGGCGTGACCAAGGACGAGGCCTTGCGGCGAGCGCAGCTCGCGCTGCTGAACGGGACGTCGGTCGGTGGGCCTTCCCGCGCGATGGGAGGGCTCGTCCCCTCGGACCAGGAACCGATCCGGGACGCCGGCTTCGCGTGGGCGGCCATGCAATTGATCGGTGACTGGCGCTGAGGCGGCCGGTTCCGTGGGTTGGCCAGTGTAAGGCATTTCGTGGTAATGACTTGCGCCTCGAGTGCTTCGTTCACCACGCGAGGGGCTCCGTGCATCTCGTTGCGAGGGGGGGCCGGGAGAGTTAATCTCTGACGCTGAATCCGTTCGATCGCCGGGGCCACCCCGGTGTCGGCACGACGGACGATCCGCCGTGCGATACGCCGGAACCGCCGGGACCCCGCGCCCGGAGTCACGAGGAGAGAGCCCCATGGCCAAGGCCGGAAACCGCGTGCAGGTGAAGCTGAAGAGCACCGAGAGCCCGCACCACTACTACACGATCAAGAACAAGCGGAACAACCCCGACCGGATCTCGCTGCGCAAGTACGATCCCGTCGTCCGCAAGCACGTGGAGTACAAGGAGACCCGTTAGTCTTCCGCTCCGTGCAATCGATCGAAGAACGGCGGCTCCCGATCGGGGGCCGCCGTTTTCGTCGTCGCAACCGAAGGGTCACCATTTCCGCATTCAGACGTCACGCACGAGCCGCACGCCGCCGAAGTGCCAACGCGTCCACGGATGGAAGAAGTTCCGGTAGGTCGCACGCGCATGCTCCTGTGGGGTAGCCCAACAGCCGCCCCGCAGCACGAACTGATTCGCCATGAACTTTCCGTTGTACTCACCCACCGCGCCCTCGGGAGCACGAAAGCCAGGGTAGGGCGAGTAGTGCGACGCGGTCCATTCCCACACGTCGCCGAACATCTGTACGGGACGCCGAGAGGCTTCGATCGCATCGCCGGCGAAGGGTCGTGGGTGCCAGGAGCGCTGCTCCGCGAAGTTCCCTTCGACAGGAAGGTCGCGCGCTGCTTTCTCCCACTCGGACTCGGTGGGGAGTCGGTAGCCCGTCCAGCGCGCGAAGGCGTCGGCTTCGTAGTAGGAGAGGTGCGTTGCCGGATCGTCGAGGCGCAGGGGCTCGAGTCCGTGCATCGTGTACTGCATCCATTGTCCGTCACGGCGCTCCCAGTACATGGGACAGGACCACTGTTCGGTGTTCTGGATGAAGTCCCACGCGTCGCTCAGCCACAGGGTCGGCGTGCGGTAGCCGCCGTCCTCGACGAACGCGAGCAACTCGCGGTTGGTCACGGGACGCGACGCCACGTCGATCGGCTCGATCCACGCTCGATGACGCGGGAATTCGTTGTCGTAGCCGAAACCTTCACCGTCGTGGCCGATCTCGACGAGTCCCCCGTCGGAATGGTGCCAGTGGAGCGGCGTGGCCGTGCCCACCACCGGTGGCGCTTCGGAGCGGAAGCTCGGGTTCAGGGGATTGCTGCCGAGAACGTGCTTGATGTCCATGAGCAGGAGCTCCTGGTGCTGCTGCTCGTGCTGGAGGCCGATCTCGGTGAAAGCCAGGCGTTCGTCACCCAGCTGGGCCGGATCGCCTTGCAGGATCTCCGACAGACGCGCGTCGAGGTGCTCCCGGTATTCCAGCACCTGACGCAAGCGCGGCCGCGTCAAGAGCCCGCGCTCCGGGCGCGGATGGCGCGCGCCGACTTGCTGGTAGTAGGAGTTGAAGATCTCCCGGAAGCGCGGGTGGAAGGGTTTGTGACCTTCGAAACCTTCCAGCACGAAGGTCTCGAAGAACCAGGTCGTGTGGCCCAGGTGCCATTTGGTCGGACTGACGTCGGGCATCGACTGGACCTGCATGTCCTCGGCTTCCAGCGCGTGGACCAGATCCATCGTGGTGGCGCGGACCTGCTCGAAGCGGGCGGCGAGCGTCGTGGCGTCGAAGTGGGCGAGCGCGGGTTCGGTCATCGTGGGATCCTGTCGGGGAGGCGGCGGCCCGTCGTGGCTCGATCCTAGAGGTCCCGACGACGGGCGGACAAGGACTGGGTCAGGACCCGGTGCGCAGCGCTTCGAGTTCGGTGCGGGCTTCGCGGGCCGGCTCGTAGTCGGGATCGGCCTGCTTCCACACGTCGACGGCCGATTCGTAGCTGGCAATCGCTTCGTCGGAACGCCCGGCGTCGCGCAGGACGCGGGCCCGTTCGAGCAGTGCCCACGGATGGGACGGGTCGACGGCGAGCTGGGTGTCGACCGCGTCGAGAGCATCGTCGTAGCGCTCGAGCATGCGAAGTGCCTCGGCCCGAACGCGTCCGACGAGGAGGCGGGTCGGGTCCAGTTCGACCACGCGGTCGCAGGCAGCGAGCGCTCCTTCGGGGTCGTCCTCCAGCACACAGATCTGCGCGTCCAGGTACTCGACGTTCCAGCGCGAAATGCCGAGTCCGATCGTCTCGATGAGCTCGCTGAAACGCGCCAGCTCTTCCCGCGCGCGCACCGTGTCCTCTTCGACGAGGGCGGCTTCCACGCTGCCAAGCGCCACCAGGTCGGACAATGCGGGCGGGAGCTGGGTGCGCAGGGTGGCAACCTCTTCGTGAGCGTACTCCGGGCGTCCGTCTGCACCGTAGAGATCGAGACGCTGGCTGTAGAGGAACGCAAAGCCGCCCGGGGCCTGGATGGTGCGCGAGACCTCGGCCCACTCCTCGAAGTGCTCCAGGGCGCGGTCGATTCGACCCGCGCGCTGCTCGAGGCGCGTGAGGACGTCGAGGACCCTCGCACGATCCGCTGCCGGAGTCTCCGGGCCGAGCCAGACGGACAGCGATTCCCGGACGTCGTCGAATTGCCCGCGCCGGATCCGGACGTCGGCCGCCTTGCGCTGGACGTCGACGTTGGTGGGATCCAGAAGGAGTGCGCGTTCGAAGGTCGCTTCCGCACCGTCGAGATCCTGGGAATTCAGTTGGGCCCCGCCGAGCGCCAGGTAGGGTGCGACTTCGTTCGGCGTCGCTTCGGTCCACAGGCGGGCCGCGCGGAGTTCGAGTTCCGGAGCGCCGATCATTCGCGCCGAATTCACGGCCATCTGGATCGCGCCCACGTCACCCGGTGCGAGTTCGAGCAGGCGGTCGGCGGCGTCGATCGTGCCCTCGTCGTCCTGAACCATTGCGCGGTTCATGGCGATCATCGCGAGGGCGGAGGTGTCGTTCGGGTGCATCGTCGACCACATGTCGAGCACGGCGAGAGCCTTGTCGATCTCGTTGCGCGCGCCGTGGTAACTCGCACGCGCCAGGAACTGCGTGCGCTCGTTGAGGCGATAGGAGTGCTTCATCGTCTCGTCGATCGCGGCGATGCTCTCCTCTTGTCGCCCCATGGAGATCAGCGTCTGGTACACGCTCAGGTGGGCCAGGGCGCAGGTCGGATCGATCTCGACCGCCCTGCGGAAGCTCTCGAGACCCCCTTCGAGGTCCTGATCGAAGATGAGGCGCTCCGAACCCTCCGTGAGAGCCCGCAGCGCTTCGGCGGAGTTCGTGGTCACATCTGAAACGGGTTGGTCGACGATGCCCTCGGTCGGGACCTCGAGCTCTTCCAGGATCCAGACCGACGTCTGGTCGGCGAGCGTGAAGAGGTCGGCGCCCTCGACACTCGTCCGTGCGACGGGGCGGCCGTCCTCGGTTGCGATCAGCTGGAGTTCGAAACGATGTCCGATCTCCGACGGCTCGATCTTCGAGATCATGAAGAAGTCGGTGCCGTTGTTGCGCGCGGCCTCGTGGACGAGAGCGCGCGGCATCCGCGTCGCGTCGGGCAGGCCGGCGCGGAGCGCACGCTGCTGTTCATGCCACGGTACGCGCGGCTGGAGGAAGGGGTTCTGGGCGAGATCGTTCTCGAGGAGGAACTCGAAGTCCATCGCCGCCGCTCGCACCTCCGGAGCGAGGTCGCTGCCGATCGGGAAGGACATGGTCAAAGAGCGTCGATAGGCGGGTCGTGGCACCGCGAGCTCGACCGTTTCGCCCTCTTCGTTCTCGACCACGACCGTCTCGGTCACCGGGCCGAGTTCCATGCGGCTCAAGCCGATTCCGAGCACGGCCACCGTCAGGACGACGTTGGCGAGCAGGGCGCCGACCGAGATCCGGGACCACGCCTGACGCTCGGGCGCGCCCTTCGACCACGCGAAGACGATCACGCCGGGCAGGAGAGTCACGTAGACGAGCACGAAGAGCTCGAGCCAAGAAGGCGAAAGCAGGTAGCGCTGTTCGACGAAGTCGATGACCTGCGCGCCACCCCACAGGCCGACGATGTAGCCGACCAGGGTCTGTACGACACGGCGGCGACGGATCTCTTCGATCAGGGACACGGCAGGGACCTCGGGAACGGGAACGTCGAGCAAGGATGGCAGTTTCGCCGCAAAGCGGCAACTGTGGTCAGTCGTCGAGGTAGACGTTGAGGTCCTCGAAGACCTCGTGGCGGAGCACCTGGACGACGTGGGCGGGGCTCTTGGCGTTGAAGAGCTGGTGCTGGAGGCTGGTATCCATCCCGATCGTGCGCGCCAGTGCCGCGAGGACCTCCAGATGACGGTCGCGCATCGATGGGGGAGTCGCGAGAAGAACCATGCAGTGGACGGGCTCGCCGTCCGGCGTGTCGAAGGAGAGGCCGCCGCGGCTGATGCCGATCACGCCGGCGATCGCGTCGCCTTCGGGCAGCTCGCCGTGCGGGATGGCGAGGCCCTCGCCGACGCAGGTCGAAATCTGTTTCTCGCGCTCGAGCACCGAGGACAGGAGCGTGTCCTTGTCCACGTGCACGGGATGCGACAGCACCAGGAGCTCGGTCAGCTGCTCGATCGCCTCTTCTTTCGTCGTGCCGTCGAGGGCCGTGGTCACGTGCTCCTCGTGGACGAAATCGATCAGTCGCTTCCGGTCCCGACCGGCATCGCCCGAGCGTCTCAGGGCCCAGCGGGTGAGCACGGGCCCGACGATCTCGTTCAGCGTGACGACCGTCAGGCCGACCGCGAGCAGGAGTTCGTGGACCGGCGCGAGTGCAGGGTCCTCCTGGGCCACGAGGACCAGACCGACCGCCACACCGGCCTGAGGGACGAGGGCCACCCCGAGGTAGCGTCGGACATCCTTGGTCGCGCGGGCCAGGCGCATGGCGACCGTCGCCGCGGACCACTTCCCCGCGATCCGTGCCACGAATATCGCGGCGGCCAACCCGCCGCCCTGGAGCGCGACCTCGAGATTGAGTTCCATGCCGGCCAGCGTGAAGAAGGCCGCGTAGATCGCGCCTTCGAAATTGTCGAAGACGGCGTGGCCGATGTCTTCCTTCTCGGGCGCGATGTTGGCGAGCGCCACGCCCAAGACCAGGCAGCTGAGCAGCGACGAGATGCCCAGCAGGTCGGCGAGACCGGCGACCCCGAGGATCGCCGCGAAGCTGTAGGTCGTCAGCAGGTCCGAGCGGACAACCGAACGCGTCAGGATGGTCAGGATTCCCGCGGCACCGCCGCCCAGGAACAACGCCATGCCCAACTGCTGGAAGGGCGCGATCAGGATCTCGACGATCGTGTGCCCCGTGGCGGGATCGAGGTCGGCCGCCACCGCGAGGTGCGCCAGCTCGAAGGCGCTGATGCAGGCCAGGTTGTTCAGCGCGACCGCCGCGACGAGCGTCTTGACGAAGGTTCCCTTCGCTCGCTCCTCTTTCACGATCGCGAGCACGGTCGCAGGCGCGGTCGAGATGGCCAGCGCCGCGAGCAACACGGCCAACTGCCATTGCATGTCGGGAATCCAGATCACCGCGAAGAACACGATCAACGGCGTGATCAACGACTCGGCGACCAGCAGCGCCAACAAGCGTCGCCGGGCATTGTGCAGGCGGGGAAGGTGAAGGTGGGAACCGACCGCGACCGCGATGATCGCCAGCGCGAAGTGGGTGACGGGCGCGAGTTCGTGGACGGTGGCGCGGTCGAAGAGCCCCAGGACCGAGGGGCCGATCAGCACGCCGACGATGATCTGTCCGGTCACCGCTGGCAGGTGCACGATCCGGGCGAGGCTCCCCACCAGGACTCCGGCGACGACGACGACCGAGAGGACGAGAAGGGGGCTGGTCGAGACGTCGGCGTACAAGCGTGGTCGTTCTCGGCGTTTCGAGGGCGGCCCGGATCGGGCGTCGGCGCAGTCTAGCCGCGACGCGGCCCCACGGAAAGCGGAGAGCGGCATCCGTAGGGCGCTCGGAATCGAAGTCTCCTGAACATCGGTCCCGGAGTCTCGCATGAACTTTCTCGATCGCCTCGAACAGATCAACCCCTCGCCCGACGGTCGGCGTTGGATCTTCGTTCCCGAAGACCAGCTGACCGATCGCCTGGGTCCGTTGGCGGACACCGATGCGTCGGAAGTCGGCATCGTCCTGATCGAAAGTGTTTGGAAAGCGCGCCGTCGTCCGTGGCACAAGCAGCGATTGCTGACCGTCTGGGCGAACCAGCGCCATTTCGCCCTGGAGCAGGCCGAACGCGGTGTGGCCGTGCACTTCGAACGCAGCGAGTTGCCCTTCGGACCGACCCTGGCCGGGATCGCTGCCGCACGGGGCCCCTTGATCATGATGGAGGCGGCCGAGCGCGAGCTCAGGGCCGATCTCGAAGGCCTGCTCGAGGACGGATCGCTCGAGGTGTTTCCCCACGAGGGGTGGCTCAGCACGCCCGAGGACTTCGTACAGGGCGCGGGCGAAGCGGCGCCCTGGCGCATGGACCGCTTCTACCGACACATGCGCAAGACGACCGGGATCCTCATGGAGGCCGGCAAGCCGGTCGGCGGGAAATTCAGTTTCGACGCCGAGAATCGCGAGCCGTGGAAGGGCGAACCCGCGGCACCGGCGCCTCCGACCTTTCCGCGCGACGAGATCAAGGACGAGGTCGCGGCCTGGATCGAATCCGACTTCGATCTGCATCCGGGCAGACTCGACGTCGACGCCGTCGCGGCCACCGCCGACGATGCGCGAAACGCCTGGGCGTGGGCGGTCGACAACGCGCTCCCGATCTTCGGTCCCTACGAGGACGCGATGTCGACCAGGAGTGCGACGCTCTTCCACACGCGGCTCAGCACACTGGTCAATCTGCACCGGCTGCTGCCCCGCGACGTGGTCGAGGGTGCCGTGGCGCTCGACATCCCACTGGCGGGAAAGGAGGGCTTCGTGCGGCAGATCCTCGGGTGGCGCGAGTTCGTTCACCACGTCCACGAGTCCACCGACGGATTCCGCGTGCTCCCCGACGGCGAGCCGCTCGTCCTCGACGGTCCGGGCGATGGCGGCTGGCACTCCTGGACGGGTGAAGCGTGGGAATCCCTGCGCGCCGACGACGAGCCCGACGGCGGGGCCTGCCCGAATCTCTTCGGCAACGAAACGCCCTTGCCGCCCGCCTACTGGGGCGAGACCAGCGGTCTGGCGTGTCTCGATCACGTCGTGGCCGACGTCTGGCGCGACGGGTGGAGCCATCACATCACGCGCCTCATGGTCCTGTGCAATCTGGCGACCCTGCTCGACTTCGACCCGCGTGAGCTCACCGACTGGTTCTGGATCGCCTACACCGATGCCTGGGACTGGGTCGTCGAACCCAACGTTCTCGGAATGGGCACCTATGCCACCGGCGGCGTGATGACCACGAAGCCCTATGTCAGTGGTACACCGTACTTGCACAGGATGAGCGATTACTGTGGCACCTGTGAATTCCACCCGAAGAAGAACTGTCCGATCAGTTCGCTCTACTGGGACTTCCTCGATCGCCATCAGGAGCATTTCGAGGGCAACCAGCGCATGGCGATGCCGTTGCGATCGTCGGCGAAGCGAGCCGACACGAAGAAAGACGAAGATCGTCGCGTGTTCACGCACGTCCGTGAGATGCTGGCCGCCGGCGAGCCACTGACGCCGTCTTCCGTGGAAGCGGCGCGCAAAGGTCAGGAGACCTTCGGATGAATGCACCGCGCTGGATGAAGACCTGGCTCCGTGCCGCAGCGATCTACAACGTCGCGTGGGGTGCGTGGGTCGTTCTCCTGCCCAACAGCTATTTCGCGTGGCTCGGTATGGACGCACCGCGATATCCGGAACTCTGGCAAGGGATCGGAATGATCGTCGGCGTCTACGGCCTGGGCTACTGGGTCGCGGCCGGCGATCCCTTCCGCCACTGGCCGATCGTCCTCGTCGGCTTTCTGGGAAAGGTCTTCGGACCGATCGGGTTCGCACAGGCGATCCTGAAGGGTTCGCTTCCTCTCGCCTTCGGCACCACGTTGATCACGAACGACCTCGTCTGGTGGATCCCCTTCGCCTTGATCCTCTGGCGTGCCTTCGAGGCGAGCGGTCGGCCCGAAACCGATCTCTCGCTCGCGCGGCTCGACGCCGGGGAGCTGATGCGCACCCTGCGCTCGTCGCACGGCAGGACGGTGTACGAACACACCGTCGACGCTCCGCATCTGGTCGTCTTCCTGCGTCACTTCGGGTGCACTTTCTGTCGCGAAGCGCTCGAGGATCTCGCGGAGAATCGGGAGGCGATCGAATCCGACGGCGCACGCCTGCTCGTCGTACACATGGGATCCCCGAAGCAGGGTGAGCAAGTGCTGCACGCGGCCGGGCTCGAGGGCGTCGCCCACGTCAGTGATCCGTCGACCGCGCTGTACCGCGCGTTCGGACTGCGCCGGGGCACCTTCCGGCAACTCTTCGGATTGCGTTCGTGGACGCGCGGGTTCGCGGCGCGGAAGCACGGCGTGGGTGCACTCGTCGGCGACGGTTTCCAGATGCCCGGCGTCTTCCTCGTCGAGAGCGGTGAGGTCTTGAAGGCCCACCGGCACGCGAACGCGAGCGAGGTTCCGGACTACGACGAGCTCGCCTCATGCCCGGTGCCGGCCTCGCGATGACGACGGCCGATCACGTCCTGCTTCTCCATCTCGTCGCGACCAGCTTCCTGTGCGGATTGATCTGGGTCGTGCAGCTCGTCCACTATCCGCTCTTCGATCGTGTCGAGCGCGGGAGCTTCGCGGCCTTCGAGGCAGCCCATCAGCGGCGCATCTCGTGGATCGTCGCGCCCGCCATGCTGGTCGAGGCCGCAACCGGGGGAGCTTGGTTGTTCGCGGCGTGGCGCGGTGGGGATCTCCTCGGCTGGGCAATCGCGAACTCCGTGCTCGTCGCCGCGGTGTGGGCGAGTACGGCTTTCCTGTCGGTGCCCCAGCACACGATCCTGGCGCGGGGTTACGACACCGGTGCGCACCGGCGACTCGTCGCGACGAACTGGGTGCGCACGATCGCGTGGTCGTCGCGCACGGTCGGACTCGCTCTCCTCGTGGGGCGGGCACTCGCCGTGTGATAGACTGCGAGGGCACTCACAGAACCTGGGAGGTCCCCTTGCATCGCATTCTCCTGTCCGTCCTCGCTCTCCTCCTCGTCACTTCACTCGCGTCCGCTCAGGACGAGCCTTCCTGGCCCGTCGGCGAGTTCCTGCTCCTCGACAGTCTCGATCCGGCCGAGGCCTTCGACTGTGCTTCGGCCGTAACAGAGGGGCCGGTCGACCTCTTCCTGTTCGCGCGCGTCGACTTCCGCGCCATCGGTCGCGCGGAACTGAACGGCGTCGACGGCATGACCGGTTGGAAGGCCGCCCTCGAGACCGTCGGCTGCGAGGTCGTCGAGGTCGAACTGCTCACTCCCGGCGCGACCGATGCCGATGACGACGTGAAACGCTTCGACGTCACGCTCGCCCAGCCGGTGCTGGGGTCGGACGAGTTCCAGGGAGCTGCTCTCGCGCGGATTCGGGTGACGTCCGAGTCGTGGGGGGGGAGCCGAATGCAAGTGGTCGGAGCAGGCTTCGAGGAACGGCCGACGTGGTCCGCCGTCGGTGAGACCGACGACTGTCCCGCGCCGTGCGAACGCCGGATCAAGGCCACGTCGCTTGCATACGGCACCTTCGAGAGTGGTGCACCGATCTGGTGTTTCCCGGACTACTGCGACCTGTTTCTCGAGCGCCCGCTCGGCGGTGAGACGTGGATCGGTCGCGACGAGCAGACCTTGCTCTACAGCCACACGGGTGGCCAGTACCGGCTCGAGTACCGCGAGGTCGGCGCCGTCGACTGGCAGGTCATCACGCAGAATTACGCGACCGAGGACTGGTTCGAGTGGACGGTCCCGAACGTCTCCGCCACCGTCGAGCTGCGGATCTGCAACGACTGCGTCGGCTTCCTGTGTTCCGAGCCCACGCGGATCACGATCGATCGGCGTGTGTCGGACGTGCCCAGCAGCTGGGGGTCGGTGAAGGCGCGCTACTGATCGGCGTCCATCGCGAAGACGTCCTCGATCCTCACGTCGAAGGCCGCGGCGATCCTCCACGCCAGGGCCAGAGACGGTACGTAGCGATTCGCCTCGAGCGCGATGATCGTCTGCCGCGTCACACCCACGCGTCGGGCCAGCTCTTCCTGCGTCATCTCGTCGTGGTCGAAACGCAGTCGCCGGATGCGATTCTCGAAGGGTGACTTCGGCATCGTCAAGCGCTCCGATCCAGAGCCAGGGCGACGGAAGAGGTCACGGCCGACTGGATTGCCCAACCGCCGTAGACCATCCACGCCAGGACCCACGTCGGGACCGAGTCCTCGGCGCGAGCGACGAGCAGAACCGTCGAGACGAGCACGAACGCGATCCACGTGGCGATGAACCC
>JGI12109J20283_10122333_pt1 | contig 22878 bp, 16 predicted proteins | sample ElkSlonscriptome_12_FD_20283 | JGI IMG/M metagenome (IMG submission 20283)
CGGTGGTTCAAATCCACCCAGACCCACCAATTCTCCAGCCATGTCATCAAATTGATGATCAACACTTTAGGGCTGGATTGTTGGTGCTTTTCTCAATTTTCTCAATTTTCTCAATTGGCCAATCCACCGCGGCTCTGCCCCATTAACGGGTACGGGCAATCATGTTCACACGACTGATTATCCCATCCCACCCGCAGTGGGCTAAAAACTCTCGATTGCCGATAGGGCTCTAAACTCTCGCCGTCCCGACTGTGCTCAGGTTGCCTGGACGTCGCGATTCCTTTCTGCCTGCTTCTCGTTAGCCGGCTGCTCGGCTGTGACGCTTTCGGCGGTCGCCGAAGTTGTGGGCGATGGCTCCGGCTCCGGGCGATCCGGGTTTCTGGGGAAATCGGTTTTAACTTCAATTGGGCCGGTTACGTCCAGGTGGACATCGCGCTGGGGGAAGGCAATGACAATGCCTGCTTGCTCAAAGGCTTTAGTGACGGCGATACGTAATTCCGTCATGACGGCAAGTCGTCGTTCCATGACGCCTAGAAAGCAACGGGCACTGAGTTCCAGCGAGTTGTCGCCGAAATTTTCGAAAACCACCGTGGGATTGGGATCCTGCAAAACCTCCTCGTGGTCGTTCATTATGTCGAGCAGGATCTTGATGGCCAGTTCAACATCGGTACCGTAGGCGACCCCGATCGCGATGAAGATGCGATTGTGCGGGTCTGAGAGCGTCCAGTTCAACAAATGAGTGGTAATAAACTCCTTGTTGGGTACGAGCAGCTCCTTGCCGTCCCAGTCCTTGATGGTTGTAGCCCGGATACGAATCTTGGTCACTAATCCGTCCTTGCCGCCCACAGTCACGATGTCACCTACACGGATAGGCCGTTCAAACAGGATTATCAGACCGCAGATAAAGTTGGCAACAATTTCCTGCAAGCCAAAACCGATACCCACACCAAGGGCAGCGACCAGCCATTGCAGTTGGCTCCACTGCAAACCCAAAGTGGAGAGGCCGAAAACGATCCCCGTGCCGACGATGATATAGTTAAGCAGTGTGCTGGAGGTGTAACGTGCACCTGCCGACATCTGTGTGCGACTACGTAGAATAATCTCGACAACGCCAGGAATTCGCTGAACTGCAAACAAGGTCAATGCGATCACTACGATGACGGTGACAATACTGGCCAGGGTGATCTCATAAGTGACCGGTTCACCCTCTACCATAGTAGTGGAAGTCCAAAGACTGAAACGCTCAAACACTTCCAGTGCAGGCAACAGCGGACCCCAGATGATCAGGAAGGCTCCCGCCGCGACGGTAATCATCAGCATTTTTACCAGTTGCTCGGTTTCGCTGGTTATCTCACCGAGTTCTGGTGCTTTTTCTTCAGTAACAGCCTTCGCTGCGACTGCCGTTTCACCTTCGGCTTGCGGTCTGCGCTGAGCTATCAGTTGCTCAAACCGAAGTCGCCGCTTAGTGACCCTGAGCCAGCGCAGCAAGAACCCATACGACAAAAATATTGCGATTGTCACCCAGAGTGTATGCAACAGGCCCTTCATAATCACTGTGACCGAATACACCTGTCCATAAAGGACGGAGGCAATCATGGCCAGAATCGTAAGGACTAACACTAAAGGTACACGCCGCAACATTTTCAGTAGAGTCCCCTATGAGGCAGGCTGTAGTTTATGAACCCGCAAGCGCAAGAAACGATAGCCGAGTATCAGCAGGACAGTGAGCAGCGCAAGGCGGCCATAAACCACGTCTCCGGTCGAGGGCACGACTTGCAGTAACAAAGTTGTGGCGAGAGCAAGGGGTACCCATGTGTAGAGCAGGAAGGTCAGCTCCTTGCGCAGTTGACGCATGACCTGAGGGTCCCAGCCGAAGTGTTTTTCACCGATGCCTTCTTGCTCGCTCACAATTCGCATCAGCTGCAGGCTGAAAACCAGAATCGCTATGCCCCGTAGTGATTCAGCCATGCGAGCACTGATTTCAGAAGTGGTGGGATCAAAAACCCCAGACAGAAGAATGAGAAGCAGTGGCGTGGTGGAGGCTCGCAGCAGTGCGATACTGGTTGCCTTGGCGGTATGCAGAATCGAGTCATCTCTGGGTCGTGCCACGAGCGCATTGAGACTGCGCTGGTAATGCTTCATTCGTCGTTGGTAAAAAAGCAGCGTCAGGAGGGCTATTAGTGCCAGGCCACTGAGGACGCTGATCCTGAAAGTTAACGAACGACTGGATTCATAGATGGACACCAGTTCTGCCTGTGCTGCTTCCAGGGTCATGGTCCAAAGCGGTGGATAGTTTGGAATCCACAACACCAGGCCCTGGAGGAAGTTGCTGTAGTTGGTAATTTGCGCCTGCAGATCGACATAGCCCGCCTCAAGCTCCCCAAGCGCTTCGATGTACTGAGAGAGCTCATTGATTAGCGTGCTCAGGCTTTCACGATAGCTACGCGCCAACTCGGCAAGCTCCTGCATCGTTTGTGGCTGCACTGAAGTCGGCTCTACGCCTAAGGCTCGCAGGCGATTGTTGATAAAGCCCGTGATGCTCGTAAGGCTATCGATTTCCTGTTCATAGTCTATGCGGCGGATGACTGCGCTGCCAACACTGGGTGAGAGTGCCTGAACCGGATTGTCGATGCTGAAACTGTCGATTTCCTCCCAGTAAGTCAGCAAGACAGTGCCAAGCGAATCACTGTCGCTGGCGAAATCGACTATCCGACGTGCCGTGCGTTCGCGTTCGTCGAGATCACGCTGGAGCCCACCAATTACGGTATTCAACTGTCTTGCTGCGGACAAACTGGAAGAAGTCGAAGTGACTTCTTGTCGCAGGCTTACGCTCCGATTGAAAATAGCTTCTGCAACCGGATAAGCGGGATCATCCTGATCGATGCCAATATCAGTGAGTTCCGGAGCCTGTTCGGTTGATTGAAAGGCGCGCGTCTGCAGTTGCTGTAGCAGCGCATTCACCTGCCGCAGATTCAATGCAGTCTCGGCACGCTGCGCTGACAGGGCACTAAATCTGACCGGCTGACTTTCAAGTTGTGCTTGTCGGGCCTCGCTTTCCGCATTCAGCGCTCGCATTCTCGCCAGATCTCGCCACCGGTTGGCTTCGGCTTCTGAAGCTGTGCCGTCTGGATTCACGCTGCCGGCGGTTTCTGGTAATGAAGTGCGGGCTGCATCTATCTCCGCCAAGCGGTTGCGGGCTGATTCTGCAATGGATTCGCGTGAGGTCAATCGTCGATCCAAAGCTTCCAATTGGCTACTGAGTTCGCGCTGTCGCACTCTAGTCTCGGACAGACGTGTGTTTACCTCTTCCGCCGTAAGCTCATCGAGCCCGGTGCTTGGGTCATACTCGGTGTCCACAGCGTCGATGCGGGCCTGAATCTCGGCTTCCCGCTCGGGCGCCGAAGTGAGTGCAGTCAGGTACCCTTCCGACTCTTGCTCCAGTGTTTCCTCCTGTACCAGGAGTTGGCGCGCCTCCTGATACGCGGCCAGAACTGGGCTATCGTCCGCGGTGCCAGCGTCGCGCAGAGCCCGTATGCGGGCATCAATCAGCTCGAGGGTTAAACCATCGCCAGGCTGAGACCAGGCGGGAGCAGCCGCTGTTACTAACAGAAAGCAGAGGCTCAGGACTAAGTAATTCGGTGATCTCAAGCTCACAATTGTTACTACGCTGCGGTTTACGAAAGGGAGGCCCGGGCGAAATCCGAAAGCAAATCGACACGCCTCGGCGGATGCTAGATTATGGCGCAAGCAGACTTGATTTCAACACAAAGTCAGAAGATCGCCTTATTCGCTACATTGTCTGCGAGAAGGAGAGCGAGTCTCTGGGCTGTTATGCGAAATTGTGCCTGACATGATGACCCGCAGATCACCGTCTTCTATTCTTCATGCCGGGCGCTGGTTTGCCTGCACTGTTCAGAGAATCCCAAGAATACCTGACCGTATGACAGCGTCGAGAGTTGATCGAAGAGTAGACGCTTGCGGCGTTGCTAGACTAGGAGAAGCCAAGATTTTGCGGTGACTAGCCCGCACCTAGCCTGGCAGCCGCGGTTATATTGGGATCTGGTCGTACGCCGCCATTTACTTATTCTGCACAAACTCCTCACGCAAGGCTTTGGACAGGCTGAAACAGATAGCGACGAGTAAAATGGACATCAGAAATCCCATCGCGATAGACGCGTGCTGAATGGCCTGCAGCCCGCCAATGATAAGTAGTGTCGCGGCGACGGCGCCCTCGGAGACTGCCCAGAACACCCGCTGCGCCCGCGGTGGGTCAGGATGACCGCCACTAGTGACCATATCATCGACCAGTGAACCGGAATCAGACGAAGTCACAAAAAAGACGACAATCACCAGGCTGGCGAAGATAAGAGTAATCTGCGCTAAGGGCAGTGTTTGTAATAAAGCGTGCAGGGAAACCGCAACGTCGTTTTGCACTCGCTCCAGCAAGCCGCTTTCAGCAAAGATCTCGCTGTAAAGTGCGCTGCCGCCAAACACGGCCATCCACAAGAAGGTACCGATGGAGGGCACTATCAATACGCTGACTATAAATTCCTTCAATGTTCGACCACGCGATATGCGGGCTACAAAAATACCGACAAAAGGTGACCAGGAGAGCCACCAGCCCCAATAGAAGAATGTCCAGTCGGCCTGCCAATTCCGGTCTCGACTAAAATCTACCCAGAGGCTCATCAGGGGAAGGTTTTGCAGGTAGAGCCCCAGCGCGCCAACAAAAGTTTCCATTACGTAAACGGTTGGTCCGGTGATCAGCACGAACAATAACAGGCTGGCAGAGAGACCTATATTGACCATGCTGAGCCGACGGATACCAGCGTGTATTCCTGACACGACAGAAATCAGTGCCACCAGGGTGATCAGAGCGATTATCGTGACTTGAACCCAAACCGTATTGGGTAGATTTGTAAACGCGGACAAACCACTGTTGAGCTGCATCGCACCGAGCCCGAGCGAGGTCGCCACACCGAGTAATGTGCCCACGGTACAGAGTATATCTATAAGATGTCCCAACCACCCCTCGGCACGCTCGCCAAGCAGTGGGTAAAAGATGGAGCGGGGAGCCAATGGTTTGCCAAGGCGAAAATGAAAAAATGCCAAAGCCGCCCCGAACAAGACGTAGATGCCCCATGCGTGCAAGCCCCAGTGGAAATAGGAGTACTGCATCGCTTGTCTGGCTGCCTCTGGTGATCCTGGTTCGCCGCTGGGAGGTGAGGCGTAGTGATAGAGAGGCTCGGCGACACCCCAGAAGACGATTCCCGTGCCCATGCCTGCACTGAACAACATGGCAAACCAGGCCGGGTAGCTGAACTCCGGTTTGGAATCTTCGGGCCCAAGTCGGATATCGCGATAGCGACTCACTAATAACCAGAAAGAGAATAGCAATAGCGCAGTAACAACCAGGGCGTAATACCACCCGAACGTCGCGACAATGGTTTCCTGTAGGTTTCTGAAAACCGCTTCGGCGGTTGAAGTAAACAGGCCGCCAAAAGCACAGAACGCAATGACGCTTAGAGCCGAGCCAAAAAATACAATGGGCTCCATTTTGGCGATGATTCGGGACCAGTAGGTTTTAGGGCTAACCATTACCAAAAAATCGTAATTAATGATGAAGTGGTTCTAACGCTTGTGGCGGGCGATAGTTCGCCTGTGGGTATTTTTTATCAATTAATTGCACAACGAATCGACAGTGTTAACATGTGTGGTCATCGAATTCTGATCTGTCGTGTTTGCGACGACAGAGTGCAGGAAACTCGATAAATGTAACTTGCGTAGAGAAGGAGCGGTATTGGATAAGTTACAGCAGGACTGGAGTGACCAGAGCCGATGGGACTTTTCCGACCTGAGCGCTTTATTCATCAATACCACACTGAAGAAGTCTCCCCAGGTCTCCCACACTGCCGGCCTGTGGACTATCTGCCAATCCATATTCGCGAAAAACAACGTTGCCATCGATGAGCTTCGGCTTGTGGACCACGACATAGCGGCAGGTGTTTATCCGGACATGACCAAACATGGTTGGGCTCGAGATGAGTGGCCGACGGTCTACGGTCGCGTCCGGGCGGCCGATATACTTATAATCGGCACGCCGATATGGCTAGGAGAAAAGTCGTCGGTTTGCACGCTGCTAATTGAGCGGCTTTATGCGAATTCAGGAGATCTAAACGCGGCCGGGCAGTATGCCTATTACGGTAAGGTAGGTGGTTGTTTGATTACTGGGAACGAGGATGGCGGTAAACATTGTGCGATGAATATCCTCTACTCCTTACAGCATCTCGGTTTCGTCATTCCTCCTCAGGCAGACGCCTGCTGGCTGGGAGAGGCGGGACCAGGCCCTTCTTACCTCGATGAGGGGTCCGGCGGGCCAGAAAACGAATTCACTAGTCGGAATACCACTTTCATGACCTGGAATTTACTGCATCTGGCGCGTATGCTCAAAGACGTTGGCGGCATGCCGGCCCATGGTAACCAAAGGGCAGCCTGGGAAGCAGGTTGCAGATTCGATTTCGATAATCCCGATTATCGTTAACTAACTGAGTTCGTTCGCTAGATATCTTTCAGCTATAACCCCCTATGTCTGCCCTAACTCCCGATCGTGGCTTCTTGCCTCAAGATTCGACAGCGCCGCAATCAACGCAGGCCGAATTGTTGCCGAATCAACACTTGATTCAGTCCTTCGTGTCAGCACGAGATGAGTCAGTAGCCATCTGCAAGCCGCTTGCTATTGAAGACTTCGTCGTTCAACCGAGAGCAGAGGTCAGTCCGCCCAAATGGCATCTTGCTCACACCACCTGGTTTTTCGAGCAGGCTGTGCTGAGTCGGTTCGAAGATAATTATCAGTACTTTAACGACGCCTGGCTCAAACTTTTCAATTCCTACTACAAGTCTGCTGGACTGCATTGGTTGCAGTCCGAGAGGGGCCAGTTGTCCCGTCCAACGGTTGATGAGGTTCTGGAGTACCGCCGAGTCGTGGATGCGAGAGTTATCAGCTTGCTGGAAAGACTTGGCAACGACCAGGAAATAAGAAGAATCATTGCAATCGGCATCCATCACGAGCAGCAACATCAGGAACTGTTGTATATGGACATCAAGAGTATCCTGGGGAGCAATCCGCTCTTACCTGTCTACGTGGCCGATGACTGGGATCCAGTCCCCGCGATGGACTCGAACTGGGATAAGTTCGATGCGGCGCTTGTCGAAATCGGTCATTTCGGTTACGAATTTGCTTACGACAACGAGGGTCCCCGTCACAAGCAATACCTGAACGCGTTTGCTCTCCGCAACAATAGCGTGAGTAATGCCGAGTTCCTAGATTTTATGGCAGATGGTGCCTACGAACAGGCGTCAATCTGGCTCAGCCAGGGCTGGGACTGGGTTCAGCAGAACCGAGTCCAGGCTCCGCTTTACTGGTTCAGAACCGATTCGGGCTGGCAGCAGTTCACACTGCACGGCGTTAAACCTGTCAATCCGAATGAACCGGTGACCCACGTCAGCTACTTCGAGGCCGATGCATTCGCGCGCTGGGCTGGATACAGACTGCCTGTTGAGGCTGAGTCCGAAACCTGGCTGCTCGGTCAGAACGCAGCTCCGGAGCAGGACAGCAGACGCCACCCGACCCGGGTCGACCGAGCCTCTTTGCAGGTCTGGCACTGGACCTCAAGCCATTACTCTGCTTATCCGGGTTATCGACCTTACGAAGGCATGCTGGAAGAATACAACGGTAAGTTCATGTGCAATCAGTTCGTCCTGCGCGGAGGCTGTGTGGCAACCCCATCCTCTCATTACAGGCCTAGCTATCGAAATTTTTTCCTGCCCGAGCAACGCTGGATGTTTTCAGGAATCAAATTGGCTCGGGACATTTAATGAAGACCTCAAGACTTGAACAACTGACTAATGGCGCCGAAGAAGAAGTCGAACAATTCGCGGTGGATGTGCTCACTGGTTTCAGTACCACTCCCAAAAACCTGTCGGCGAAATACTTTTACGATGATCGTGGTAGTGAGCTGTTTCGCGCCATCACTGAACATGATGACTACTATCTGACGCGCACAGAATTCGACATTCTCCAGGCCCATCGAGCGCGGCTGCCGGAGCTAGTCAGTGAAAACGAAGTAGATATTATCGAGTTAGGGGCGGGCGATGGCCATAAGAGCCAGTTGATTATCGATGGCTTTCTTGAAGCTGGCCGCCGAGTAAATTATTACCCGATCGATATCTCTGAGAAAGCCATGGACATGCTCGCCAGCAATATCAGGGCTGACGAGCGACTGCAACTGCACGGATTGGTGGGTGAGTACTTTCAGGGATTGCGCTTTGTTCGGGAGCGCTCATCGAAACGTCAGTTGGTGATGTTTCTGGGCTCTAACATTGGAAATTTCAACCGCATCCAAAATCAAGGATTTCTGCGGCGGCTCTGGAATAGCCTGAATGCCGATGACTATGCGTTAATAGGATTCGATTTGAAAAAAAATATTCAGCAGTTGACAGCGGCATACAGTGATTCGGGTAATTTCACCCGTGATCTGAATCTGAATCTGCTTGAGCGCATAAATCGAGAGCTCGCGGGCACGTTTGAGCTGGCAAAATTTCAGCACTATGCAGTCTACAATCCGGTGTTAGGCGCTATGGAGAGCTATCTGTTGTCAATGGAAGACCAGAAGGTCTTCATCGGGGCGCTGCAGCGAGATTTTGAGTTTCGCGCTTACGAGCCGATTCACATGGAGTATTCATTCAAATTCCTTCCTAGTGATATTGAATTTCTCAGTCAGCAAACTGGATATCGGTTAGTCGAGAATTTCACTGACTCCGGGCGCTGTTTTATAGACTCGCTCTGGCAGGTCAATAAACAGGCTGTTTCACCCGCCGACTGAGAATTAGAGCCGTGCACAAGTTAATCACAGGATTACTGGAATACACCCATCGCCATGAACATTAGCGCCTTCCTGATGTTGCTGCTTGCTGGAACCTCTTTACTTCTGTTCGGTCGCGGTTTGTTCTGGGTCTTTGTTGCCCTGGCCGGTTTCCTATTGGGATTCGAGGCGACGCAACAGTATCTTGACAACAACGAGCAGTGGGGATCCGTGCTCGCGGGGATAATCGTGGGTCTATTGGCTGCTCTCGGGAGTGTATTTTTTCAGAATCTGGCCGTCGCAGTCGCTGGCTTCGTGGGCGGCGCCTATCTTTCTCTCGCAGTTATCGCACCTGGCCTGGCCGGCGTTGCCGATCTGCTGACGCTAGTGGTTGCGCTGCTTGGAGGCGTGTCAGGGGCGCTGCTGTTTACTCTGGTCTTTGATCCGGCTCTGGTGGTGGCCTCTGCGATTACCGGTGCCGGACTGCTGATTCAGCCATTTGCACTCAGCCAGAGCACTCACGCATTGGCGTGGCTCTCTCTGACGGTAATCGGAGTTGTATTTCAGCTTCTGGTGTTGAGTAAACCAGTGCGCCCACAGGCTCAATGATAGCCAAGGGCATGTCCACATTACTCAGTGCATCCTTAGTAGTGCCCGGAAACCGGCTCAAGCAATTTCAACCAGCACATCCCCAGGAGTGATTCGATCTCCCTTGGCAACGTTCACTGCCTTCACCGTGCCGGCAACATTGGCGTGAATCTCTGACTCCATTTTCATTGCCTCGGTTACCAGCACAGCCTGCCCGGCCTCGACTGACTCTCCCTCCTGTACCAGCACTTCAACCACATTGCCAGGCATGGCGGCTGTCACGTGTCCCGGTTCTGTGGCCTGTTTACGTTTCTCGCTATTGTCCGCTACATACTCATTGAGGGGTTCGAAAATGACTTCTTCTGGCATGCCGTCGAGGGAGACATAGAGCTTGCGACGACCACCGCCTGGGTTGCCAACGCCGGTAATGGCCACGTCGTAGGTTTCACCGTGGACATCTAATTTGAACTCAGTAGCAACCGATCCGGGCCTGCGATCTGCGCCCTCGGGTTGCAGTAGAGCTTCCGGTTTGAGACTTCCATCGCTGCGTTGCTGGAGATATTCCCTACCCAGATCTGGAAACATGGCAAAGGTCAGTACGTCCTCATCGGATTGGGCGAGTTCGCCGATGTCCTCTCGCAATTTTTGCAGTTCAGGTCGCAATGAATCGGCCGGCCGATCGTCGCTGTATCGCTCACTGCCGATGGCTTTGTTGCGCAACTGTACATTCACCTCTGCTGGCGGTCTGCCATAGCCACCCTGCAGATACTTTTTAACTTCGTTGGTGATGGTCTTGTAGCGCTCGCCCGCAAGCACGTTGTAAACGGCCTGGGTGCCGACGATCTGCGAGGTAGGAGTTACCAGCGGCGGGTAGCCCAAATCCTCCCGTACCCTGGGGATTTCTGCAAAGACGTCACGAATTTTGTCCAGCGCATTCTGTTCTTTCAACTGATTGGCCAGGTTGGACATCATGCCGCCAGGTACCTGATTGATCTGCACCGAGATATCTTCGCGAGTAAATTCACTCTCGAACTGATGGTATTTCTTGCGTACCTCACGGAAATACTCGGCGATTTCTGTGATCTTGTCGAGATCGAGATCGGTCTCCCATGCCGTGTCTTTCAGGGCTGCTACCTGAAACTCGGTAGCCGGGTGAGAGGTGCCGCCGGAGAACGAGGAAATAGCGGTATCGATCCGGTCCGCCCCGGCCTCGATTGCCTTTAGCTGGCATAGTGCTGCGAGACCCGATGTGGCGTGACTGTGAATCACCAGGTCTAGCGGTACCGCATCCTTTATCGCAGCAACAAGTTCGGCAGTCGGATAAGGCGCCAGGAGTCCCGCCATATCTTTTATGGCGATAGAATCAGCGCCCATGCTCTGCAGTTCTTTCGCCTGTTCAACGAAGAGCTCGGGAGTGTGCACCGGGCTCGTCGTGTAACAAATGGTGCCTTGTGCATGCTTGCCCGCAGACTTTACTGCTTTCATTGCGCATTCTATGTTGCGAAGATCATTCAGCGCATCGAATACACGAAAAACATCGATCCCATTGTCGGCAGATTTGTGCACAAATGCCTCAACAACGTCATCGGCATAGTGCCGATAGCCGAGAAGATTCTGGCCACGCAACAGCATCTGTAGACGGGTATTGGGTAGTGCCTGGCGTAATTTCTGCAGCCGTTCCCAGGGGTCTTCCTTGAGAAATCGGATACAGGCGTCAAAGGTTGCACCGCCCCAGACTTCCAGCGACCAGTAGCCGACGGCGTCCAGTTTCTCACAAATCGGCAGCATGTCATCGGTACGCATTCGCGTAGCGATCAGAGACTGGTGTGCATCCCTGAGTATGACATCGGTAATCTGGATGGGCCTCTTTTCTGTCATGGTCTCTCCTCACCATACCAGCCGGCATGGGCGGCCAGGGCAGCGGCAAGCGCCAAAGCTACCTCGCTTGGATGCCGCTTGACCGAATAGCGTAATAGCTCCGGATGTTCAGCGACGAAACTGGTATCAAATTTTCCGCTCTGGAAGTCCGGGTGCTCAAGAATCTGTTGATAGTAGGCTGCCGTCGTCTTGATGCCGTGCAGACGCATGTCGTCTATAGCGCGTCGCGCCCGATCGATAGTGTCTTCCCAGCTCAAGGACCAGACTATGAGCTTTAAACACATGGAATCAAAATAGGGAGGAATCTCATAGCCTGTATAGACGGCGGTATCGACCCTGACTCCGGGCCCGCCCGGCGCATAGTAATGGGTAATGCGACCGAAACTGGGAAGGAAGTCGTTCTTGGGATCCTCTGCATTAATGCGGAGCTGCATGGCGAAACCGCGAAACTGAATATCCTCCTGGCTATAGCGTAATGCTTTCCCTTCGGCGATGCGTATTTGTTCTCGGACAATATCGACGCCGGTAATCTGTTCAGTGATCGTATGCTCCACCTGGATGCGCGTGTTCATCTCCATGAAATAGATATCCTCGCCGGAAAGCAGAAACTCCACTGTGCCCGCACTCTCGTAGGCCACCGCCCGGGCTGCCGTAATGGCGAGTTCTCCTAAACGAGTGCGCTGATCTGGATCAATCTGCGGGCTGGGAGCGATCTCTATTAATTTCTGATTGCGGCGCTGGATCGAGCAGTCGCGTTCGAACAAGTGAATCACGTTGCCCTGGGAATCGGCAAGAATCTGTACTTCAATATGGCGGGGATTAACGATGCACTTTTCCATGAATACTTGCGCTGAGCCGAAAGCTTTTGTTGCCTCGGATATAACGCGCGGAAACTGCTTGCGCAAATCCGCTTCGCTGTCACAGCGGCGAATGCCGCGACCGCCTCCACCAGAGGTGGCTTTTATCATGACGGGGTAACCGATGCGGTCGGCTTCGGTAATCGCCTCGTCGAGATCGGCTAGGTTACCGTCCGAGCCAGGTGTCACAGGAACACCAGCGGAACGCATGGCAGCTCTGGCCTGGGTCTTGTCGCCCATTTTGCCAATCACTTCGGCATTGGGGCCGATGAAACTGACGCCTTTCAGGGCGCACAGGCGCGCCAATTCCGGGTTTTCCGACAAAAACCCATACCCGGGATGGATTGCATCGCAACCGGTCTCAATAGCAAGATTGACAATGCGCAGGGGGTCAAGATAGCCAGCGAGAGGGTCATCGCCAAGACAGTAAGATTCACTTGCGCGTTTGACATAAAGGCCATAGCGGTCGGGTTCAGTGAAGAGGGCCACCGAGCGAATGTTCATCTCAGAACAGGCCCGCACGATACGCAGGGCGATTTCTCCCCGATTGGCTATCAGCAGTTTATGTATTGTCTTTTTTGTCATGCTTAAGGAACGTTCTCTGGTCGATCGTCCAACTTTCCTAGTATAGGAAAGCAGCGGCGACTATACGCCACTTTGACCTGAATTTCCGAGAAAGATGTTACCTGATAAGGACTCTGCAAGCGACTTTTAATAATTTTGATTAATTCATATCGTCTTGATTTTCCTTTGAATCTTTGAGTTTCCTCAATGGTTCTAGCGACCATTCAGGGTCAGCAAATTCTTCGATAAAACTAGTACGGCAATGCCTGACCCCGCTGGCATTGATAACCTCAACTGCCGGGTTTTCGTCTGCACTGCTGGCGTCACGACTGGCTCTAAACCCCAAGGCGCGATAGCGAGCAATCTGTCCGGCCGGTTCAGGTCGCGATGTGGAAAGGTATCGCGGGCACCCGGGGTGCCCTGAATCAGATCGTTGGTCTCCTCCCTGGCTCGGGCTAAGAGTTCTGGACTGTAATTGGCTCCAATGGGTACTTCGAAGATAGATTTCAGATGCTAATAGTATGGGTGTGAAGCCCATCTTTTTCTTTAGCTTGACCGCAGGCCAGGTCTAATGTTCGGGGCTGGGTAAAGCATCCTCTGTGGTGAGACTCAGTTCTGTGCTAGTTTCCAGCTCGCGGAGTCGGAGTAGGGGAGTATGAGCAAGCCATTTCTGATAATTCAATTGCGACCGGAAGACGCAACAGCGGATAGTGAATTCGAAAAGATCCTCCATTACGGAGAATTGGATCTGAATCGAGTCGTGCGTTTGCGGGTAGACCGTGACGGTTTTCCCGAGATTCATCTGCATCGCTATGCCGGTATCATTGTCGGCGGCAGTCCCTTCGATGTCAGCACGCCGTTAGAGCAGAAATCGTCTATACAGAAAGAGATTGAGGCGGGCTTTAACCTCCTGTTCGAGGACCTGGTGGCTGCGGACTTTCCGTTTCTGGGCTGTTGTTCAGGCTGTGGTCTGCTGGGCAATTACCTTGGAACCAGTATCTCTCGGAAATACGCAGAGCCTGTGGGCGCTATCGAGGTGGATATCACCGACGCCGGCCGCGAGGACCCACTGCTTGCGGACCTGCCTGATCCGATGCGGGCGTTGACAGGACACAAGGAAGCCTGCGATCTGTTACCCGCCGAGGCTGTGTTGCTGGCCAGCAATAGCCGCTGCCCGGTGCAAATGTTTCGGGTCAAACAGAATCTCTATGCCACTCAGTTCCATCCTGAGGGCGACCCGGAAGGGTTTATCGTGCGCATCAACGTGTACCGAAATCATGGTTATTTCCCACCTGAATCTGCGGCACGACTAATCGAAGCGGTGCGCCATGAGCACACGCCCGACGCGCACAGAATCCTACAGCGTTTTGTGCAGCGCTACAGTGCCTGAATGCCGCCGTGGCATGGACTCCCTAGATTCTTGGCTAGAAACTATCCAGTCCAAGAGCAGCAGGAAAGTGCCAGTTGCGTATGAGGCTTGCGGCCGTTTCGACTTTGCCCTGCGCACCGTCGGGCCAGCGGTATCTATGGCCTTAGTTCCGGGGCAAGTTGCTGTCATTCTGGAATTTTTTTTCTCGTCGGGCGTTGGTTGCCCCAATGACAAATGGTAATGAGTTGATTACTGCACTCTCATTTGAGACAAAGAGTGCGCTACATGTGGAGGACTTTAGCTGATAAACACTCATGGATGGACTTTCTTTCAGGCTTTCCTGAAGTCACCGAGGATCGTGGCTTCAATGGTCCCGAGCTCGCCGTTTCTGGAGCGCCGTCTGGTGCAGGCGGCTCGCCTCAAGACCGCGGAGACGGTAGTGGAGATCGGCTCGGGCACCGGCGGCACAACGCGGGCTTTGCTGTCCGCGATGAATGACGATAGTCGCCTATTGGCCATTGAACGCACAGCGGAATTCGTTCCGGCCCTGAAGCGGCTAGACGACCCGCGACTGACTGTGGTGCATGGCTGTGCCAGTAATCTCCTTGCTGAAGTCCGTCGGCACGGGCTCGGAGCGCCAGATGCGGTCGTCTCCGGGGTACCTTTTTCCACCCTGCCGGAACAATTGGCGCGGCACATCGTCGCCGAGGTGCAAGCGGCGTTGGGCGTTCACGGCAGATTCGTCGCCTATCAACTCTCCGGGCGCGTCAGTGACTATGCCGGCCCGCTGTTCGGCCAGCCGCAGATAGAGCAGGAGCTGCGCAACATCCCGCCCATGCGGGTATTTACCTGGGTGAAGCCGGACGCGGCTCTGGCCGCCTGACTTTTTACTTCGCGGCAAACACACTAAATGTTTAAAGCTGGTTTTTACGTTTGAGTTGGCAATTCGCCGCCGATGATGGCCCGGGGTGGGTCGGTCTCCCGATCCTAGCCGACGCTGAATCGGCTGTGTACATGATGATCGCCCACCAGCCAGACAAAGCCGGCGTCGTCCTGTGCCAGTGACCGGTCGGAGAGGGGCAGAACAACGTTACGGCTGCGAGTACATTGAGCCAGCGCCAGCTCATCTCACGCCTCTTGCACGCCGGGATTGCCCGCTTCGGTGAAGTAACTCTTGCGCACGCTGATGGGCAACCCAGCCTCGGTGACAGCGGGCAGCACCTTGAAGTCAGTGCGCCAGAGTCCCGGGCTGAGCGTGGCGCTGCAGTAGCCCCGTTGGCCGTTGTAAAACTTGACGTGCGGATTGTTGGCCAGTAATCCCTCGCCATAGGTCGTCATATCCTGCCCGTCGCCGCCTGATGTGATGGAAGTGCAGACGAATTCCGAGCCCACGGTGGTGCTGTTCTGATGGTCGAAATCCAGTTTCAGGTCGGCAGCCCAGTTGGAATGGATGTCTCCGGTCAGGACAACCGGATTGGGCGTTCCCGAGTCCTGCAAGTGCTGAAGCAGGGCCTGGCGCTCATGGTGATAGCCATCCCAGATATCCATGGGCCAGAGTTGTTCACCAGCATCCCCAAGGGAGCGCAGGCTAGCCATCATGATTTGCTGGGCCATGACATTCCAGGTGGCATCGGCGGTCGCCAGACCGCTGAAAAGCCATTGCCGCTGGGCGTCGCCGAGCAGTGTGCGGGAGCTGTCCTGATGCGCGAGGCAGCTTGGTTTACGCCCGTCTCCGCAGGCCTGATCGTCGCGATACTGGCGAGTATCGAGCACGTACATGTCCAAGAGTTTGCCAAAGCGCAGGCGGCGATGAATTGGCATATCCGGACCCTGGCGTCCCACCGGCAAGCGGATTGGCATGAATTCATAATAGGCCTGGTAGGCGGCTTCGCGACGGCGCAGCAGTTGCTCTACTGACTGCTCGTCTTCGGCGATATCGGCGGCGTAATTGTTGTCCACCTCGTGATCATCCCAGGTCACGATCCAGGGCGCAGAGGCGTGGGCGGCGCGAAGGTCGGGGTCCGACTTGTAGGTTTTGTAGCGATTACGATAGTCGGCCAGGTTAAAAATCTCCGGGCCCTCATGGCGGCGCACCAGATCGCTGCCCCAACTCCTCTCGTAGATGTAATCCCCAAGATGAACGATGAGGTCGAACTCCTCTTCGGCCATATGCTGGTAGGCAGTGTAGAAGCCGTGCTCATATTGCTGGCAAGAGGCGAACGCAAAGCGAAACTGTTGGTTATCGGCCGAGGCCAGGGGGGCGGTTTTGGTGCGACCGACGGGGCTGGTTGAGTCCGCCAGATGCCAGCGGTAAAAGTATTCAGTGTCTGCCTGTAGTCCGCGCAGCTCGGCATGAACGGAGTGTCCCAGCTCTGCGGTTGCCGCGATGCTGCCGCGTCGAACGGGCTGCCGGAAACTGGGGTCACGAGCTATCTCGTAGTCCACGGCGATGGCATCAGCTTCGGCGCCGATCTCGCTCAGGACTTCGTTCGATAATCGCGTCCAGAGCACAATCGAATCCGGAGTCGGATCGCCTGAGGCCACACCTAGAGTGAAGGGGTCTCCCGGTACGCTCGTGAGCTGTCTGGCCGCTCCATGCAGCAGGGTGGGCAGTCCACCTAAAGCCAGTATGGTGCCTAGGCCTGAACTCAGTGTGAGGAATTTACGGCGCGAGCAAGTGCTAATAGAACTGCGAGGATGAGCAATTAGACGGCTGGGCATGGGCGGTCTCCAAAGTCCGGTCAAAATCAGTGACAGTAATTGATGCTAAGCGATGAGTGTTGCGAAAACGTGACAAACTAAGGATGCTCTGATTAATGCAGACAAGCCTAACGTCAAGGTAGAGCGACCTCTTTACTGTCATCGTCTCGGGCAGGCACGAAGCTTGGACTCGGCATCTGCGTGCGGACCTGCTCCAGCCAGAATACGCCGTCGAAGGGGGCGCTGTTGCCGCGCGTGCCAGCAAAGTCAACGTCACCGTCACCGTCGAGGTCCCGGGCTATGAACTTGTCGAACATGCCGCGTTGGCGCCTGGAAATGTCGTGTCGCCGCCAGGGTTCTTTGGCGTCAGCCGGGCCCGGATTTTCGAACCAGCCCAGGCGACCCAGAGGGGCAGTCGGGTCAACTTCAGCGTCGGCCGTTCGCGACCCACGGCTATAGCTGCCCGCCATAATGTCACGGTCACCATCGCCATCGATGTCGGCCAGTTCAAGACCCGTCATACTATCCGGGTTAAAAGTGCCGATGGCATGGGAGATCCAGGCGTCTCCCTGGCGTTCTGGCTGCTCTATCCAGCTCAGACCGCCGCCGGCAGCACCAATGATATCCAGGCGCTCATCACTGTTCAGGTCGGCATATTCCAGATTGAAACCCGCCATCGTTGCCCCCACTACCCCGATTGCCTGTTCGGTGAAATTCAGGCTGCCGTCACCGGGATTCAAGAAGACGATCAGGCGATTTTCCCCACGACTGCCGACTACAATGTCCAGGTCGCCGTCCAGGTCCAGATCGACGGGTTCAGAGTTTTGTGGAACGCTGTATCGCCCAAGCACTCTCTCCTGCCAACTGCTGGGATTCAAGGGGCTGCCGCTAAACCTGAAAATGGATACGGGTGTAGAGCGTGCGAAGTCTTCGGGGCCGGGACGCTGGGCACCCTTGTTGGGTGCAATCGCTTCCGGAACACCATCGCCATCAAGATCGGCGAGAAAAACGCGAATATAGGAGCCTTGGTTTCGCGTCATGGGTAGGATCAATCTGTCCCAACGCGTGCTGCGGATTCCGCGACCCGGATTCTGCAGATAAATCAGATGCGACAGTTCTGCTGCCACCATGATATCAGGATAGGAGTCGCCATTTAGGTCGGCCACGGCGGCGTCCTCGGGGGCGGGCACGTCGTCGTTCTCTGCCAGGGTTATGTTTTGCCACTGATGCGGGTCGATGCTTGCGAAAGCAAGTCGCACGTGGCCCTCAGCCGGAGGGACGAAATCGGCGTCAGGGGAAGCCGAATCGTATTCGGAGTCAGACTCATGCACGGAAACAATGTCCTCGAAGCCGTCCCGGTCAAGATCTGCCATGACCAGACCGTCACTGCCCGAAAGCGCGAACCCTGCGCTGGCAGGGTCATCGATGATGTGCTCACGCCAGCTGATGTATAAACCATCCGGAGTGCGGGCCGCGCTGGGAGTATTCGCCAATGTAGTCTGGGCCAGTAGGGGGTCGGCGAACCAGGCGCAGAGGGACAGGACTAAGACTGGGAGTGTTTTTAAGACCTCTGAATTCATCGCCCAATTCCGTGTGCATCAAAGTTCATTCTAACAGCACGACTCACCCTGCAGAAGCGCGGGTGGCAGCCTTTAAGCCCCTTCTGCCGCGTTGCGTACCTTGGTAAAAGTGCTCGCTATTCCTTGTTGGTCGGGCTTTTTAGCAACGGCTTAAGAACTCCCGCAGAGACTTGCCTGCTTAATTCGGATCATCCCTAATTGAATCAAACCCAATTCTCTTGGCCCTGGAATTCGATTAAACTAGCGCCATGATCCGAACGACTGTTGTACTGTTCTGTCTCGCTCTGAGCGCTTCCCTGACCGCTCAGGAACAAAGCTTCGAATCCTGGCTGGAAGACCTGCGAGCAGATGCGCGTGCACTGGGTATTAGCGACGATGCCCTGGCGGCGCTCGATGGTATTGCGCCTCTCGAGCGGGTAATCGAGTTGGACAACAGCCAGCCGGAATTCGTTCAAACCTTTACTCGCTATATCGAACTCAGGGTGACGCCGGGGCAGATCAGCCGGGGACAACAGCTACTCGAACAGCACGCGCAATTGTTGTCCCAGGTGCAAAACCGATACGGCATCCAACCGCCTTACCTGGTGGCTTTCTGGGCCGTTGAAAGCAATTACGGCCGCGCCACTGGCGGCTTTCATGTCATCGAGGCGCTGGCGACCCTGGCCTATGACCCTCGGCGTTCAGAGTTCTTTCGCCGCGAACTGCTCACCGCGTTGCAGATCATTGATGCAGGGCATATTGCCTCCGAGCGCATGACCGGATCCTGGGCGGGGGCCATGGGTCAACTGCAGTTCCTGCCTTCAGTATTCGATCGCTTCGCGGTGGATGGCGATCAGGATGGCAGAATCGATATCTGGAACAGTTTGCCGGACGTTTTCCACTCGGCGGCGAATTTTCTGTCCCAGTCCGGTTGGCAGGGTGATCAGCGCTGGGGCCGGGAAGTGATCCTGCCCCGGAATTTCGATTACAGTCAGACCGGCTCAGGCGTCCGCAAATCTCTTCAGGAGTGGAGTGATCGGGGAGTGCTGCGGGTCGACGGCTCAGCCCTGCCCATAGTGGCCGGAATGGATGCCTCGATCATACTGCCCGCAGGCGCAGCGGGTCCCGCATTTCTCGCCTATGCAAACTTCCGCGCCACGATGAACTATAATCCCTCCACGTTTTACGCTCTCACCGTTGGCCATCTGGCGGATCGTTATAACGGCGGCAGGCCGATACAGCGTATGCCAGAGGATGAGCAGTCCATGAGTGTGGTGGAGGTGACCGAATTACAGTCCTTGCTCAATGCCGCTGGCTATGATTCCGGCGCGCCAGATGGACGCGTGGGCCCGCAAACCAGAGGCGCAATCAGGGCGTATCAGTCGGACCTGGGCCTGCCTATGGATGGGTATGCATCGAAAGCGCTGCTTGACGACCTGCAGACCCGTTAACAGTCTGCCCACTGAAAGCCCCGCAGGGCCGGAGCTTACTCACTCCCGCTGTGGATTGTCTGCATCACTCAGAGCATCCTTAAAATTAAATCATGACACACGACACTATCGACAATTCTAAGCTGCTGCGATTCAGGCGCTTTGCCCTGGTCACCCTTGTCGCCGTCTATATCCTCATTCTGATCGGCGCCAGCGTGCGCGCCTCCGGAGCAGGCATGGGCTGCCCGGACTGGCCCACCTGTTTCGGCCAGTGGATCCCGCCCACCAGTGAAGCGCAGCTTCCGGCAAATTATCAGGAAACTTATGCCGATCTTGGCTACGCCGAAACCCGTTTCAATGTGGTGAAGACCTGGACCGAATATCTGAACCGGCTGGTGGGGGTCACCATCGGTATTCTTATCTTCATCACGGCGGTGCTGTCCTGGCCGCTCCGGCGTATCGCGACCAGCATTCCAGCGGCCTCCATCGCGGCCTTTCTGATGGTCGGTTTTCAGGGCTGGCTGGGGGCCCGGGTGGTGGCGTCCAATCTGCAACCAGGCATGATCACCCTGCATATGCTCATGGCTTTGGCTATTGTCGCGGCACTGCTTTTTGCGCTGGCACAGGCACGCAAGGGGTTGATGGCCGCGGAGCCAGTTCTGGGGGTGGACGCGAGCTTCGGAAAGTGGTTAATCATTGTGCTGGCGCTTACCCTTTTACAGGTGGCGATGGGCACTCAGGTCCGGGAGATGACTGATTTTATTCGTGAGGCGCAGGGCGATGAACTACGCACACAGTGGATCGAATTCATGCCCTGGTTTTTTTATGTTCATCGTAGTTTTTCCGCGCTGGTGCTTTTTGCCAATCTCTGGTTACTGCGGCTGTTGATCAACAGTCTGGGTTGGAATCACACGCTTACCCGTCTCACTCTGTTAATGGTGGCGGTGGTGGCGCTCGCCGTGCTTTCAGGAGCGACCCTTGGGCATTTCGGCATGCCTGCACTCATTCAACCCACACACCTGGTGGCGGCGACACTGATTTTCGGCCTTCAGTTCCTGCTCTGGATGAGCTTTCGTCACAGTCGAAGCGGGTTTAAGCTGCCGGTTGATCACTTTCGCCTGCGCCTCGGCGGACAAGCGCGTCTGGTCGGTGCTTGAAAGCTGACCGGAAATTTTCTGTTTTACTGACTCAGGACTACAGCCTGAAATCTTTCCGTGACGATACAGAGCCATGCCTGCATTGACCAGATCATCCTTAGGCAATTGGTATCCAAGGTGATGCGGGCGGGGCAGCGGGGACTTCAAGAACTTTGCTTAGCAAATCTGGAAAACAGAAAAAGGCACGTTTTTGGCCTCAGCTTCGGCGCTTGCTTATTTTTCAACTCAAGCTCTATATCGACGCCTTTAGGGACTTTTTTCTCAGCCTGCTTTCTATGGCTGCCTTTGTACTGGATGTGGTCCTGCAAAGCCACGGTGAGGGCTCTTGGTTTGAAAGCGTATTGAAATTCGGGCGTCGTACCGAAAAGACTATTAATCTTTTCGAACAATACGGCGAGGACGAGCAGTCCGGACCCAGCGTGGACAGCGTCATAAATGACGTAGAGAATCGTTTTCGTCGCGACAGCGACGACAAATAAAAATGGCGATGCCAGTTATTCAGGCACCGCCATTTTATTGTCACTGCCTGCTGCACTCTGTCAGAACTGCCACAGCGCACGCATATAAACGCGTCGGCCGCGGCCGTCAAATACTACCGTGTCGTAGTCACGATTCGATTCATCGTAGTAAGGCAGGTCGGCATTGAATGCGTCCAACACCCCCACGGTAAAGCGCGTCGCTCCCAGGTTCAGGTTGTCCCATCGGTGTGTGTAGTTGTACTGAACATCGAGGGTTCTGTAACTATCGATCTTGCGGGTCAATAATGAACGCACGAAATCAGAGGAATCCTGGAATGAATTGTCATAGTTGAGGTTTTGGTAGGAGCCAATATGACGATTGATTACATTGGCGCTGTGGTTGCCAGAAGACCAACTGAAGGTGATGTTGCCCTTGTTGTCTGGCAGCGATCGCACCAGATTGCCGTCGCCAGTGGTGCCGGCAGCATCGAATACTCCCGTATCCACCAGGCCGCGCTCCAGCCCCGGAACGTCCACCAGCTTGTACTGGCGAACATGGGTGTAGTCCGCGCTCAGGCGGAAATTGCCCCAGTCATTATCCCAGTTGTAACCCAGTCGCAAGTCGACACCATCGGCCTCGATCCGCCCGGCGTTGATGGCACCGAGTGTTAGCGTTATCAAGTTGCCTGTGGTCGACCCAAAACCCCGCTGGATACCCACGGCCTGGTAGCTGCGAGGATCCACGACGCAGTTCAGGCGTTCTTCCGAATCCCGACCAAACTGTGCTTCCAGCGCTGCCGGATCACAGGATGTATACGGATTATCCGAATCTGCGGGGATGGTGTCGTTGAGGATGTAGTTGTTCGGATCCTCGGAGGCCGCGGTGAATGCCTCGATTTCCGGCTGCAGAGCGCGGATCGGAGGTTCCGGTAGCACGCGGTCATCGACCTCGAAGCGCCAGAAGTCGGCCTGCACACTGAGTCCGTCGAGAGCGCCCTCGGGCGTCCAGATGAAACCGAGACTATAGGAATCGGCATACTCATTGCCGACGTTGGGCGCCGGTCCGCCCAGGGTATAGGTAAATTCAGGCTCGGCGTTGGCGTCGGTGGGCGGTAACAGGCCTGCACGCACGGCCTGGCTGGAGATAGGATCCCGGAAAGTCACCGACGCTGACTCCAGTCCCTGCTGAATGATGGCAATGTTGGGAGCTCGGAACGACTGCGAATAGGAGCCACGCAGCAACAGGGTTTCGACGGGCCGCCAGCTCAACGCCACCTTGGGTGAAATCTCGTCGCCGATATTGCCGCCATAGTCCTCCCAGCGGAAAGCGATCTGGCTCTCCACGTTGTCCAAGAACGGCAACGACAATTCCCCGAACAGGGCGGACACGTTGCGGTCATCATCGTAGTTGAATGCGCACAGAGAGCAATCGAAGTTATTACTGACGTAGTGGAATT
>JGI12109J20283_10023372_pt1 | contig 22860 bp, 18 predicted proteins | sample ElkSlonscriptome_12_FD_20283 | JGI IMG/M metagenome (IMG submission 20283)
GGGCGGATCGTTCGCAATAACAATTTTAAACCGAACGGTTAACTACATTTTGCATTACGCATTGGCTTGACAATGTATTCCCTCTGCCCGAGTCCGCCGGCCGGGCGGATTCGCGGGAATGGCAAGCAGGGTGTGTAGTGGCTTAACCCTGGATTTCCACCCGCAAGTTCGGGCGGATCGTTCGCAATGACGAACGGTGTGTGCGAAGTGGTTTACTGGTGATGGTACTATTGGCAGTGACGTACTGCCAGGGGATTACGCGCTTGCGTGCCACGCAGAGGGGTGTACGCTAAAGCTATTACTGCATATAACTGCTGTTTCTATGAAATTCGTCACTTTACGAGTGGGTGTAGTGGTATTCGCATGCGCTGCGCTTGCCTCTGCTGCGTTTCTGCCCACAACCACACAGGCTGTCTGCAATGCTGCATCGCTCTCTCATGTTTCGTACGGCCAACAGGGAAGTGCGGTTACGACACTCCAGCAGTGTCTTATTGACGCGGGCTACTCCATTCCCGCCGGAGCAACAGGGTATTATGGTGCGCAGACACGCAGTGCTGTCCAGGCATTTTACGCTGCTGAACTCGGTCTTACGGACTGGGCGGGTGACTCGGTCGGTCCGCAGGGTCGTGCACGCTTGGGCTCGAGTGCCGGACAGCAGAGTACCAATACCACACCGACACCACAGGTAAGCGTGAACACGACATGCTCGGCCGATCGCATGACAGGCGCGTCGTATGGCGCACAGGGGGAGCCTGTTCGTGCACTTCAGCAGTGCCTCATTGACGCCGGCTACGGTATTCCTGCTGGTGCGACCGGGTACTATGGCGCGCAGACTCGCACGGCAGTCCAGCAGTTCTACTCACGTACACTCAACATACCTACGTGGCACGGCAACTCCGTGGGTCCACTCGGTCGCTCGAAACTGGCACAGCAGGGCTCGAGCACGCCGACTCCACAGCCGGTTGTTGGTGATGGGTATAAGCGTGTGTCCAGCGCAACAGAGCTCGCGAAGTACGTGAACGAGCAGCGTGGGTACGGAAAGGCACGTGCGATGAATGCGGTAACGAGCGTTGATATGGACTTTGCCGACGCGGAGATGGCGATGCCAACTGCGGCAGGCGCGAGTATGGATGCGGATGATGCCGGCGCCGCGCCGGAGCGCGTCTCGGAGACGAACGTACAGGTCTCGGGTATTGATGAGCCGGATATCGTGAAGACCGACGGCGAGCAGCTCTACGTGAGCACGCGTTCGTACTGGTACGGTGGCTGGCGTGGTGCCCCAGAAACAATGATCGACATCGTGGATGCTGACGTCGCCGCAACGTCCATGCCCGTACAGGAAAAGCGAAATACCAGCATCCTCGACGCATTCCCGGTGTCAGACCTTGAGGTGCTCAGCCAAGCTATTCCAGAAACAGGAGAAATGCTCCTCGTAGAGGCACTCGATACGCTTATCGTGTTCTCCCATCCAGACATTGTTGCATATGATGTGAGTGCTCCTGCCGAGCCTGAGGAAGCGTGGAGGCTTGCACTCGAGGACAACACCTCACTCCTCACGGCTCGACTGCACGAAGGGGAGATATACCTCATCACCGAAACATACCTCGACCGTAGCACTCCATGTCCGATCGTGCCTATTGTGCGTGCGGGGACAGAGCGCATTACTGTCCCGTGCACCGATATCTACGTCCCACAACGCATTGAGCCCGTGAGCCACACGTATACTGTCATGGATGTTGATCCCAGCGACGGTGGTATTGAGGACCGCGTGTCGTTCGCGGGCGAGCAGGGCAATACGGTCGTTTCGATGTTTCCAAACAATATTTATGTCGCAACACGTGCAACTGCCGCACAGTATGAGGTGCTCGCAGACCTCATGATTGAGGTCATGACGCCACACCTCTCGTCTGATGTCATTGCACACGCAAAGCGTATTCAGGGGTATGACATTTCGGATACCGGCAAGCTCTCGGAGATCGAAAAAGTGCTTCAGGCGGCTCTCGAGCGGCTCGGGGCCGACGAGCAGCTCCGTATCGAGAATGAAGCGGCACAGGTGTATCAAGAAGAGCTGCAGCAGCGTGTGCGTGACATGTACCAAACACGCATTGCACGGGTGGCAGTCGATACGCTCTCCGTGGAGGCGGTTGGGCAGGTGCCGGGATACCTCCTGAACCAGTTTGCGATGGATGAGTATGACGGATACCTGCGTGCCGCGGTTACGATAGACGACGGCTGGGGCGGTGCGGACAGTGTGAACGACGTGTACGTGCTCAATATGGAGATTGAGACGGTGGGCGCAGTGCAAGACCTCGGTCTTACGGAACGTATCTACGCAGCTCGTTTCATCGGCGACACCGGCTATCTCGTCACGTTCCGACAGATCGATCCGTTCTATGTACTCGATCTTCGCAATCCGAACGAACCAAAGATGACTGGAGAGCTCAAGATCCCCGGTTACAGTGCGTACTTAGAGCCACTCACTACAGACCTTGTGCTTGGGGTTGGTCGTGAAGGCTCGGGAGTGAAGCTGTCTGTATTTGATGTGAGCGACCCGACAAAGCCGGTGGAGAAGAGTAAGTACCTGCTCAATGATACCTGGACAGAGGTTGAGTCAAATCATCGTGCGTTCTTGCGGGACGCGAGACATGAGGTGTTCTTTATTCCCGGTGGCGACGGCGGATACATTTTCTCTTATGAAGATGGTGAGCTGTCGCTGGAAAAAGCGGTTGCCGGATACAACGTCCAGCGTGCGCTCTACATCGACGACAACATGTATATTGTGACCGACAATGAGGTCCGTGTATTCGACGAGAGCACGTGGGAGGAGGTGAACTCTGTTTCGCTGTAAAATCTGCAACAAGAAAAGCGTATGGTACACTGTCGTGCATGAGTGCTGACACCGACGTGCGTATCGAACCAACATGGAAGCGTGCGTTGTCTGCGGAATTTGAGCAACCGTACTGGAACGAGCTCACCGGCTTTGTGCGTACTGCGTACCAAAAGCGCTGCGTGTACCCGCCGCCGAAGCTCGTCTTTAACGCGTTTGAACGGTGTCCGTTTGATGTGGTGAAGGTGGTCATCATCGGACAAGACCCGTACCACGGGCCGGGGCAAGCGCACGGTTTGTGTTTCAGTGTGCCCGAGGGCGTACGCGTGCCACCATCGCTTGTAAACATATACAAGGAGCTCAAGGGCGACCTCGGTGTGGACGTGCCACCGCACGGCAACCTTGAGCGATGGGCTGCGCAGGGCGTCTTGCTTCTCAATGCAACACTTACCGTAGAAGCCGGCAAGGCGGGGAGTCACCAAGGGAAGGGGTGGGAGCAGTTTACGGACGCTGCTATCATGGCGCTTTCTAACGAGCGCGAGCATCTCGTGTTCATGCTCTGGGGTGCATACGCACGCAACAAAAAAGTGCTTATCGATACCGATAAGCACCTAGTCTTGGAGGCGGCGCATCCGTCGCCACTCTCCGCACATAATGGGTTCTTTGGGTGCAAGCACTTTAGTCAGGCGAACGTATACTTGGCTAAACATGGCACGGCAACAGTAAAATGGTAGTAGTCAAGCATGCCCATTGACACACCAGAACACATCTTTATAATGTAGACGCATGAACGCCCCCAAAAAGTCCGCAAAGCAGCACCAAACGCACGGGGACGATATCGTGCTTGATGCAGAGAACGGTGAGGAGTTTGTGTCTGAAGAGGGTGAAATGAGCCTTACTGCACTCAAGCAGAAGCTCAAGAAAGTGCGCGACGAGCTCGCTGCGACACGGAAAGAGTCGATGGAGCACCTCACGGGTTGGCAGCGCGCAAAAGCAGACCTCGCCAACTTCCGTCGCATCGTTGAAGAAGACAAAGAACGCGATGGGGCGCGCGCGAGAGCAAAGCTTGTTCGGCAGCTCATCCCATCTCTCGATGCGTTCGATGCAGCGATGGCTGACCAAAAATGGGCCGAGGTGGACAAGGGTTGGCGCGAGGGCATGGAACGGGTCGCGGCGCAGTTTCATAAAGCGCTCGCTGCCGAAGGGCTCGATGCGTACGGCACAGCGGGCGAAATGTTCGATCCTACCCTGCACGAGTGCATGAGTATGCAGCCGACCGAGGACGAGAAAGCAGATCATACGATTGCGCAGGTACTGCAGAAGGGGTACCGTATTGGTTCTGAGGTGGTGCGACCAGCGAAAGTAGTGGTGTACCAGCATGCGTCGTAGTTATTAGCGTGCAGCGGATGTCAGTCATTCGTGCAAGCGTCAATGGAGGCTATGGGCACTTGCACGAGGATTGAACCCGGTCATTGCACATATTAATGAAAATACACTATGGGAAAGATACTAGGAATAGATCTCGGTACTACAAATTCGGCAATGGCAGTTGTCGAAGGCGGTGAGCCGCAGATCGTGGAGAACGAAGAGGGTAACCGCACGACACCAAGTGTGGTGTCTATCAACAAGAAGGGGGAACGTGCTGTAGGTGTTGTTGCGAAACGCCAGGCGGTCACGAACCCAAAGAACACTATTTACGGCATCAAGCGCTTTATCGGCCACAACTTTGAAGACACGGCGGTACAGAAAGATAAGGAGATCGTGCCGTACGAGGTGAAGAAGGCCGACAACGGTGGTGTGTTAGTGCACATGGGAGAAAAAGATCTTCGTCCGGAGGAGGTGAGCGCCATGATCTTGCAAAAGCTCAAGAGCGACGCAGAGCGCAAACTTGGCGAGAAGATCACCGAGGCAGTCATCACGGTGCCGGCGTACTTCAACGATAGTCAGCGACAGGCAACCAAGGATGCGGGAAAGATCGCTGGGCTTGAGGTGAAGCGTATCATCAATGAACCAACCGCTGCTGCACTTGCCTACGGCTTCAACAAAAAGAAGGATGAGCAGATTGTCGTGTACGACTTTGGTGGCGGTACGTTTGATGTGTCGGTACTGGAGGTTGGTGACGATGTTATCGAGGTGAAAAGTACCGATGGTGATTCGCACATGGGTGGCCGTGATATTGACCAGCAGATCGTGCGCTGGATCGCCGATGAGTTCAAGAAAGACTCTGGCATCGACGTGACGAAAGATCCGCTTGCGTTGCAGCGCCTGGACGAGGCTGCTGAAAAAGCAAAGATGGAACTCTCGACTGTGGCAGAGACCGAAATCAATATCCCGTTCATCACGAGTACGGACGAAGGGCCGCAGCACCTTCTGCTTACACTCACGCGGTCAAAGCTCGAAGAGTTGGCGCAAGACTTCATTACTCGCTCAGTTGATATCACTAAGCGAGCGATCGAGGCATCCCCGTTCAAGAAAGAAGACATTGATGAGATCATCTTGGTCGGCGGCCAGACGCGTATGCCTGCCATTATCGATGCGGTTAAGGAGTACTTTGGTAAGGAGCCCAATAAGAGTATCAATCCGGATGAAGTGGTCGCAAAGGGGGCGGCAATACAGGCAGGTATTATGCAGGGTGATGTGAAAGATGTGTTACTCCTCGATGTGATACCACTTTCACTCGGGATCGAGACCATGGGCGGCGTTGCAACGAAACTTATCGAGAAAAATACAACCATACCGACGCAGCGAAGCCAGACGTTCTCAACGGCAGCCGATAATCAAACGCAGGTAGAGATTCATATTACTCAGGGCGAGCGCGCAATGGCTGCGGACAACAAGTCGCTTGGGCGCTTTATCCTCGACGGTATTGCCCCCGCGCCACGTGGTATGCCGCAAGTTGAGGTTTCGTTTGATGTTGATGCAAACGGTATCTTGAATGTTACCGCAAAGGATAAGTCAACAGGGAAAGAACAGAGCATTCGTATCGAGGCTAGCTCCGGTCTTTCTGATACTGATGTAGAGCGTATGCAGAAAGAGGCGGAAGAGCACGCAAAGGATGACGAAGAGAAGCGGGAGCTTATCGAGAAGAAGAATACTGCCGAGCAGCTCGTGTATACGGCTGAGAAATCTCTTGCCGACTACGGCGACAAGGTGGGAGACGATGTCAAAAAGGGTGTGCAGGAAAAATTGGATGCCCTCAAAAAGGTGAAGGATGGGAGTGACAAAACCGCGATCACGGAAGCAACCGAGGCGCTCTCACGCGAGCTCTCAAAGATAGGTGAAGCGATGAGTAAACAGAGTGAGGCAGCTGGGACAGAGGCACAAGAGGAGAAGAAGGAAGATGGTGGTGACGATGAGCCGAAGGTGCGTGACGCAGAAACCAATTAGCAGGTCGTTGAGGGTGGCTTGTAGGGGTAGAGGTACAGACAGCGACGCTCCTCTGCTCATTGGGTACCTCACAATGCCGCCCTCTCACAGCCTACCCCCATTACACATATGAGCAAAGACTACTACAAAATTCTCGGCGTGGAACGTAATGCGTCCAAGGATGAGGTCAAGAAGGCGTTTCGTAAACTTGCACACAAGTACCATCCCGACAAGGCGGGTGGCGACGAGACTAAGTTCAAGGAGGCGGGTGAAGCGTACTCAGTCCTTTCCGACGACAAGAAACGTGCTGAGTACGATGCGTACGGTCAGACGTTCTCCGGGGCTGGTGGTGGCCCGCGGGGAGGTTTTGGCGGTTTTGATTTCTCCGATTTCGCTGCACAGAGTGGTTTTGGAGGGCAGGGTGTGGAGTTTGACCTTGGTGACATTTTTGGTGAGTTCTTCGGTGGTGGCGGTCGGTCGCGCACTCCGCGAGGTCGTGACATTTCTATCGATATCGAGCTTTCCTTTAAGGAGTCGATCTTTGGTGTAGAGCGACGCGTGCTGCTCACAAAGATGACACGCTGTACCGATTGTGATGGTTCCGGTGCACGTGAGGGTACCGAGTTGGTGTCGTGTGATACGTGCAATGGTGCAGGAAAGGTGCACGAGACGAAGCAGACCATGTTCGGTGCGTTCTCTACGACGCGCGAATGTAGTGTCTGTCATGGTCGCGGTAAGGTGCCGAAGGAAAAGTGTGGAACCTGTGTCGGACAAGGTGTGGTACGACGTGAAGAGGAGCTGCCGATAGCGGTACCTGCCGGCATTGAAAATGGAGAAATGGTGCGTTTGTCCGGGGGCGGGGAGGCAGTGCCGGGCGGTATGCCTGGCGACCTGTACGTGAAGATCCACGTGAAGAAAGACGAGCGCTACAAAAAAGAGGGTGCGAATATTGTCATGCATCACAGTGTCAAGATCACTGACGCGCTTCTCGGTGCGACGCATGAGATTGAGACCTTGGATGGCACACTTTCGCTCAAGGTTCCCGCCGGCATCACGCACGGTGAACGACTCCGGGTTAAAGGGAAGGGGGTGCCAACAAGTGAACGTGCTCGCGGCGACCTTCATGTCGAGATTGACCTCAAGGTGCCGTCCAAATTGTCGCGCAAAGCCAAGAAGCTAGTTGAACAGTTGCGAGAGGAGGGGGTATAAGGCATTCGTTTGTATAACTTGTCAAGCTTATTGCAACATGCTATAGTACGTGCGTGTGCGTTGTGGAGCGTATGCTGTAACAAGTGTGCGTGTTCTAGATAATGTGTGACAACCACACAGTGCTGTTCGTGGTGCGGATAGCACTGATTTGTAGCTGTACGTATCTCGTGAAGAACGGGTACGAATAGACGGCACACACATGCAAACACAACACCTAACTCGACGTAGCATTGTTACACCTGCAGTATTGCAGATGATTGCTTATCCGATTGCGCATGCCATACTGCGTGCCTTATGTCGACTTCGCATTGAAGGTGCTGCTAACTTGCGCAGTGTAACCAAGGGCACGTACATTCTTGCTGCCAACCATGCACATGATCTTGATCCTGTGCTGCTTCGTGCTGCGATGTCATGGCTCGGCACGCCATTGTTCTTTGTTGCGCGAGCACGTCAAGACTATCAATGGAAAGGGTGGCGAGCGCTTGTGTATGGCGACGCTTTCTTCCGTGCATGGGGCGCGTACCCTGCACGAAAGGGTACCAAGGACTATGCAGAGTCATTGCAAGCCTTTGTGCCGATACTGCAGGCAGGTTACCCTGTGGCGATATTTCCAGCCGGTATGCAGCGACCCCCAGACTATGCGGTGCGTCGAGTGCGTGGTGGCGTGGGATATCTTGCGGCAACAACTGGCACACCGGTGTTCCCAGTCGCTATTGAGGGCACGCAAGGTTTGACATTTCTTGGTCTTCTACTGCGCAGGCACACAATCACTGTGCACATCGGTGAGCCGATACCGGTCGAGCAAAAACAGTGCCCCGCTGTCGAGGAAAGTCGTGAGGTCGCGCAGCGTATATGGGAGTCAGTTCTCGCGCAGCAGCAACTTCCTGCTGTCTCGAGCGAGCATGCGGGGCGTGTTAATAACCCGTAAAGCTGAACGGATGTAATGGTATACTATAAGTTGCATGACTGGATGCACTTAGGTCTGGTCAGTCGCTAGTGTGTATGAAATCATTTTCACATTCGTCCATGTTTAGTGATGTGTACCGACTTGCATCATCGCGCCCGGTACAAGAACTAGATTTTGCGTTTTTGGTACATCCTCGAGATGTGCGGGATATACACCGTAGGTTGCCTTTCCTAAAAAGCACGCCGCAGTGGTGTACGACGTGGACTACGCGGCATCTCTGGCCCATCCGTGTTGCACCAATCACGGGGTTAGAGTTGCCATCCGGGGAGTTGCTTAGAGGGGCGGTTATCGCAGCTGCAACACCGGCAGATCTAATGATGCAAGATCGTGAGTTAGCCCTCCGTCGAATTTTGCAGGCTGCGCGTCTAGCGAAGCTGTATGGTGCTCGGTATGTCGGGCTAGGTGCACTTACCGCGTCGCTGTCTCGTGGTGGTGTTGATGTGCACGAACAGCTCGATCTCCATGTTGCGACAGGTAGGATGTACACTGTCTTGAATATTTCACAAATTGTCGAATCGATTGTGCGCGAAGCCGGTGTGGATCGCGCGAGCGTTCGTGTGGCGGTGGTTGGAGCGGCTGGATCTATTGGTGCCGGGGTTTCGCAGCTCCTTGCCTCGTATGGGTATCGGCAGATGACGCTCGTTGATTTGGCACACAAACAAGACCAAGTAGTATCAGTACAGCAAGAGGTCAGTGTGATTGACCCTGCATGTCGGTGTACGATAACAGATTCGTTTGATGTGCTTAGAGAGCAGATGATTGTTGTGACTGCAACAAACCACCCAGACGCTCTTATCCTGGATGACATGCTTTCCCCGGGCTCATGTGTAGTGGACGATGCACAACCGAGTGATGTTGCAGAAAGTTTGTTTACTGCACCGGACAAGCTCGTACTTGAGGGTGGTGTCGTGCAAAGTCGCAATATTCGCGTACCATTTCCAATGGGTTTACAGAATAGGTATGACATTTTCAGCTGCATGGCCGAACTGCTGCTTATGACACGACATGACATGGGGCAGGTCTCACCGCTTGGTCGGTCATTGGTGTTAGATTTTGACCTTATACGCGATCTCAGCACAAAAGCTGCTGAGATGGGGCTGCAGCATGGTGCGTTTCAAAACCAACAGAAGCTCTATTCCAAAGACGATGTCTCTCGAGTTCTCACATTGCTGCGGCAGCGCATTGTATGACCTTCATTGAGGCAACGAATCTTATCCTGATAGGTGTTGCGCTCGTGAACGTGCTCTTTAGCGTGGTGATTCTTTCACATCGAGGATCGCGCACAAAAGTGCAGTACCTTTTTGCCCTAATTGCTGTGGGTGTTGCTCTCTGGACACTGATCATCGTCGGGTACCGACATGTCAATTCCTATGAACAGGCAATGTTCGCGTTGAGGAAGCTCTATCTGATACCGCTCATTATACCCATAACGTATGTGTATTTTTCTACTGTGTACACACAGAGCGCGAGCAAGTATCGCTCCGACTCATACGTGACATTCGCAGGTCTCTGTGCCGCGGTATTGCTCGCAGCACTCGTATTCTTCACCGACACGATTGTGGTTGATGTAATCGTTGTACCGCTTGCAGAAAAAGCTATAGTCTTCGGTCCGCTCTACTGGCTCTACGTCCTGTACTTCATTTCTGTATTTTCGTGGGGGTTTTGGGTTTTGTTTCGATCATATTTGAATACGCGCAGCATGCTCAAGCAGCAGCAGCTCTTGTTTTTGCTCATAGGAACTGTCAGTGCGTCCAGTATCGCAATGATTACCAACCTCGTGCTTCCGTGGATGGGCTATTATCAGGTCAATTGGTTTGGTAACATTACGACACTCTTTTTTGTGGGTTTCATATTTTATGCTGTTGTACGCCACAAACTTTTCGACGTACGACTTATCACGTTTGAGGTGCTTACATTTCTGTTGTGGACCCTCTTGTTCTTCCGCGTGTTCTCTTCGACGGGCTTGCGAGAGCAGTTCGAAAACCTTGTGATTTTTCTCATTAGTATCGTTGTGGGCGTAATGATCATCCGCAGTGGTGTGCGCGAGATCAACAACCGCGAAAAAGGCGAACGGCTTGCCCGCTACCTAGCAAACGCAAATGCGCGCCTTCGTGAACTCGATAAGCAAAAGACAGAGTTTGTGTCTATCGCAAGTCATCAGCTCCGTGCACCAATCGCCGCTATCAAAGGCTATACTTCCATGGTAATCGACGGGACGTACGGGCCTGTTCCAAAAAAACTTGATGAACCCCTTTCACGGGTTATGGAATCCGGCAAGCGGATTGCGATCATGGTGGACGATTTTTTGAATGTGACCCGCATGGAGCAGGGTCGTATGAACTATGCCATGCAGCAGGTTAACATTGTGCCCCTACTACATAGTGTCGTCGAAGAGCTTACGTTGGTTGCGGGGTCGAAAGGTGTTGTGCTCTCGTTTGATTCAGCAGAAGAAACTCTTGTCGTTGTGGGCGATGAGGGCAAGTTGCGCCAAGTTTTTGCGAACATAATCGAAAACGCGACCAAGTACACACCTGAGGGGACTATTCACGTGCTGGCGGAGCCTGTGTCTGAGCGTCGAGCGGTCGTGGTGCGGGTGACCGACACAGGTATCGGTATTGCGCAGGAGGAAATACCAAAGCTATTCAATAAGTTCTCTCGCGCATCAAACGCGGATACCGCCACAGTGTACGGTACCGGCTTGGGGCTGTATGTTGCACGTGAGATCGTACGTGCACACAACGGCTGGATCCATGTGACATCACCCGGTATTGGCAAAGGGACGGTCTTTACTATAGAACTACCACTAACGCAGGGTGATGCCACCTAACCGTTCGTTTCGGTTTTCATTATGCCAGGCCTGAACCTGGCTCGTGACAACCAGCGTGGTTTACGGTAGTCTACGGAAGTATCAGTACAGCACAGTAACTTGTGACTACACAACTAAGCAGCTATACAGCATATGAACAAACGAGTACTACTACGAGATCTGCATGAGCATATTGGATCGACCGTGCAGGTTGCAGGATATGTTGATGTTCGACGAGATCATGGCAAGCTCGTTTTTTTGGACGTGCGCGATCGTACAGGCTGTGTCCAGGCAGTAGCGCTTCCACAAAATGAGGAAGCGTTGAGTGAGGCTCAGACCTTGCGTCCGGAATATGTTGTACAGATTGAAGCGGTCGTAAACCGTCGTCCGGACAAGATGGTGCAAGCAGGTCAACCAAACGGTGACATTGAGCTTGAGCTCAAGCGTGTGATAGTGCTCGCTCGTGCACAGGAGTTGCCGTTTGAGAAGGATGCAGCACTCAACCTTGACACAGCCCTTGATTATCGCCCATATACACTCCGATCATCCAAGTTGCAAGCAACGTTCCGTGTACAGCACGAGATCATTCGTGCATTTCGTGGATACTTGGTCGAACAAGGATTTACGGAGTTTCAGGCACCAAAGATCGTCGGCGACGACGCGGAGGGTGGTGCTGAGGTGTTTCGGTTCGATTATTTCAATGATAAGGTTGCTTCACTTGCAACGAGTCCGCAGCTCTACAAGCAGATCATGGTTGGTGTCTACGAGCGTGTGTTTACTACCGGAGCAATGTTTCGTGCAGAGCGACATAGCACCTCGCGACACCTCAACGAGATAGCAATGCTCGATTTTGAGATGGGGTTTATTGATGACCACACTGACGTGATGGCGATGATGGATGGTATGATGCGTTACGTACGTACTCATTTGGCGGAGCATGCTGCGCAGGATCTGGGGGTACTCGAGGCACTGCTCCCACAGGTGCCGGAAGGCCCCATACCTCAGCTAACACTGCGTGAGGCGCAGGAGTTGATCAAGAATGATACAGGTGAAGATAAAACACGCGAGCCTGATCTGGATCCGGAGGACGAGCGATGGCTGTGCGAGTACGCCTTGCGAGAACATGGTTCTGATTTCATTTTTGTAACTCATTTCCCAACAAGTAAGCGACCGTTCTACACGATGGCGGATCCGGAAAATCCAACCTACAGTAGGAGTTTTGACCTCTTGTTCCGCGGGATAGAGATACTTTCTGGCAGTCAGCGTGTACACGAGTACGAAGAGCTTGTGCGGCGTATAGAAGAAAAGGGGTTGGACGCGAGTAAATTCGCCTTTTACCTTATGGCATTCAAGTATGGCATGCCACCGCATGGCGGTATTGGTATGGGTTTGGAACGCCTCACGGAAAAAATGCTTGGACTCGATAATGTCAAAGAGGCGGCCCTTTTCCCACGAGAGATAAACCGTATAGATACGCTGCTGAGCGCGCCTGAAGAGTAAGCTCCGGCAGCAACAGTATCAGTGGCGTGTGTTGCTGTGCTGCTGCTTGTGCGCTTGCGCACTAGCGAACGACTGCAGTGTGGTTTCGGTGGTTGGGTGGCGGAGCATGTGGCGCACTGCACTTTTGTGTGACAAGTCGAGTCTAATACACAGTATGTTCGCCGGCTGTACGTACTGTGGTGGTATACTGGTGTGGTGGCAGAGTATATTTTACAAACGGAGGCTTTCGAAGGCCCGTTGGAGCTTTTGCTAACGCTGGTGGAAAAGCGGAAGCTGCTTATCAATGATATCGCACTTGCAGATGTCGCCGATGACTTCCTGAACTTCGTCAAGCAACATCCCGAGTTTCCTGTCAACGAGACTGCGCAGTTTGTGCTGGTCGGCTCAACGTTGCTCCTCATTAAGTCGAAGTCGCTGCTTCCTAACTTGTTTTTCACCACAGAGGAAGAGGAATCGATGGAAGACCTGGCAGTTCGCCTCAAGCAGTTGCAGGTGTATAAGCGCATTGCGGAACAGTTGCGAAAAAAATATGGCCCTGCGACTGTGTTGGGGCGAAAGTGTGTCGTGCGTACAGAGACGGTGTTTGCCCCCGACGCAACTATGACGGTTGACTATATGCGTACGGCAATCCGCACTGTCTTGCGCCAGCTACCAAAGTTTTCCTCGGATGTTCCGCAAACAACGGTACAGAAAGTCGTGTCACTTGAGCATATGATGGATCATCTTACTGAGCGCGTCAACAAGAGCATGTCAGTCTCCTTTCGCGAAGCAACCTATGGTGAGCCGGAAAAAGTAAATGTCATAGTTACATTTTTAGCGATGCTTGAGTTGGTTCGTAATGGTGTGATACGTGTCGAACAGCAAGTGCGACACGGTGATATACAAATGCATACGGATTCCGTACACACACCGCACTACGCCTGACACAGGTTTGTCTGGTACAATACATCGATATGAGTGCAACATTGGCGCAAAAGGTGGAAGCAATACTGTTCTTTCGAGGAGAACCGGTCGAGCTCTCGTACCTTACTCAGGTGCTGCAGGTAAGTGAGGCAGAAGTGCAGACCACTGTTGACGATCTCGCTGTTTCTTTCATGGAACGCGGGGTGCGAGTTTTGCGCATGCAAGACCAGTTTGAACTGGTCACCGCGCCAGAAACAAGCGATGTGGTCATGCGGGTTAAGAAAGAGGAAGTAACCAGAGAACTCGGGAAGGCTGGTGCTGAGACGCTCGCCATCGTTTTGTACCGTGGCCCTGTCTCGCGCGCACGGATAGAGCACATCCGGGGGGTGAATTGCTCATTTGTATTGCGTAATTTAATGATTCGTGGTCTTATTGAACGTGCTGCTAGTACGAGTGGTGCACGTGTTGTGGAGTATGTCGCAACACCGGAGACGCTGAAGCACTTAGGTGTGACCGCGGTGCAGGATCTGCCTGAGTATGCCGCCACAAAAGAAGAGTTGGATTCGTTCGAGGCTACAAATACAGACCAAGAGAATGCGGTCAAGAACGATGGCTGAGTCTTGAATACATAAGAACACGACTATGTACGAAGATCAATCAGTAGACCATCACCAGGACTATGAAGATGCTGCGGTGTGCGATGATGAGCGACAGGCGGTGCTGCTGTATGATGCACGCGTAGCACATGCTGAACGAGATCGTTTGTTTGCGCTTGTGCTTGCGGGCCTGCTGACGTCGGTCATTGTGATAGGTAGTGCGACGAGTGGTACGCAGCAAGTTGTGCATGCAGGTCGCGCTGATGAAGCGCAGGCAGAAGCAAAAACACGCACCATTGCCATGTACGAGCATCCTGTAACACCGGTCTCAGAAAACCCGTACGACCAGCTTTCAGTACAAGCTGCTGCCTACGTAGTATATGATGTGGATGCACGGCGGGTGCTTGCGAGCAAGAATCCCTCAGAGCCAAGAGTGTTGGCATCGCTCACGAAGGTTATGACTTCGCTTGTCGCACTTGAGGAGCGTGATAGGGAGATGCGTCTAGCCATTGATCCGCGTGCAATCGAGATGGAAGGAGACTCTGGCCTGTATGCGCGAGAATCATGGAAGCTCGGCGACCTTGTTTCATTCACTATGCTTGCAAGCAGCAATGATGGCGCCGGGGCAATTGCTGCTGCTGTCGGTGCTCTTCCAAATTCGACACCTGATTCGCTTTCCGCAGACACACGCGTTCGAACGTTCGTTGACCGCATGAATGCTCGCTCCAGTGAGTTGGGTTTGCAGTCACTCTCATTTACCAACCCGACCGGTCTGGATAGCGCCTCAGGTACCCCGGGTGGTCTTGGGACCGCACAAGACATGGCAAAGCTTATGGCGTATGCGTGGCGAAACCAACCGGACGTGTTCCTGGGCACAGATGAGTTGATGCACACGTACACATCGCTCGACGGCTTTATGCATACCGCTGAAAACACGAACGAATCAACTGCGCGTATCTATGGGCTTCGCGGCGGTAAGACGGGGTACACAGACATGGCGGGCGGCAACCTTGGGGTTGTGTATGACGCGGGCTTTAATCATGAGATTGTTGTGGTTGTGCTTGGTTCTACGCTCGATGGTCGTTTTAGTGATGTCGAAGCGCTTGTTGATGCGACGAACGACTACATTGTGAGTGGCTGGTATGAGTACGAGGTGGCGGGGAGCACGCCGAGGGGGTAGGTTGCCAGAGTAAGGTGCCGTGTCTTGCACAATGTACCCGAGAGGACTCGACGACGCTTTACCACGACCATTGCTAGTAGTCTTTGTGGCCAAAACGCCACAATAGGCACCACACTCCTGCTGTAGAAGTGCGGCTTTTTTGTTCGTGCACAGCACTCCAAAACAGCTCGCATTCTTGGACGGCCACTCGCCGCTCCTCCTGTCGTCGGAGCATGCTCCGTGGCTTCGATTCCTCACGCAGAGTGCGCAGGCACTCTGCTTCGGGTCCACAGAACGAACACGGCCGCCTCGAAAGGCGGCGACGTGTTCGTAATCTGTGGACCCGAGAGGAATCGGTCACGAGTTGCTAAGTGTTATTCGGAGCAAAGCTCCTCAAACACTAAGCACTCTCGACCCCGCCTCGCAGCCCCACACCGCGCTCCGCTTGTGTGGGGGCCCGCTGCTCCGCCCTTCGAGTCCTCTCGGGTCCTACAAAGACGCAACAAACTCAAAGCTCTCGCTTTGAGTTTGGCGCTTTGTGGACCCGAGAGGAATCGAACCCCCGACCTCCTCAGTGCAAATGAGGCGCTCTACCAATTGAGCTACGGGCCCTCGTTCTGTGCGCGTCATAGTACCCTACTTGTGGAAAATGAGCAAGATGTCTGTGCACAGTGGCAATGCCATGTAGCATGGCTTCGGTGCTATACTAACGGTACCATGCTTCGAGTACTTCTGAGTGTTGCTGCGTTCGTGCTTACTGGTGCTGCACTATTCTTTTTGTACGATTACTATGATGGGCAACGGGTGCTGCTTCAGAGTGATCATGCCTATGCAGTAGAACGGCTCGATACGCTCATTATGATCATCGTGATAGTGGCGTTTGCGCTCGTTGTCTCGATCCTCATCATTGTTCAGCTGCTAATCCACACGAAGAAGATCGCCGGCATGCTGGCGTACTCGAGAACACGTGATATAGCGTATTCGCGCGAGCTTTTTCGAAAGTTCTACGAGTTGAGCCCCGTGCCGTACTTACGGATCCATGCAAATGGCGTAATCAAGCGACCCAACAAAGCCTCGCTGCGCATGTTCGGCGAGGATGAGCTGACGTTGATTGGTAAGCAGTTGTTCGAACTGCTCGTTGTTCCGGATGAGCCGGATCAGCTGCGGTTTTATCGCGATCAGCTTCAGCGAGGCGTACCGCTTGAGCAAAAGGAGGTGCAGGTAACACTTGGAAATGGTGAACGGCGCTGGGTACTACTCTCTGCCGAGGTGCTATCTGAGGCACATGGCCCCGAAGGCTCTGATTTGTTGGTGACTCTGGTCGATATTCATGAGCAAAAGGAACTGGAGCGCATCAAGACCGAATTTTTGTCACTTGCTTCGCATCAGCTTCGTGCTCCGCTCGCAAACCTAAAATGGTATATAGATTTCTTGCTTACACGTCGATCAGAGTCTTTGACGCAGGAGATCAGTGACTATCTGCAAAAAATGTATCGCCGCAATGAGGAAATGATAGATCTTGTTAATACATTGCTTAATCTGTCTCGGGTGGAAATGGGGCGAATCAAGATTGAAAAGAAAGAGGCGGACATTTCCGAACTGTTGCGCAGTGTTGTTGAAGAGCTTGAGCCTGCCGCGCATGAGAAGCAGATCGAGCTCGATGTGCAAACGCCGGATACGCTCATGTTTGATACTGACGCACGATTGGTGCGTATTGTGGTGCAGAACCTCCTTACGAACGCTTTTCGCTATACGCCAAAGGAAGGTTCTGTGCGTGTCGCACTTGTGGCGCGTGGCAGTGAGGTCATCGTCTCCGTTGCCGATACCGGTGTTGGTATACCTGCTGCAGAACAGGGGCGCATATTTATGAAGATGTATCGAGCGACGAACGCGCGGGCGATCGAAGCGAATGGCAACGGTATAGGTTTGTATATGTGTAAGGCGTTGGTTGAGGCAATGGGCGGTACTATCAACTTTACGAGCACAGTAGGTAAAGGGACGGTGTTTACAGTCACATTGTCGTAGTGGTACTATTTGTGCATATGGAAGGGAAAACAATTCTTATCATTGATGATGATATGGCATTCTCTGAAATGCTATCTGAGATACTTAAAGACGAGGGCGCTACTGTCTTTTTGGCGCATGATGGAGAAGAAGGGGTGTCGGCCGCAGAGGAAATACACCCGGACTTAATCATGTGTGATGTGATGATGCCACGAAAAACCGGGGTCGAGGTGTTGCAGACCGTGCGTTCGAGTGGGTGGGGTGAGGCTACTCCGTTCCTCTTACTCACTAACATGAATGCTCCTGAAGCTCTAGCGACTATTCAACAAGAAACTGCGGTGTATACGGATTGTTTGCTGAAGACGGATTGGACACTTGATCAGATTGCCGCAAAGCTCAAGGAAGTGCTTGCAGGTGCGTAGGTGACTGGTTATAGTATTTGTGTGCGTCCGCCTGGACGATTAGCTCAGACTGGTTAGAGCGCGCCGTTCACATCGGCGAGGTCACAAGTTCGAATCTTGTATCGTCCACAAAAGAGTCGTATGAGGTGCAGCATGGTATCTTGCAACTGTATGAGCATGTGGTGCGCCTGTGTTCAAACAGTGCTGCACGTGTAGTGCTGAATCCGGAATTCGTGCTACACTGTGATTGTAGTCGTAGGCGTTTTTACTTTTTGTAGTTAAAATGTATGCACGAAAAAATGAATTCTGTGAATTTTGCAGACAGTGATCCTGCTCAGCTTGGACAAGAGCAAGGCGTGGTCGGTGGTGCAGAGGGTGCCTCCGAAGCCCGTCTTGAAAAGGAGCTCGATGAGTTTCTTGCCAAGTTTTCTGATAAAACTGAGGGCGCGATGGTGGACACGCACATCGCCGAGCAGTATGAGGCCAGCGTGCGAGAAATACTCGATGGGTTGCCAGAGGCGGAACGTGACGCTGTAAAACAGCGCATGATAGATAAGCTTAAGGTGGCGAAGGATACTAATGCGGCCCAGTACTACAACATCGTGATAAACAACATGTTAGAACACGTGTTTGGTGTTAGTGCGTATGGCGAGTATCACCGTTCGAATGCTGATGATGCTGCGTATACTCCACCACCGGCTGAGTGGGGTGCGTGGAACAATGAGCAAGCAAACAAGCGATCTGTCGATGATGCTGTGGAGTCAGTGCAGGGAAATCGAGAAAAGGTCACTGCCGTGATTAATGGGGCGAAAGACGCATATGGCGGAAAGGAGCTTGCCCCCGCCGGGATTCCTGCCGCAAAAGAGAAAATACTGAACGAGCTACTAGAGGTGCTTGAATCAGTTGAGGGTGATGACAGGGAGGCGTTGAAGGAGGACATGGTCACGCAGATGAAAGAGTTGTACGCCAGTTTGGGTCACGAGAGTAATGACCTCAAAAACGTATTAGCTGCCGTCGGAGCATCCACCCCTTTTAATAGGTCGATGTGGTAGGTTGTTCTTGCGCGGTTGGGTTTGAAATGTTTGGTGCCGGAGCTTCACTACCTGCGTAGTATCCGCCTCTTGTTGGTAGTAGTGTCACCTAGTTTTCCGACTAGCAAAAAACGTCACCAATAGTGACGTTTTTTTGTATGTACGTAGCCCAAGAAGGGTGTGCTACGCAACTTTCTGTGCCTCGTACTCTTCAGGTGCCTTCGACAGGTACTCTTCGAGTTGTTCCAGAGTAAGTAACCCTTTCTGCGCGCCAATGTGCTGGACAACTGACATAGAGTTGACCGGGCCCCATCGAAGTGCGGTCGGTACGTCGTGTCCGAGTGCAAGCGCGGCAGTAAAGGTGCTGGAGAATGCGTCGCCGGCACCGGTGCGGTCTACCGGTGGCGCTGGGTCAGGGTACATCGGCATGTGCCAGACACCGTCCTCAGCTAGAGCGTACGCGCCTGCAGGCCCGTCTGTGATGACCGGGATGGTCGGCCCCAGGTCACGCATGCGTTTTAAGAGCTCGGAAACATTGCCCTCTTGGGTCGCGAGAATCTGCTGCGCTTCTTCTTTGTTACAGAAGAACAGCTCACATGCCTCATACACATCTCGTAATGCTTCGTGGCCGAGCTGTATTTGAAATGAGCCCGGTTGAAACGATAACTTCACCCCTTCGTGTTCGCGCACATATGTTGCGATTTCATGGTGGTAGTCTATACCGTGCTCACCGACAGAGGAGAAATACACAAACTTAGGGCTTCCAAGATCTGGGACGACGTATTCGTACTTTTCGTGCTTGATGAGGATGGTGCGCTCCGGTCCGTAGCGCAACACGAAATGGTGATTTGTCTCCTTGCCTGCCTGTACATCAACAAACTGTGTATCGATACCCTCCTCTTTGAGCTGTGCCATGATTTCCTCACCACCGGCGTCGTCGCCAATATCGGTTACGAGTGCTGTTTTGAGACCGAGGCGTTTAGCGCTCACTGCAGCGTTTGGGCTGTTGCCTACTGCAGGCACATTCACCGCTCCCTTGTATTCCAATTTGTCGCCAAAATACATGGAGAGGGTCTTGCGACCGGTGAGTGTGTTGTTGACAACGGCACGGTCTGATCGCAGTTCGATGAATTCATCTGTGACAATATCGCCGATCGATACAAAGTCTAGTTCTTCCATAAAATGCTGGTATTAGTGGGTACGCAACAGCGTGCTTAGTAAGCTGTACCTTTACAGTCTACCAACAGTTGCATTGCGCGCAAAATAGGGTATACTCACGAAACTGTTGATTATGCAGACACTTGAAGCACAACCACGTACTGCGCAGGGAAGTCGCGCATGTGCAGCAATACGGGCTGAGGGGAACGTTCCCGCAGTGCTCTATGGTGGTGCCGAGACAGCACCCACACTACTAACGCTTGACGTGCGTGATTTTGAGAAGATGTGGCGCGATGTTGGCGAAAGTACCGTCATTCAGGTTTCAGGACTTGGAGACGTGCGCGATGTGCTTATTCAGGACGTGCAGGTAGATCCTCTTCTCGGTACGCCGGTGCACGTGGATCTTCTCGCTGTTCGTACCGACCAGGCTGTACGGGTAGAGGTGCCACTGGTCTTTACCGGTGTTGCGCCGGCGGAGAAGGGGCTTGGCGGGAGCCTTGTAAAAGTGATGCATGAACTTGAGGTCGAAGCGTTACCAAAAGACTTGCCGCACCAGATCGAGATATCTATCGAGTCGCTGAAGACGTTCGATGATCAATTCCTGGTTCGCGACGTGGTGCTTCCTGCAGGGGTTGCCGTGTTAGCTGATGCGGAAGAGGTGGTTGCACTCGTACAGGCTGCGCGCGAGGAAGAAGAGGCGGGCGAAACGGGTGGTGATATATCTGACGTTGAGGTGGAGAAAAAGGGTAAGGGTGAAGAGGTCACATAACGTGTGTGCGATGAAGTCCACTCATTCCCGGCAGCTGCCGGTTTTTTGTTTCACTGAATAGTGTGGGGTATACTACAGGTAACACTATATGCGATGTATACCTTTGCGTGGTCGATCACTGCTATTCGTGACTGGTGCTCTCGTGCTCGGTTTGTTTGCGTTACAAGCCCCGTTTGGTTATGCAGACACGCAAAGCGAGCTTATTGACAAGCGCAAGGCCGAGCTTGAGAAGCAGCTTGCTGATCTCGAAACACTTATTGAGCGCCAGCAGTCACTGCTGAGTGACAAGCGCACGGAACGGGTGAGCCTTGAACGGGATCTCGAGATCATTGACGCTGAGATAGAGAAAGCACGTATCGCCATACGTGCGCAGGAAGCGACAATTGCTGACCTGGAGGTTGATATTGTGGACAAGCAGGCAACGATTCTCCAGCTTACCGAGCGTATCGACATGGAACGCACATCGCTCGCGAGATTGCTTCAGCACACGGCGGAGCTCGACCAGGTGACCTTGGTTGAAATGGTGCTTTCTGAGCGAAATTTCTCTGACTTCTTTACTGAAGTGGATGACTTTGAGGCGGTAAAGACGGCGTTGCAAGAATCCTTTTTGACGTTGGAGTCGCTGCGGGGTAGTCATGAGTCTGCTCGTTTGGCACTTGAGCGGCAGAAAGAAGAAGAGGGGGAGCTGAAAGAGCTTCGGTTGTTGCAGGAAGAGCGACTCCGTGCTCAGGAAGGCGAGAAAGAGCATATCCTGCGTGTCACAAAAGGTGAAGAGCAGAGCTACCAGGAGCTCATTGCAGCCAACGAACGCAGTGCAGCCCAGATTCGTTCAGAGCTATTTGAGCTTCGTGGGTCTGCTGCGATTCCGCTGGGGGACGCTATTGAGTATGCTAATTTTGCGAGCGCAAAGACCGGTGTTCGTCCCGCGTTCGTGCTGGGTGTGTTGAAGCAGGAGACACGACTTGGCGAGTTTTTGGGAAATGGTTCCTGGAAGGTTGATATGCATCCAACGCGTGACCGACCGTTGTTCCCGGCAATCACGAGTGCGCTCGGCGTGAGTCCGGATAGTGTGCCGGTCTCCGCAGCGCCGAGCTACGGGTGGGGTGGTGCTATGGGGCCTGCGCAGTTTATTCCGTCTACATGGGCGTGCTATGGTGGGTATGTGCATTCGGTGTACAAGACGTGTAATAATCGTACTAATTTGAGTCGTGATGAGTTTTACGCGGGTCCGTGGGAGTACGACAAGAATGCCGACCGTTTGCGGCAGTTGCGCGGCAAGCAAAGCCCAAGCAACCCATGGGACAACCAGGATGCCTTCTTGGCGAGTGCGGTGTATATGATGGATCTTGGTGCTGCTGCGGGCACGACCGCAGCCGAGCGAGAAGCGGCACTTCGCTACTTTGCCGGCGGCAACTGGCAGAACCCCGCCTACTCGTTCTATGCAGACGGTGTGCTTGAGCACGCGGCGTACTTCCAGAAGCAGATCGATACGTTGAAGCGGCTGAGTGAGAGTATCGGGCAGTAAGGTCGTTTGTGTGCTGCGTGACTGTGTGTGGCGCACGTCGCGTGCTGAAAACACGCACCACCCACAATCTTGCACCACTACACATACTGTGGTTAAGTAGTGCCGGAGTGACTGTACCAACCGGTACGAATAATGGTGCCGCAACCACAACCAGCGGAGGCGTACATGTGCGCACACTCACACGACAACCAAACTTTATACTGCTCGTTCTGCGGCAAGAGCCATCATGAGGTTCGTAAGCTGATTGCCGCATCGAGTGTCTATGTTTGCGACGAATGCGTTGCGCTCGCTGTCGGCATCGTGGCCGGTAACGAAACAGGTGCATCGAGTCCATCCGGACTGATGTGGCGAATCGTTGAGCTGATCCACAACCTGCCGAAGCTCAGGCATGTGAGCGTTCGAGGTACCGGTTCCGCGCCACCCGACCACACGTACGACGTCAAGGCCGTCCTCACTGGGTTGCTTGATGCGCTGTGTGCTGCGGAGCGAGGTGAGGACCCTGAGAGTGAAGTGCGCCAACACATGGCTGTGCTCGAGCAAGAGCGCGAGGTAAACAGGAGGCGCAACCGTGAGATTGCGAATAAAATGCGACAGCTTCGTGAGCAGCTCGGTCAATTGAGCACGACGGGCTCACCTGCC
>JGI12109J20283_11348478_pt1 | contig 22840 bp, 14 predicted proteins | sample ElkSlonscriptome_12_FD_20283 | JGI IMG/M metagenome (IMG submission 20283)
CGCCCCAGGAGTCCCGGCTTCAGCCGGGGTGTGGCCGGAACCGGCTGAAGCCGGGACTCCCGCGCCGGGGCCGTCGCCCCATGACCAACCCGTTTCAGACAGGCTCTGGAAAAGGATGGGATCTCCCGCCCTGCCAGAGGCGATATCCCCCGTCAAAACCCGGGATCGCCGGCGGCAGGGCGGACACGGAAAACTTGGCACAACGTGCATTAGCCGATTGCTTCCTACCCCGGCACCTTGCGGCGCAACTCCTCAAGCCAGACCAGCGCTTCCGAGTCGCTGGGGGCGCGCCAGTCACCCCGGGGCGAGAGTGAGCCGCCGGAGCCGACCTTGGGGCCGTTGGGCACTGCGGAGCGCTTAAACTGGCTGATCTTGAAGAAGCGGTAGAGAAAGACCTCCAGCCAGCGCTTAATCGTCGGCAGATCATACTGGTTGCGCCTGGTCAGCGGCAGATCCTCCGGCCAGGCACCCTGTGCCCGGTCATGCCAGGCGTGGTAACTGAGAAAGGCGACCTTGCTGGGACGAAACCCGTAGCGCGTGATGTAGTAAGTGTTAAAATCCTGCAGTTCGTAGGGGCCAATCTTCTCCTCGGTGCTCTGCGCGGGCCGGTCACGTTCATCATCGCCCGCCCCCGGCACCAGTTCCGGGGAAATCTCGGTGTCGAGGATGGACTGCAAAATAACATTCGTCTCCGCATTAAACTGGCCGGAGCTGATGATCCAGCGAATAAGATGCTGGATCAGGGTTTTGGGCACCGAGGCATTGACATTGTAGTGTGACATATGATCGCCCACGCCGTAGGTGGCCCAGCCCAGCGCCAGCTCGCTCAGATCACCCGTGCCGAGCACCATCGCGCTGTGGAAGTTCGCCAGGCGGAACAGGTGCGAAGTGCGCTCACCCGCCTGCACATTCTCAAACGTGACATCGTAGACCGCCTCGCCCTGTGCGTAGGGATGCTTGAGATCGCGCAGCATCTGCATGCTCGACGGTTTTATGTCAATCTCTTCGCGCTGTACGCCCAGCGCCTGCATCAGGTTATGCGCGTTGACCAGGGTGATATCGCTGGTGGCAAAGCCGGGCATGGTGTAGGCGAGAATGTTCGTACGCGGCAGACCCAGCCGATCCATCGTCCTGGCAGCCACGATCAGCGCCTGCGTCGAGTCGAGCCCACCCGATACACCGATCACCAGCCGCTGAATGCCGGCACTGACCAGCCGCTTCATCAGGCCATGAACCTGAATGTTGTAGGCTTCAAAACAGCGCTCATTCCGCAGCACCGGGTCGCTGGGCACATAGGGGAAGCGATCCACCCGCCGCTCCAGCGCAACCTCGCCGGTGGGTACCTGAAATGCAAAGTCCACACGCCGGATGGCCCGCACCCGCTCCTGATGATCGCCAACTGCGTCGTTGAAACTGCTCAGGCGCATCCGGTCCTGCGCCAGCCGCTCCAGATCAATATCGGAAGTGATAATCTGCTCCCCAGCGGCAAAGCGCTCCGACTCGGCCAGCAGATCGTTATTCTCATAGATCAGTGCATGCCCATCCCAGGCCAGATCGGTGGTCGACTCGCCAGGGCCGGCCGCCGAGTACATGTAGGCAGCGATACACTTTCCGGATTGGGAAGCGCACAGGTCGCGGCGAAAATCTGCCTTGCCAATCGTGATATTACTCGCCGACAGGTTTGCCAGGATGGTCGCGCCCGCCAGGGCCGCATAGGTGCTGGGCGGAATCGGTGTCCAGACATCCTCGCAGATCTCGACATGCAGCGAGAAATCAACCACATTGGTTGCATCAAAAATAATATCGTTGCCAAAGGGCACCCGCTCCCCCAGGAACAGCACCTCGCGGCTGACCGCGTCCCGCCCTGAGGTAAACTGGCGCTTCTCGTAGAACTCGCGGTAGTTGGGCAGATAGGTCTTGGGGGTAATCCCCAGCACCCGCCCGCGATAGATCACCAGCGCACAGTTGAAGAGCTTGCCCTCGAAGCGCAGCGGCGCGCCAACCAGCAGGAGTGGCGTCAGGGTGCGGCTCGCCTCCAGCAAGCGCGCAATTGCATCACGGGTTGCATCGAGCAGCGCATCCTGGTGGAACAGGTCTTCATTAGAGTAGGCCGAGAGCCCCAGTTCGGGGAAGAGGGCGACCGCGGCATGCCGGTCCGCAGCACGCCGGGCCAGGTCAAGGGTGCGCTCCAGGTTGTAGGACGGGTCGGCGACCCGTACATAGGGCACACAGACGGCGACACGGATGAAACCGTGGGAGTAGATCGAGAAAAAAGCGTCTGGCATAGGGGTTACCTCCCACCACAAGAGCCGGACGAGATAGTTCTGCTCATTGCGGCAATGATTTGAACAATGTTACGTTACACCTTCCGATATTGTAACGCCGGCAGGTCCAGCTCCACCGCTGGCGCGATACTGGCCTTGAGCACCTGCTGCATATGCTCCAGCGCATATGCATTCTCGCCATGCGTGTTGGAGGCGACGCAATCCTGGGGTACAAACAGGCGAAAATCGCGCATGTAGGCATCGTGGGCCGTAAAGATTACACAGATATTACCGGCAAACCCTGTGAGGATCAAGGTTGTCGCGCCAAGATGGGTCAGCAGGGTGTCGAGGGTGGTTGAGTAAAAGCCGGAGTGCTTGGGCTTGAGGACAAAGTAGTCATCTTCGTCGGGGCGCAGCAACTCGATAATCGGGCGGCCCGGCGCGCTATCTTCCAGATAGTGCGCAATCAGTTCGCCAAAGTTGGAGCGCCAGCGGCCAAAGTTATCATTGGCATAGATGACCGGGATCTGCGCCTGTTTGCAGCGCCGTTTGAGTTGCGCAATGCGTTGCGCGGCGGGGAACGCATGCTCCATCAGCATGGGCCCTTCGGGAAACTCCATCCCGTTGATAACATCAATCAGGAGCAGGGCAACATTGGCGGTATCCGGTACCTGGCCGTGTAAATCATGACTTCGCTGCATCACCTGGTCACTTTCTCAGAGACTGTCTGAAACGGGTTGGTCATGGGGCGACGGCCCCGGAGCGGGAGTCCCGGCTTCCGCCGGGGTGTGGCCGGAACCGGCTGACGCCGGGACTCCGGGGGCGCGGTCCGGTGTCGCAGGGCACCCCGCATGCCGTAGGACCGACGCGCATCATCTTTTCAGACAGTCTCTCATTCTATGGAAAGAACAGAGAACAAAGAACTGAGAACTGAGAACTGAGAACCGTGCGTCCGGCGCGCGCTGTTCGGGGTCTGTGTTCGCTGTTCGCGCTATCCGGGCTTACTAGCTTCTGCTTTGCAACTGACGTGCCGGCGCGTTTGCGGACGGGCACGAGCGCGTCCCTCCCAGGAATTTCGCTCCTTGCCCCAGCGTGCTCGCCGGTGGACACGTATATGAACTTTGAAAAAATAGTCCGGATATATAGCAATCCTAAATTGGTTGTAAACTTCTCAATGTCTTGCCTGGCATTAGGAAGCGTTGGAGTAAAAGCTGGGATTTACAACTCAGTTAGGACTGCTATATATGTAGTCGCAGATTCCGCCAGAATGCGCCCCAGTCTCAGGAGTTCCGGCTTCAGCCGGTCTACGGCGTTCCACCGGCTTTAGCCGGGACTCCCGGATGGCATATTTGGAGTATTTGCTCAAACTTCAAGCCGGATCAGGCGTTCCCGACAGGATGCCACTGTCCCGGCAGGCATTCCACCGGCTGAAGCCGGGACTCCCGGATGGCATATTTGGAGTATTCCTAAAAGTTTATAAGCGCGTCCCTATTGCCAGTCGGTGTTAACATGTCGTTCGCGTGAGGCCACCATGGACGACGGCAGCGCGTGAGCGACATATTGCCGACCTATCACCAGTTCAGTGCAAAAGCAGGAGGGAGAATGAGCACAGCATCACAACCAGCGCGGCTATTGTTTCTCTGTACCGGAAACTACTACCGCAGCCGTTTCGCCGCGATTCTGTTTAACGTCCTGGCCGCCGAAATGAACCTCACCTGGGTTGCCGACTCGCGGGGGCTGGCGCTTGAGCGGGGAGCCGGCAATATCGGCCCGATCTCGGCCCATGCGCTCGATGGCCTGGCAGCGCGGGGCATCCCGGTTGAACCACCGCTGCGCTTCCCGCGGGCACTCCAGCCGGAAGATCTGCATGCGTCTGCTCGGGTCATCGCGCTCTGTGAGCAGGAGCACCGGCCCCTGATGATCGAGCGTTTTGCGCCCTGGGCCGACCGGGTAGACTACTGGCAGGTTGATGATGTTCACACAGCGGAACCGGCCCTGGCCCTGGCCGCGATCGAGCGGCAGGTCCGGGCGTTGATCGACCACTTGCGTGACGAATCGTAACCGGCGACACGGCTGTTTTTCGTCGCATCTATGCCGGGACACCTGCTTCAAGCAGCGTGGACAGCAACTCATCCAAGGGGCAGGCGGGTGGTGTGGTCAGTATCTGCGCCCGTTCGGCGGGCGCAAGGGCCGCCAGCAGCGTATCGCGCAGCGCCTGCGCGCGTCGGCGGGGTTCTTCGTCACACGCCGGATGTACTACCACCAGGCGCAGCAGTTCGATTGCCGGGACGGTATCGCCGCAGTGGGCCAGCAGGTGCGCCACTCCGATCGCGGCATGCAGCAGCACCAGCGTGACGGCGATGTCACGGGCCAGGGTGACACTCTCGCAGAAATAGGGCCAGGCGGTTTCAACCTCACCCTGCGCAGTGGCAACCAGACCCAGCCCCACCAGACAGGAGGATGCCACCAGCGGATCATCTACCTCCCGGGCCAGCGCCAGCCCGCGCTGAAAGGCGACCTGGGTGGCGGCCATATCGCCTTCCAGAAAGCGCGCCCGCCCCAGCAGCAGTAGGCCCGATCCGAGCGTGCGCACATCATTAATTGCCTCTAGATGGTTAACAAATGTCGCGTAGTGCTGCGCTGCCTGGGCATACTCCCCCCGCAGCAGGGCGACCTCGCCATAGCTGGAGGCCACTTCACCGGCATACCAGCGATCATCCAGCCGCGTGAATGTCGCCCGGGCTGCGGCCAGGTGGGGCAACGCCGCATCCACCTGCCCCCGCCAGACCAGCACATGTCCCAGAAAATGCTGCGTCAGCGCCAGTTCCCAGTCGGCCTGGGACATGCAGGCGGCCTGCATCCCCTCGCGCATCAGCGCTTCGGCGGCTACCAGATCACCGCGATAGACCATGAACCAGGCCAGGCGGGTGGCAACGCGCGCCGTCAAACGCCAGAGCAACCCGTCCGGCAAACGTTGCGTCGGCATTGCCGCGCGTAATTCCTCCACTGTCTGCTGAAGCTGGTCGTATCCAACCTGAATCCAACCACGAAACTCATAGAAATCGCAGAGACTCTGGAGCGCATTGAGCAGGTCAGTCCACGCCTGATGCTTCAGCGCCCACTGCCAGGCCACGCGGATATCGCTGTAGGCGGCTTCAATCAGGGCCAGCGCCTGCCGGGGGCGCGGACCCCGCAGATTACCATCCTGCCGGTAGAGCAGCGTGAGGTAGTATCCGCTGTGCGTGGCCAGCACATGGTCACGTTCGCCGGCGTTGTCCAGTTGCTGCGCGGCAAACTGCTGCACTACTTCGTGCAACTGGTAGCGCTCCGGCGCAACCTGGCGCAGCAGGGAGATATCCACAAACCGCTGGAGGTAGGCCGGGCCGGCTGCGGCAACCGCCTGCGCCGCCTCGCTGGTGAAACTGCCCTGAAACGGAGCCAGCCGCCGGTAACAGACCTGCGCATCCGGTGTGAGGCGTTCCCAGGATGACGCTATCACCGCGTGGAGGCTGCGATGCGTGGGGGCCAGATCCTGCAGGCGCGACTCAACGGCAAACATGCGTTGCTGGAGCGTATGCGCTATCGTCGTGCAGTCCATTGTGTCAACGAGGGCTGCGGCGATCAGGATGCCCAGCGGCAGCCCGCCCACCATGCGGCAGATGGTAGCAATGGCGGCGGCATCCGCGGCTGTGGGCGCAAAGCCGGGCACGATCCGGGTGGCCTGCTGCTGAAACAGCGCAACGGCATCGGTGGTCGCCGGTTCGTCCATCGTCGGGGCGGATGGGACAACCGCATCCGGCACCGGCAGACCCTCAAGCGGGAAGCGCTGCTCCCACTGGATATGTAGCGCCTCGCGGGAAGTCACCAGCAGCGTCAGGTGCGGCACAGCCGCCAGCAGATCGCTCACCAGCGGGGCCGCGTGCGGGACATGCTCAAACGCATCCAGCAGCAGTAGCAGCGTGCGTCGCCGCAGATAATTCACCACAACCTCCCAGGGCGACGCCTGCGCGTACAGCGGCAGACGTAGCGCCTGGATCAGCGCCGGCAGCAGATCATCGGATGTATCGGCAGCGGCGAGCGGCACAAAGACAACACCGTGCGCATACTGCGCCTGGCGCTGCGCCGCCACCTGCAGCGCCAGCCGGGTTTTGCCGATCCCGCCGGGGCCAAGCAGCGTCAGCAGGCGACAGTCGGGCTGATCCAGCAGACGATGCAGCGTCGTCAGTTCGGCTGTACGCCCGACCAGCGGCGTGGGCTGGGCCGGCAGACCCGGCGCAACTTCAGATACCGCCGGTGCGCGGGAGATGGTGGCATAGAGTTCCTGGGTTGCGGCTGCCGGCCGCGTGTGAAACTCATCGGCCAGCATTGCAGCACAGGCATGAAAACTATCCAGCGCGGCGCTGCGGTTGCCCGCCTGCATATGCAACCGCATCAACCGCTGGTAGTGCGCCTCATTCAGCGGCGCATGCCGGCGCACCTGCTCTGCTACGGCGATAGCCGGCGCATACTGCTGCTCCGCCCCGTACTGTTCGGCCAGGCGCACCATCCCGGCCAGCCACTGCTGATGCAGGCGCTCCCGCTCGATAATCACCCACTCGTCATCACAGTCGGGCAGCAGCGGTCCCTGATACCAATCCAGGGCCGCCGCCAGGTCTGCCACCGTTTCCGCCTGATCGAGCGCCGCGCGCAGGGCCAACACATCAACGGTCAACGGCGCGGTATCCATCCAGTGCATAGTGCTCTGGGTCGCCTGCAAAAACTGGTCAAGCGGCGGCCAGGCGCGCCGCAGCCGGTAGAGCGCTCGCCGCAGGCTGGTATGCGCCTGAGCATCGGATGACTCGGGCCAGAGCGCAAACGCTACCCGACTGCGGGGTTGGGGCGCGCGACAGTGCAGCACGAGGTAGGCCAGCAGCGACTGCAGGCGCGGCGCATGGGCGAGTGTCAGGGAAGGATTGTTTTCAAGCAGAAACCCACCGAGCAGATGCAAGGTTACGTCGGCCGGCGGGTTCACTGGTGCTGTGTTGATCGTCTCGACCATTTCGTCCATAGGGGAAGGGGTTAATACCAATGTGCCATCAAACCAGCAATGAACGGGAACGGGCGCAACGAGCGCAATGGCAGCACATTCCCGTGTATCATCTCTGCGTCCTCAGTGTTCTCTGTGGCTATGACAACAAATCGGTATAAAACGTACAAATACGGCTCTCTTCGGCATTTCTGCCTGATCGTACCACGTTTTGTCGGCTGTGTCACGCCTGTGTCACACCCGTTTTGTTACACTGGTCGGGCACGCGAAGTTGCACACCGTTTATCCGGACAATTTGAACACCGTGCAAAGGAGAATACAGTATGCTGACCATAGCCCCCCGACCTGCCCCGGCATTGCTGCTACTGCTCGGACTGGTGGTAGCGCTCACCGCGGTAACGTATGCCGCTGACGGCGACCAGACCAGTGCGACAAATACGGTCTATCTGCCCATGATCATCGCCGGCAGTGACGATAATCCGGGAACATCCGGCCCCGATCAGATTACCGGCCTGACGGTAGACACGCAGAACCGCGCGGCGGTACGGCAGTTCTTCGCCGACCATTACCAATCCTATCAAGATCTGGACCACTACGCGCTGGCGCAATGGAACGGGAGTATGGCTAACTGTGATCCGGGTAGCACCGCTCAGGAGTTCCGCAACCATGTACTGCACCGGGTCAACTTCTTCCGGGCAATGGCAGATATCCCCGCCGCTGTCACGCTGAACGCGGAATACAGTCGCAAAGCGCAGGCGGCCGCCCTGATCATGAGCGCCAACGACCAGCGGAGTCACACTCCGCCACCGAGCTGGCAGTGTTACACGGCGGCGGGAAGTGACGGTGCATTTCGCTCGAATTTATTTACGGGACGCGGCGGCGTGTTTGCTGTCGATGGCTATATTGAGGATGCCGGCGCGACCAACAAAGACACGGGCCACCGCTGGTGGACATTGTCACCCTACCTTGGTCAGATTGGCACCGGCGATGTCATCCCGGATGGCGGCACCATTGCCAACGCCCTCTATATCTCCGATGCGTCAACCCCCAACCCAACCATGGCGCGCGCGTATGTGGCCTGGCCGCCACCAGGCTTTGTGCCCTACCAGGTGGTCTACACGCGCTGGTCATTTACACTCTTCAGCGACCAGCCGTTTACCGAGGACATGACCGACGCGGTGGTGACAATGGAAGCGAATGGTCAGTCCGTGCCGGTCCAGATTATCTACAACGGTACGGGCGATTTCAACAACCATCTGGTCTGGGTGCCGGCCGGCCGCGATACCGAAAACTCGGATGCACCGTGGCCGCGTCCGGCTGCAGATACCACCTACACCGTGACGCTTCAGAATGTGAAGGTCAACGGCACGCCACGCACATACACCTACGATGTGACGGTGTTCGACCCCGACGCCTGACAGGTATTAGCGCACATCGGGAGCCGCCACTGCACCCGGCGTGGCAGTGGTTCGGTGGTTCCTGCTTCACACGGTTAAAGATTGAAAGGAATCAGGAGGATACTGGTTTGAGTCAGTACGTAACAGGAATGCACGATAGGGCGATCTTTCGGCAGGTGCGGATGGTGATGGCCTTGCTGCTGGCGGCGCTACTGCTCGTCAGCGCGGGGTGGTTTGTGCAGCACGGATCGCGCTTTGCCTTTGAGGTTGCCGATGTACCTCTGCCCGATCAATCGCTGGCCTTTGTACCGAACATCGGGCAAGTTGCACCCCAGGTGCAGTATGAAATTCAGCGCCCCGATGGCCGCTTTTTCTTCACCAACAACGCGATTGCAGTCGCGCTGCCAACCAGCGACAGCAGACCGAGCCGCGTCGTCGAGCTTGCGTTTGCCGGGGCAGATATGGCAACCATCGAACCGGGCGCAACACACAGCGCGGTGGTGAACTCGTTTGTGGGCAACGACCCCGCGCAGTGGCAGCAGGGCGTGCCAACCTATGACAGCGTGACGTATCCCGCGCTGTATCCCGGCATTAGCCTGGAATATGGCGGGCACGCGGGCATGCTCAAGGGAACCTTCGTGGTGGCTCCCGACAGCGACCCGACCCAGATCCGCTGGCACTACACCGGTGGCACGCCTGCCCTGGCCGGCAACGGCGCGCTGGTGGTGCGCGACCCGGCCAGCGGCGAGGAACTGCTGACCGAGACGGCCCCGGTTGCCTGGCAGACGGTGAACGGTGCGCGCGTGCCGGTCGCGGCGGCGTACACGCTGCACGGCAACGGCGCAGTTGGCTTTGCACTGGGCGCGTATGACCGCAGCCTGCCGCTGGTGATCGACCCCACGATTGTCTACAGCACCTATCTGGGCGGCTCACGGGGCGAATGTAGCTTCGGCGATTGTGGGATTGCCGCCGATGCTGCCGGGAATATCTATGTCGCGGGCTCGGTCGACTCACGCGATTTCCCGCTGCTCAACCCCTCGTATGACTTCTGCGGACGCGATCCGGGGGGCGACATCATCGGGTGCAGTGGCGAGAGTATGTTTGTGACCAAATTTAACGCCGATGGCACGCTGGGCTACAGCACCTACTTCGGCAGCAGCAGCGCCGGCGAGGATCTCACCGACATTGCCGCCGACGATGACGGCAAGATCTACGTCACCGGTTCAGGCTCACTGACAGAACGCGATCCAGCTACCACGAAATATGCCTTCCCGGTGGTCGGAGCCAACGCCCAGGGATGTGTGCCGGAAGGTAGCACCAACTGTGCCACAGTTGATGCGTTTACCTCGTGGTTCGATGAAACTGGCGCATTGTATTTCAGCACCTTCATCAGCGGTGGCGAAGGCCGCGAGGACGCTGGTCAGATTGTGGTTGACCCGGCGGGCAACGTCTACGTTACGGGGCAGACCGGGTCAGATGATTTTCCGGCAACAGGGGCGGCCTTTCAGCCTGTCTATGGCGGTGATGACGATGTCTACATTGTGAAATATGCGCCGGATGGCAGCATCGTCTACAGCAGTTACCTGGGCGGCAGCGATGGCGAAGGCGTGGGAGCGATTGCCGCCGACAGCAGCGGTAACGCCTATGTCGTTGGCGGAACCGGCTCCGGCGACTTTCCGCTCGCCAATCCGTTCTGCACCGAGTCGTGCAGTGGGCCCTACCTGAGCAAGATCAATGCCGATGGCACACAACTGCTGTTCAGCACGCGCTTCCAGGAAGCGATTAATACCGGGAATGCCCGTGCCGTGGACGTTGATGACGCGGGCAATATCTACGTGGGCGGTTTTGGTATCCCGGCAGTGGAGGCTTATGTGCTGAAGCTGTCGAGCGATGGCGCGCAACTGCTGTACGAAACGGTGCTGAATGGCCTCGACAGTGTGGGCGAACTGGTCGTTGATGACCAGGGCCGCGTGTATGCCACCGGCACGATAGATCCGGCATCGTCGACAACGCGGCCCTTCGTGGCAGTCCTGAATAGCAGCGGTCAACTGATCAGTAGTATCGAACCGGAGGGCGAGGAAGACACGGAGTCCGGGATCGATATTGATATCGACGACAACGGTGGGATTTATCTCATCGGCACGACCAGTTCAAGCGACTTCCCGGTTACGGATGGAACCGGTGGTACGCTGCCGGCGTATGACAGCACGCTTGACGGCGACTTTGACGTGTTTGTGATGAAGCTGACGCTTGCCAGCAGGGTCGGCGGGACGGCTTCACCCGATGGCACAACGTTCGCGTCGCCGGGTGACGATGCCGATGTAACGGTGAACTTCCCGGAAGGCGCGCTGGAGTCCGAAGCCGAGGTGACGATTGAAAACGTTGCGATTGACCCGCTGGCTCCCGGTGATACCGACCGCTTCGCGTTCCTGGCCGACCTCTTCAGCCTTGCAGCCGAGCAGGGCGGGGTGGTGGTCGATGCGTTCGACGGCGGCGACGGCGGCTACCGCGTGGTCATCACCTATGGCACAGATGTGGAGGAAGCCCTTGCCGATGCGGGGTTGGAAGAAAGCAACCTGAACCTGTTCTTCAACCCGGATAGCAGCGTTGTTGGCCCGAATGCCCCACTGCCGGGCGAGGACGGCTTCTCCGACAGTGGCTACACGCCGCTCCTGCCCTGCACCGCGTGCAACCTGGATACCGATGCCAACCAGATCTCGGTGCCCTTTAACCGCACGGGCAGCTTTATCGTGGGCATTCAGTCCCCCAACAAGCTCTACCTCCCGCTCCTCCAGCGGTAGCTCGCCGTTTGACTGAAGCCGGCCCCTGCTCACATCGTGTGGGCAGGGGTCGGCGTGTCACATACGAAATATAGAGGAGAACAGCTATGATACGCAACCACATACACCACCTCCCGTTGGCAGCACTCACCTTTATTGCATTCCTGCTCGTCAGTCTGGTGCTTGTGCCGCAACCGGCGCAGGCGGCGACATTCACGGTCACCAGCGGCGGCGACAGCGGCAGCGGCTCGCTGCGCGACGCGATTGCCAACGCGAACGCGAACCCGGACGCCGACACGATTGTCTTCGACGGCGTGAGCACGGTCACGCTCACCAGCGATCAGTTGGAGATCACCGAAGACCTGACCATTGACGGCGGCACTGGGGTGATTGTCGAGCGCAGCAGCGCGGGCGGCACACCCGAGTTCCGCATCTTCGCCATCTCCGGCAGCGAGACGGAGGTCACGCTCGACAATTTGACGCTTGAGAATGGGGCGGCAGGTGGCAGCAGCGGCGGTGGCATCCTGAACGATGAGAGCACACTCACGGTGCAGAACAGCACCATCCAGAATAACGCCGCAGAATTCTTTGGCGGCGGCATCCAGAACAGTCTCGGCGAGGTGACACTGACCAACAGCACCATCAGCACCAATAGTGCTGGTTCCTTCGGCGGCGGCATCAACAGCGATGCCACGCAGACACTGACAGTGACGGACAGTACGATTAGCGACAACACCGCGATTGATGGCGGCGGTATCAACCACAACGGCGGCACGCTGACGGTGACGAACAGCACGCTCAGCGGCAATACCGTGACCCGCGACGGCGGTGGCATCTACCTCTTCGTCGGCCAGGTGACACTGACAAACAGCACCATCAGCAACAACGCGGCTAAAAATGGCGGTGGCATCTATAGCATCGACGACGATAGTACAGTGAATGTGACCAACAGCATCATCAGCGAGAACACGGCAAGTGAATTCGGCGGTGGGGTCTGGAATGCGGAGGATGGCATACTGGAGGTGATCGACAGCACCCTCACGGGCAATGCGGCAGAGCTTGGCGGCGGCGGCATCGAAAATGGTGGCATCGATGACCTGGGCGGCACTGTCACGGTGACGAATAGCGAGATCAGCAACAATGTCGCCAATGGTATCAACGGTGACGGTGGCGGCATCGATAATAACGGCGGCACAGTAACAGTGAACAACAGCACCATCACGGGTAATACCGTGACCCGCGGTGGTGGCGGCATCTTTAACAATGGCATGATGACTGTCACCGATACCGAGATCAGCAACAACACAGCAGATGAGAGCGGCGGTGGCATTCGCAACTTCCTCGGCACCTTGATGCTCAACACAAGCACCATCAGCAACAACACAACAGATGTGAGCGGCGGTGGCATCTACAGCACCGCCAGCACCGTGACGGTGACCGACAGCACCATCAGCGAGAATACAGCGGCCAATGCAGGCGGCGGCATCCGCAACGTGGAAAGTACCCTGACGGTGACCGACAGCACCATCAGCAACAACGAAGCCACAGATGGTGGTGGCATCAACAACTTCACCAGTCTCCCGGACGATCCTGGCGTTGCCCAGACCCTGTCGCTCACGATCACGAACAGCGATATCAGGGGCAACATAGCGTCTGGTGATGGCGGCGGCATCTTAAATACCAACAGCAAGATGAACGTGACAAGCAGCACCATCAGTGGCAACGAGGCGTCGGGACAGGGTGTGTTCGGTGGCGGCATCCGCAACATCGGCGACACAAGCACCGTGACGGTGGTCAACAGCACCATCAGCGACAACCAGGCCGCGGCGAGCGTACAGAGTTCTGGCGGTGGCATCTCCAACTTCGCGGGGGCCGTCACCGTGACCAACAGCACGCTCAGTAACAACCTGTCGGGCAGCAATGGCGGTGCGATCGACAACGCCGGAACGCTGAACATCATCCAGAGCACCATCACGACCAACGAAGCCCGGGTCTTCGGCGGCGGCATCAACACCAGTTCAGGCTCGGCCACAATCGCCAACACGATTGTGGCGGGTAATGCCCTCGTGTCGCCTGGGGCTGGCCCCAATATCAATGGCTCCGTCACTGAGGAGGGCAACAACATCACATCGGGCGACCCGCAGCTCGGTCCGCTGGCGGACAACGGCGGCCCGACCCAAACCCACCTGCCGCAGAGCGGCTCGCCTGCCATCGACGCGGGCGTGAATGCGGAAGCCCTGGACCCGGATGGCAGTGCGCTCACCAGCGACCAGCGCGGCTACACCCCGCGCATCGCCAATGGGACTGTCGATATCGGCTCGGTAGAGGTGGGCGCGTCTATGCCTCTAGGGCTATGGGATATCAACTTCCCTGATGGCAGTCCCGGCAGTGGCTTCGTCATCGAGGGCGTGAATCTGCCTATCCTGGAATACGAACTCGTAATCAATGGAACGGTGTTTGACACAGTGACGCCCGATCCAGGCGGCAACGTCGCCATTGTGCTGCTGTCCAGTTCCGAGGCGCCGCCGGGTTTCTACACCGTCACGCTGCGCCCGCAGACACCGGAAGACCAGGCACCCACCGTTAGCACGCGCTACCTGATCGACCCGGCGGCTCCGCTGCGCTCGATCCCCGATGATGTGAGCAAGACACCCATCGAGGTTCCGGCCTCACTTGAGCCCACCGCGCAGCAGATCTACCTCCCGCTCCTCCAGCGGTAGCTCGCCGTTTGTCTGAAGCCGGCCCCTGCCCACACGATGTGGGCAGGGGCCGGCTTGTCTCATATAACACGAGTTACGCGGTGTGCGTACAAACGGGCCGTTTGCTTCCAATAACGGTGTCGTTCGCCTGCGGCAGCGTTGAACGATACCTTATGCGATCGCAGAGGCACCCGGATGCAACGCAAAGGCCACCGCCGCCTCCAGGTCAGCCATGGCCCGCAGATCCTCCAGCGGTGCGCCAAGCTCCGTCAGCGCCGTAGCCATCGCCGGATTAATGCCCACCACTACCGGGCGTGCGCCCAACAGCAGCGTGCTCTGGATTGTCTCGATCAGTGCCTGCACCACCCCTGGATTGACCGCGGTCAGGCCGGTGACATCAATAATGACGATCCGGGCATGCCGGGCCGCAATGGTCTGCAGTAGCGTGGTCTGCAACCGCTGGGCGCGCTGCTCAATCACCGCGCCAATAATCGGCATCACCAGCACGCCCTTGCGCACCGGCAGAATCGGCGCGGAGAGCTGTTCCACCGTGTTTTCCAGCAGGGCGGTACGTTCGGCACTGCTCCGGTGCAGGTCATCCAGCGCCTGTTTCAGTGCTGCACGCTCATCGGCAAGCTCCTGGTTGCGTTGCTCCAGCAGCTCGCGCTGGGTTTGCAGGCCGGCAACCATCTGGTTAAACGACTGCTGGAGGTTGCCAACCTCATCCTGGCTGGTGACAGTAACGCGCCGCGTCAGATCATCCTGCGTGACGGCTACGGCTGCCTGCGATACTGCACGGATCGGGCGGATAACCTGCCGCTGCAACAGCAGCATACTCACAAGCATCAGCACACCGGTAACAACCAGCGCGCCGATAATGCCGAACAGCCCCCGCCGCATCGAAGTGGTGGCTGCCTGCCGCGACCGGACCACATCCTCGGCCAGGTGTGCGTTGACTACGGCGGTCAGCGCTTCGCCTTCCTCTTCCAGTTCTTCCAGAGTTTCAAGCGCGCCGACAACATTCACACGGGCTTGCGACTGACGCTGTTGTACAACCTGATCAAGCAAACGCGCAATCTCAGCCAGCAGGTCGATCCGTTGCTGCTGGAGTTGTGCGGCTTCGGCGACTCCGGTGCTGTCCCCACCGTGGAGGGTTGTGGCATCCAGTTCCGCCAGAATAGCACCCGCCTGATTGATGGCCGCTTCGGCCTCCTCCCGCTCTTCAGGATTACCCGTGTACGTATAGGCCGTCACCTCGGTGATCAGCCGTTGCAACTGCGCCGTATATTCCATGGAGAGGCGCATCTGCTCCACGGTTTCGGTGCCGAGATGATCCACCTGTTCCTCAACCGCCAGGAGATTCATAATGCTGATGACCGCAGCAACCATGATCCCAGCAAAGATGGGAACGATAATCAACAAGATCCTGTGGGTAAGTGTGCGGAGCATAGGTGCCTCTCCCGAGTCGGCGCATGCCGACGATAGGACTGATCTGCACGTTCCGGAATAGCATGCAGGAAATGCGCCCGACAACCACAGGGCAGCGTTGTGGCATGCGGCCAACGCGTCGGGAGCATTCCTGCGATCTGCCTGGTATTCTAGATGAGTGTGGAGAGTTCTGCAAGCATGTACATCACACCCTTGCAGCAACCCATCTGCGCTCACGAGGCGGGTGTAGCAAAATCCTGGGTCCAGTAGTGGAAAAACGGACCCTGGATACTCCGATCATCGGTCAACACACTGTACTGATCATCAGGCTGGTGGTAGTAGCCAATACCGACTTCTTGTAGTTCGCAGTCGAGGATGGAGGCACGATGCGACGGGCTTGCCATCAGCGTTGCGACAACTGCTTCCGGCGTATCCTGACCGGCACTCACATTCTCGGCATATTTTCGAGGAATATAGCCGGCCACACGCATACGCTGATCCATTGTTGAGCCGTCAAAACCGATATGACTGAAGAAATCATTGAGCGCCATATCCGCACTATGACGCTGAGCGGCAGCGGTCAGGCGCGGATTGATTTTGAGCGGTGTACACCCATGTGCCACGCGGTGCGTGTTCATAAGCTCAACCACCCGGTTTGTAAGGACATTTGAGGACGTTGCTTCTGGTGACACAATCAGTGGTAGATAGACCTGGTGTTCTGATGTTGGCTGCGACGCAGGCCCGGCCTGTGATATGCCAATGGTTGACCCGATCAACCAAACGAGGGTAGCAATCATCAGGTAGGAGCGTAGCATACTTCTCTCCAATCCTACGTGTTGATCCCGGACGGATGCCGAAGGCACAATCTTTTACTATATAACAACTATTTGTTGTCTTCAAAAGTCTACCGTGAAGGTTCGGTCCGCACTACATGACTTTGGTCACAATTTTAGCTAAGTGGGAGTTCCATCGGTTGAGAACAACGCAATGGAGATGCGTAGTCACTGGTCGTGCCACCGCTGCATGTGGAGGTATGCAGCGGTGGCGCGCAACCCTGTCGTGAAGCATTACGGCTGCTCAGAGACTGTCTGAAAAGCTGATTCGCGTCGGTCCCACGGCATGCGGGGTGCCCGGCGACACCGGACAGCGCCCCCGGCGTCCCGGCGTCAGCCGGTTCCGGCCACACACCGGCTGACGCCGGGACTCCCGCTCCGGGACCATAGCCCCATGACCAACCCTTTTCAGACAGTCTCTCGGTGTCACTCGGTTTTCACGGCACGCATAGCTTTGGACGGTTGGCGACGCAGGTCCAGAAATCGCCGCCGCAGCAAGCGCAATCCCAGGGCGACCAGCGCCGGCCGGCGCGCCAGCAACGGCCATAACCGACCAGCCATCTCGTCGCGGTTGTATTGACTAAAAAATTGCTGTACATCCGGCGTGATGCTCCGAACCAGGCGATTGTAATTTGCGTTGTCGGCACAATCCAGCAGTTCGCGGATCAACCAGTGCAGATTTAACTCCCGCTGCAAGCCGCGCAGCTCCTGCGCATAGGTCGTCCCCTGAAGCAGTGCGCGGGCAGCCGCGGCGGCCCCCCAGATCCCGGATACCGTCCCGCCTACCGTTGTCACTTTCACCTGGCCGGCCGCATCCCCCACCAGCAGGACCGGCGCGGAGCCAACCTGCGTCCAGGGGCGCAGTTGCCGGTCATACATCGCTACCTGGGCTCCCTGATACGCCAGTGGTTGCAGTCCGTGCCGCGCCAGAAACTGCTGGAGGAGCGTACGCGTCTCCGCGCCATCATCCCCAACCAACCCCACCACGCCATACTCCGCCGACTCAGGGATCAGCCAGTAGAAGAAGCGGGTTTCATCAGTATCAAACCAGACCTGGGTCACATCCGGGTTCCAGCCCTGCGGCAGTCGCACCTCGGCCTGCAGAATCGGAACGGTATCGGGGCGACGTAACCCCACGGCCCGCGCCACATCGCTAACGACCCCATCAGCGCCAATAACCGCGCGCGCAGTAATGGTCATCTCCCCCTGATCCGCCGCGTGCATGCGCAGTGACACACCATCCGGGTGAGATTCGATGCCCTGGAAGCGATACCCATAGCGGATCTGCGCGCCGGCTCGCGCGGCCCGGTCTGCCAGCATCTGCGCCAGTTGGCAGCGCTCAACAATCAGATCCGGGTCATGCAACGCGATCCGGACATCCGCCGCCGGGGTTGCCAGCGCCATGGTATGAATGCGATGGAGAATGGCCTCTTCCGGCACCACACCGAGGAGGTGCCGCAACTGCGGTGTGATGATAAGGGTACGGCGGGCCGGACTCAGATCGGCCTGTTGTTCAAAGACGGCTACCCGCTTCCCCGCGCCTGCCAGTTGTTCCGCAGCGTACAGTCCCGACGAAGAAGCGCCAATAATAGCAACATCGAGTTTCAAACGTTGTTCTCCTGAAAAGATACAAGAATACGTTCACGTTAGATAAGGTTACAGGTTACAGGTTGCAGGTTGAGTGCAACAGCAAACAGTGCGCCCACCTGACATATAACCCTGTTACGAACCTTGCTTCATTGATGAAGTTTGAAACCATAGTCCGGATATGGAATGTTTAGGAATCCCGGATCGAGCCGGTGAGTGCCTACCGGGGCAGCCGCATACTGCCCGGAACGTTTGATCCGGCTGAAGTCGGGACTCCCGACCAGTGATGTCCAGATGTAAAATTCAACCTTCATCAATAAACACATTCGCTCAAGCCGATAAAAACAGATGCTGTTATGATCAGACCTTCAGCGTAACGCGAAATCTGCCCGGATTGAGTCGTTCCAAAACCATATTCGGCCTGAAATAGCTGAAATAGACAAATCGGGCAGTTCGGCTGTCATCTGACAGCCGACGATAGATTTGGCACAGGCAATAATTACGCTATTCACAGGTGTAGTACCTGAGAGCGCATACTATACCGTAATCTGGAGGTAGAAGCAACTGATACACACGCTGGGGAGAGAACAGAGAACAAAAGAACAGAGAACCAAGTGTGGCACGTAGATCTTCAGCGGAGCGCTATTTCTAATAACATTTGACAATCAACATCGGTCATGCACATGCCGCTCGTCGTGCCGCCTTATGAACACTGAAAAATCAATTCCGATATGAATTCCCAGAGATCACGGCGTATGAAGTTTGAAAAACAGCCCGGATAAAGTGTCCGGCCACAGGGCAATCGCCACTGCATGGCCCAGTCCCAGGAGTCCCGGCATCAGCCGGTGTGCGGCCGCATACCGGCTGATGAACTTTGAAAAAATAGTCCAGGTATGAAATGACCTGGAGCCCCGGCTTTAGCTGGTGAATACCTGCTGGGGCCGCGGCATACTACCGGGAACGCCTGATCCGACTGAAGCCGGGACTCCGATGCGGTGATGTCCGGATTAATACCAATTTGCCGTCAAACGTGCAAAAAACCACGAAGGTCATAAAGAGCGTGCAACCGGGAACCTGATGTATAGCAATCCTAAAGTGGTTGTGAACTGGTTCTTCGGGATGCGCTGCCAACCGCCTGAAGGCGGCACGACGACACATGTCGGATTGCTATCGCTGGTGCGTCGAACGCACCTTACGGCGGTCTCCGGTGGTGATGATATCCGGGTTCCTACCAGCTATCGCTGGTGCGTCGAACGCACCCTACGGCTACGACTACCGGGAACGCCTGATCCGGCTGAAGCCGGGACTCCGATCCAGTGATGTCCGGATTAAAACCCCAAAGTTCATAAGCCGGGACTCCTGGAGCGATGTCCGGATGTCATTTTCAACCTTACATCAGCCGGTTTTTGCTTGCCTGGGGTGGCAGAAAGCGGCAGCATGGCTGCCGCAGGCGAAACCGACTCCGGGTCTGGCAGGCGACCGGAACAGTCCGCACTGCGTAAGTCGTGGTTATAAAAGCAGGGAAATATGTGAATAGATACAGGGGGAATGATAATCAGGAAACAGGCCAGGAGGATTTGGGGGAGAGGCGGGGCGCAACCTGCTGCGCCCCGGAGACATAGAAAAGACCAACACATACAGGACACGCGCTACGTTTTCTTACCGCGCGTCTCCCACTTACCCCGAAAGCTGATCCAGAACGAGAGGATAATCAGACCAACATCGAGCCAGAACGAGAGATTGCGGATATAGAGCAGATCATAGCGAAACTTCTTGCGCGGACTGGAGTCTTTGGGAATATAGATCGTCGCAATCCCGGTCAATCCCGGCCGTACCCCCAGGCGTTCGTAGAACCCCGGAATCTGTTCGTAGGAGATGCGATTCCCCTTGCCGTCATCCAGGGTCTCCCCGACAGCCAGCGCACGCGGGCCCACAAAGCTCATATCACCCTTCCAGATACTGAGAATCTGGGGCAGTTCATCCATACCCGTGGCCCGCAAGAACTTCCCGACGCGGGTGATGCGATGATCATGTTCACGCGCTTGTAAAATACCATAACGTTTGTCGGAGTCGGCGACCATTGTGCGAAACTTACGCACCCGAAATCGACTGCCACCCCGCCCCCAGCGCTCCTGCTGGTAGAACACCGGGCCGCCATCCTCAAGTTTGATCGTGATCGCAATGACCAACCAGACCGGAGCGGAACAGATCAACATAATAGTAGCAAGCGCCATATCGAGGGGCCGTTTGAGCAACGGTTCACGGATTGCCGTAATCCGGGTGGAACCAGCCAGGGACGTTGACAGGTTTGGGGATGTCATAGATCTCCTCTCTTGATGTGTTTGCACGTTTGCACGTTTGCACGTTTGCACGTTGCACGTTTGCACGTTTGCACGTTGGAACGTTGGAACGTTCTAACGTTCTAACGTTCCAACATTCTAACGAACCTTAGAAAACAACTCGTGGTAACGTCGGGTCACAACCTGCTTCGAATAGTCCTGTTCGGCGTGCTGCCGCCCATTGCGGCCCATCTCCGCGCGCAACGCCGGATCACGGTAGAGCGTCAGAATCGCCTCGGTTAACTCCTCTACACGTTGCGGATTCACCGCAATGCCACATCCGGTGGTTTCGATCAGGCGGCGGACATCGCTGGTCGCCTCGGCACTCGCAAGGAGGGGCCGGCCACTGGCCATAATCTCATAGACCTTCGAGGGCATCGAGTCAGTAGCGGCTCCCGGTTTGTAGAGCGACACCTGCACATCGGCGGTGGCCCGCATCCAGGGCAAACACTCTAACGGCTGATAGGGCAAAAATCGCACATTCTCCAGCGCCAGTTCCCGCGCCTTTTGCTCCAGACCAGCTTTCGCCACCCCCTCGCCGACAATCAGGAAGAGGATATCCGAATGCTGCCGCAGGCGCGCCGCGGCCTCCAACATCGTCTCCAGGTCATAGACATAGCCCAGGTTGCCCGCATGCATAATCACGAACTTGCCGTTCAGCCCCTGTTGTGCGCTAAAGTCATTCTCGCGCGGTAAAGGCCGAATAAACTCGGTGTCAACAAAATTGGGGATAACCGTCACCTTCTCCGCCGGAATACCCTTCTGGAGCAGGCTCTCCCGGAACGAGGGCGTAATGACCGAGATATGCGCCGATGTGCGGTACATAAACCGTTCCATTTGCTCCAGCGCGGCAATCGCTGTGCGGTTGCGTAGTTGCCCGGCTTTCACCGGGACGTCGGGATAGAGATCCTGCACATTATAAATGAACGGGATACGTTTCGGCCCACCGCTGACAAACGCCGCGATGCCGGTGAAAAACGACCCGTTGGGGCAGAGCATCAGATCATAACTGCGCCGCGAAAAGAGATTGGCAACCGTGGCCAGCGCATTAAACGAGAGATAGCTTGCCAGCCGGTGCAGCATGCGCTGCTTATTGCCCGACGCATACACCCAGAGGCGCAGCACATCCATGCCCCGGTAGTGTTCACGCACCGCCAGCTTCCCCCGATATTCCTCCCACACCCGAAACTCAGCATAGTGGGGGAAAGCGGTGATCACCGACACTTCATGCCCATAAGCTGGCAACTCCTCGCCAATCTGCGCCATCAATCGACCAGTGGAGTTCGTATCGGGTGAGAACTGGATAATCAGGATAAGAATTCGCATTTTTCGTTGAAACGTTAGCACGTTGGAACGTTGGAACGTTGGAACGTTGGAACGCATAAACGTTCTAACGTTCCAACGTATTAATATACCAATCTACCGTGCGGCGCAGACCTTCTTCAAAATCCACCGTTGCCTTGAAGCCAAAGAGTTGCGCGGCCTTGCCGGTATCGAGCCGCCGGCGCGGTTGCCCATCCGGTTTGGAGGTATCCCAGACAATCTCGCCGGTAAAGCCGGTCAGCCGCGCAATTGTCTCGGTCAGGTCACGGATCGAGATTTCAAAGCCCGACCCCAGATTGACCGGGTCGCCGGCGTTGTAGTGCTCTGCCGCCAGCAGGATACCCTCGGCGGCATCTTCAACATAGAGAAACTCGCGCGTGGCCTTACCCGTGCCCCAGGCGGTGACAATGGGTGGCGTGGCCTGTGTACGGGCTTCTGTCTGGGCCGCGACAAACTTGCGGATCAGGGCGGGGATGACATGCGATGAGGTGGGATCAAAGTTGTCACGCGGACCATAGAGATTGACCGGCAGCAGGTAGATCGAATTAAAGCCATACTGCTCACGGTAGGCCTGCGACTGCACCAGCAGCATTTTCTTCGCCAGACCGTAGGGTGCATTGGTCTCTTCAGGATAGCCGTTCCAGAGATCTTCTTCCCGGAAGGGCACCGGCGTATGCTTGGGATAGGCACAGACCGTCCCCAGCGCCACGAACTTGCCTACTCCATTGCGCCAGCTCTCGTGCAACAGTTGCACACCCATCATCAGGTTATCATAGAAGAAGTCCGCCGGGTGCTCCCGGTTCGCCCCGATACCACCGACCCGCGCCGCCAGATGCAAAACCAGCAGCTTCTCCGGCTGCGCTCCCGGCTGCGCCAGAGCATCATGCAGCAACCGGCGCACGGCATCAAGGTCACACAGGTTATATTCATGGCTACGCGGCACAATAATCTCGGCAGCACCCCGCTCGCGCAGTTTCTCTACAACAAACGTCCCCAGGAAGCCTGAGCCGCCGGTAACGATAACATGTTTGTCAGTCCAGAAAGTCATGGGGGGCTCCTTTTTCTCGTTAGACATGGTTCAGGTTTACTTTACAGGTTTCGATCACGCTGCCAGGGGCACCGCGCATGGCGCTGGCTCTTGTCCCGTGGTGGCGGGTGCTGGGG
>JGI12109J20283_10470188_pt1 | contig 22823 bp, 17 predicted proteins | sample ElkSlonscriptome_12_FD_20283 | JGI IMG/M metagenome (IMG submission 20283)
GACGCCCTGGAAGCAGAGATCCTCGTGCGGGCGGGTGCCCTGCCGGCGGCTGCCGAGATCTTCGGACAGGCGGCCCGGGGATTCGCGCGCGTGGGGCGTCCGCGCGAGCAGGTCGAAGCTCTCGTCCGGCGCGGTGAGATCGAGCACGAACTCGGGCGCGACGCGCGTGTTCGTGCGACCTGGTCGGAGGTCCGGGAGGTCGTCGAGCGTCACGAGATCCATCGGCCCCCGAAGGGTCTGGATCGGCTCGAGCGCTTCGCGCGAGCCCAGCCGGCCGGCGGGGAACCGCTCACCGCCGAGGCGTGCCTCGGCACGTTGATGCGAGCAATCGACCAGGAGTTCGACGGGTTGTCCGATGCCGGCCGCGCCGCCTTCGAACTGGGATCGACCCTCGGTGCCGACGCCGTGATCTGGATCGACGGGGCGGGAGAGTCTTCGATCGCACGTGCCCAAGGTTGGGATGCCGTTTCGCTTCCCTCGACCCTGGGTGAGGCCGAGCTCGAGCCCGACGCCACGATGCGGGTCGCCGACTTCGACCTCTTCACCACGTCGGCGGGTCGCGACCGCATCGCGATCCAGCGGAAGGAAGGACTTCGCGCGCCCGAGAGAGATCTGGTGCGGGCCTCGTTGCACCTGTGGTCGCGGGGTCGTGTGCTGGCGGCGGAAGCGTCCAGGATCGCACCGGCGTCACGGAGCGAGCGCGCGGTCGGCGACGTCCGTCGCTTCGGACTGATCGGGCGCAGCGAGGGAATGCGCCGCGTCATCCAGTGGATCGAACGCGTCGCCGACACGGACCTGGCCGTCCTCGTTCTCGGTCCCAACGGGTCGGGCAAGGAGCTCGTCGCTCGCGGTCTGCACCGGGCGAGCGGACGTGCCGACGGCCCCTTCGTGGCGATCAACTGTGCGTCGATTCCGGCCAGCCTGCTCGAGAGCGAACTGTTCGGCCACGAGCGCGGTGCGTTCACCAGTGCGCACGCGCAGCGGATCGGCCGTTTCGAACAAGCGCGCGGGGGGACGCTCTTCCTCGACGAGATCGGCGAGATGCCCGCCGACATGCAGGCCAAGCTCCTGCGCGTCCTGCAGGAACGCTCCTTCATGCGTGTCGGTGGCAGTGAATTGCTGACCTCCGACGCGCGGATCGTGGCCGCGACCAACCGCGACCTCGAAGCCGAAGTCGAGCGCGGTAGTTTCCGGGTGGACCTGTACTACCGGTTGAACGTGGTCACGATCGAGGTGCCTCCACTACGCGATCGCGTCGACGACATCGAACCCCTGGTGCGGCATTTCGTCGCGCGCGACGGTCTGGAGTACCGAGGCCAGTCGGTCGAGGTCGATCCGGAGGTCTTCGAACACCTCCGCGATCACGAGTGGCCGGGGAACGTGCGCGAGCTCGAGAACGCCGTCCGGAACGCCCTGGTCTTCGGTCGCGATGCGTTGCTCCGTCCGGAGGACTTTCCCCGGAGTTCGGACGCTTCGCCGGGGAAGTCCGAGGACCGGTTGGATTCCGCGGTCCGGGCGATCGTCGAGGACGAGCGATGGGCACCCGAGCGTCCGATTCTTCCTCGCCTCGAGTTGCTGATCGCCCACGCGCTCGTCGAGCGCGTCGGCAACAAGACTCTGGCCGCCCGTTTGCTGGGAATCACGAAGCCCACGCTCTACGACCGGCTCCGGCGCTACGAGGCTCTGTTCGGGGATGCCACGGGAGCTGCGGGACGATAATCGGACCTCCGTGACGTCAGGGGGTTCCTTTCCGCGTCCCGAAGCTCTAGACTGTCCAAAAGGGTGCCGCCGCTCCTGTGCACGGCGAATCACACCCGATAGCGCCGGTCGACCCTTGCCTGACCGAGGTTCATCCATGTTCACCCGACGCTTGTACATCACACTGCTCGTTCTTTGTGCACTCGTTGCCACGGGAGCGGCCGCGCGGGTGCTTTCCATCGCGGTCGACGCCGGGCAAACGCACGTCGAGTACGACAGCCAGCAATTCAGCATCGAGTCGACGGCGCCGGTCGTGGTCCACTTCAGTACGACACGGGGTGGAGACGTGGCCGTCGAGGTCGAACTCGCCGAAGGCGAAGTTTCGGCGAACGTCCAGATCATCGCCATCGACGACGGTGGGACCGTGATCTTCTCGGGTGAAGTCCGGGACGCCGACGATTTTGCCGATTTGTTCTGGCACGATGAGGCCGGACGAGGCGAGCAGTAGCGTTCATCTACTTGACGGCCCGTTAAATTATTTTACGCTACGTGCTGAGCGAATCGAAGCGATCGACGGTGCGAGTCCCAGGACCGCTTTCCAAGTCCTTGCCCAGCTTGAGGTTGCGAGTTCGTCCCGAAGGTGGACGAAAGTTCCTAGTTTGGCCTGACGGTTGCAGTATGTCGCGGTCGGATAGGCAGACAGGCCACCTTGCTGGTCGAGCGGCTGGAAGTGTGTCAGGCATACGAGGGGCTTCCTCCGGTCGACGAGCAAGAAAGTCCGTTCGATGCACCATCGCTCCCATGATCGCGAAGCGTTGGACTGCTCGATCGAGCCGGGTCTCTCCCTGGGACCCGGCTCTACTTCTTCCCCAGAGAATGATCTGAGCGTCCGTCTCCACGAGGCGGCGAACTGGCTCGCCGTTCTGCGGGGTCACGTCGACCTGGCCACGCGGCGCCAGACGGTCGAACCCGAGCTCGGGTCGGCTCTGCGACGCGCGGTCGAGGGTCTGGAGCGTGCGATACGGGGAGACGCCGAGACGAGCACGGTCGACGTCGGACGGCTGGCCCGCGAGGTCGGGACCGACGCCCGGACCCTTCGCCCCGGGCTGGATCTCTTCGTCGATGCGCCTCCGGAGGGAGCTCTGGTCGGAACGACCGATCCCCAGGCACTGCGCGACATCCTTCTGAATCTGATCAAGAACGCCGCCGAAGCGTTCGAATCGGGCGGCGGTGGACACATCCGCGTCAGCGTTCAACCGTCGGGTTCGGCGGCCTTCGAGTTCGTCGTCGAGGACGATGGGCCCGGAATGGCTCCCGAAGTCCGCGAGCGCTGCTTCGAGGCGGGTTTCTCCACGAAAGCGGCCACGGGGCGCGGCATGGGCCTCGCGCGCGTTGCCGAGCTCGCCGGTCGACTCGGCGCATGGCTCGGCGTTCGTTCCCGTCCGGAAACGGGTACGCGCTTCGTCGGGACGGTTCCTCTCGGGGCGGCAGTGCCCAGCACACGATCCGCGTCGGTCGTCGGGCCTCTTCCCGAGCGCGTGCTCGTCGTGGACGACGACCCGGACGTGTCGGGGGTCCTCGTGGAGATGCTCCATGCGCTCGGCGTGGAAGGGGCACGTGGTGTCACCGATCCACGCGGCGTGGTCGGTCTCTGCCGTGGCCGGAGCTGGGACGTAGTCTTTCTCGATCGCGATCTCGGGACCACCCAGGGTGACCGCCTTGCAATCGAGGTTCGACAAGTCGACCCTGCCGTGGCTATCGTGCTGCTCACCGGAGACCCGGTTCTCGCCACGGATGCGCCACGGGGTGCGCTCGACATGGCGATGACCAAGCCCATCGGACTCGATGCACTACGACGCCGACTCCAGGAAGCCGTCCGACTCACGCGTTCACGCCGATCCGGCGGGAGCGAAGAGGCTCTCGGGCAGGACGGCTGACCTCGCCTTCCTCGTTGCGCTCGTCGCCGCGGCTCTGGCCGCGTTCCCGGCGCCCCGCGTGCACGCCCAGGACGGGTTGCCTTCGGTCGCGTTGGTCGCGGTCGACACGCTTTCCCTGCCGTCGACTGGGTTGAGGGGGATCGCGTTCCAGGACACGACAGCCTTCTTGCTGATGACGTCCAACACCGGACTGTCGATCGCCGACAGTACGACGACGGCGGCCATCCTCCGGTGGGACCGGGAGGCCGGAACGCTCGACACCCTGAGTGTCGAACCCGGGAGCTTCGACAGCGGGCTGACCTACGACGGCGAGGGTCTCTGGGCCGGCGGCTACCGAATGGGCGGCGCTGAAGCCCTGTACCGGATCGAGATGAACGGTTCGCTCAGTGCGACGCTCCCAGCGGCCGGATACCATCCGTCCGGTCTGGTCTGGGACGACGAGTACCTCTGGCAGGTCGATGGCGACGCCCGCCAGATCGCGCGCGTCGAACCCGAAGAGGGCAAGGTCTCGCGCCGTTATCCGACCGAGGCCTGGTTTCCGACGGGTCTGGCCTACGACGGCTACCACTTCTGGAACCACGACGCCGCCACCGGAAACATCTACCGGGTTCGGGCCTACAACGGACGCGCCGATGGCAAGGTCGATCCCGAGATCCTCAACCGTCCGGGTGAGTACCTCACGCTCGGATGGGACGGACGTCTGCTCTGGGTGGCCTCGGCATCGGACGACCGCATCGTGCGTTACGCCGTCCTGCGCTAACGGTGCTTGCCCGGCGGACGGCTCCGGGTCTAGGTTCTCTACGAGTCACACGACGTGGCACGGCGACCCTTCGACGGTGACCTCGGAGGTGCGCGCGGTGTTCCACGTGCCGTAGAGGACCCATCGGGTGGAGGATCGTCATGGAGGCGCCGAACGGACACGCGAGCTGGACCGACTACATCCAGAGTCTTCAGAACGTCGAGGCCTACCGCGAACAGCACTGGGAAGGCTCGTTCGAAGAGTACCTCGACCTCGTGCGCGAGGACTGGCGGATCATCCGCAATGCGCACCAACGCCTGTACGACATGATCCTGGGCTACGGCCGCGACGAGTACACTGAGTACAAGAAGAAGATCGTCCACTACAACTTCTTCAACGATCCCTTCGGCGACGGCGAAGACGCGGTCTACGGACTCGACATCTCGCTCATGAAGCTCGTGAACGTCTTCAAGAGCGCTGCCTATCGCTACGGTACCGAGAAGCGCGTCATCCTCCTGCACGGTCCGGTCGGCAGCGCGAAGAGCACGATCGTCCGCATGATCAAGAAGGGCCTCGAAGAGTACTCGCGTACACCCGACGGCATGCTCTTCACCTACCGGTGGGACCTGAGCGGGATCGAGGGCTTCGAGGAGCAGGACTTCGTCAGCCCGATGCACGAAGAGCCTCTGAAGCTGGTACCGGCCGAGTACCGCGCGCAGATCGTCAAGGATCTGCTCGGTGATCAGAAGCCGCCCTACCCGGTCGCGATCGAAGGCGAGCTCAATCCGGCGTGCCGTCACACCTTCGACCTGCTCATGGCGCACTACGACGGTGACTGGAAGAAGGTCATCCAGCACGTCCGCGTGAAGCGACTCATCCTGAGCGAAAAAGACCGTGTCGGGATCGGGACCTTCCAGCCGAAGGACGAGAAGAACCAGGACTCGACCGAGCTGACCGGCGACATCAACTACCGGAAGATCGCGATCTACGGGAGTGACTCCGACCCGCGTGCCTTCAACTTCGACGGCGAGTTCAACATCGCCAACCGCGGACTCGTCGAGTTCATCGAGGTGCTCAAGCTGGACGTGGCCTTCCTCTACGATCTGCTCGGCGCGTCGCAGGAACACAAGATCAAGCCGAAGAAGTTCCAGCAGACCGACATCGACGAGGTGATCATCGGGCACACCAACGAGCCCGAGTACCGCAAGCTCCAGAGCAACGAGTTCATGGAAGCGCTGCGCGACCGCACGGTGAAGATCGACATCCCCTACATCACCAAGCTCGACAAGGAAATCCAGATCTACGAGAAGGACTACGCCAACGACAAGGTGGAGGGGAAGCACGTCGCGCCCCACACCCTGGAGATGGCCGCCACCTGGGCCCTTCTCACGCGCCTGGAACAGCCGAAGAAGGCGAACCTCTCGCTCATGCAGAAGCTCAAGCTCTACAACGGGCAGAGCGTGCCGGGCTACACCGAGGACAACGTCAAGGAGCTACGCAAGGAGGCCGACCGCGAAGGGATGGACGGCGTCAGTCCGCGCTACGTGCAGGACAAGCTCAGCAACGCCCTCGTGAGCGATGAGAGCCAGACGAGCATCAATCCCTTCATGGTGTTGAACGAGCTCGAGAGCGGCCTGCGGCAGTCGACGCTGATCACCAGCGACGACCAGCGCAAGAACTACAAAGAGCTCTTCATTCCCGTGCGCGAGGAATACGAGAACATCGTCAAGGGTGAGGTGCAGCGCGCGATCAGTGCCGACGAAGAGGCGATCGGCCGCTTGTGCGCGAACTACATCGACAACGTCAAGGCCTACACGCAGAAGGAAAAGGTCCGGAACAAGTACACCGGCCAGGACGAGGAGCCCGATGAGCGGCTGATGCGGTCGATCGAGGAGAAGATCGAGATCCCCGAGAGCCGCAAGGACGACTTCCGTCGCGAGATCATGAACTACATCGGCGCGCTCGCGCTCGACGGGAAGACCTTCAACTACAAGACGAATGCGCGCCTGCAGCGGGCGCTCGAGCTGAAGCTCTTCGAGGACCAGAAGGACAGCATCAAGCTGTCGAGCCTGGTGACCAACGTGATGGACGAGGACACGCAGAAGAAGATCGAGATCGTGAAGGAGCGGCTGATCCGCAACTACGGATACAACGAGGAGAGCGCGACCGACGTGCTCAACTTCGTCAGTTCGATCTTCGCGCGCGGTGACGTGAAGGACAGCGACAGCTAGTCGCGGGCGGGGGACGACGCGGTGGACATTTCACGCATCGACAGAGACCTCGGCCGGTTCCGCGACATCGTGCGTGGGCGCATCAAGCGCAATCTGCGCAAGTACATCTCGCACGGATCGATGACCGGCAAGCAGGGCAAGGACCTGGTCAACATCCCAGTGCCCACGATCGAGATCCCGCACTTCCGCTTCGGACAGCAGGAGCAGGGCGGCGTGGGAATGGGCGAGGGCGGCGAAGGCGATCCCGTCGACGCCGGCAACGAGCCAGGGCAGGGCGAGGCTGGCGAGGGCGAGGGCGAACACGTCCTCGAGGTCGAAGTCTCGCTCGAGGAACTCGCCCAGATGCTCGGCGAGGAACTCGAGCTGCCGCGCATCGAACCGCGCGGCAAGCAGTCGATCGAGACCTCACGCGACAAATGGTCGGGCATCAGCGAGGTCGGTCCGCCAGGACTCCGGCACTTCAAGCGGACCTACCGTCAAGCCTTGCGGCGCATGGTCGCGACGGGCAATTACGATCCGCGCAACCCGAACGTCGTGCCGATCAAGAAGGACTTCCGCTACAAGAGCTGGACACGCGTCGAGGAACCGTCGAGCAACGCCGCGATCCTCTACATGATGGACGTGTCGGGGTCGATGGGTGACGAGCAGAAGGAGGTCGTGCGGACCGAGGCCTTCTGGATCGATACCTGGTTGCGCACCCAGTACAAGAACGTCGACTTCCGCTTCATCATCCACGATGCCGTGGCGCGCGAGGTCGATCGCGACACCTTCTTCCACACGCGCGAGAGCGGCGGCACCAAGATCAGCAGCGCCTACGCGCTCGCCGCCGAGATCATCCAGGACGACTATCCGATCGAGGAGTGGAACGTCTATCCCTTCCACTTCTCCGACGGCGACAACTGGGGCGGCGGCGACACCGACGTCTGCATCAAGCTGCTGCAGGATTTCCTGATCCCACGCTCGAACCAGTTCTGCTACGGGCAGGTGACCTCGACCTATGGATCGGGCCAATTCAAGCGCGACCTCGAGGCGAAGCTCGGCGAGGAAGAGACCCTCGTGACGAGCCAGATCGATTCGAAGGACGACATTCCGGAATCGATCAAGACCTTCCTGGGGAAGGGACGTTGAGCCGGTTCCTCTTCACGGCGCTGGCTTGCATCGCTCTCACGTCGTGCAGCGATCCGCCCCGGGGCGTTCCCGACTGGGCGCTCGGCGAGTGGCGCGTCGATCCGACGGCCTCGCTCCCTCTCGCGAAACAGCATCCGCGCTTCGACACTTCCGACGAGCGGGCACTCGTATTGCTCGAAGATCGCGCCACGAAGATGTCGATGACCGTGACCGCGTCTTCGCTCGCGGTGGCGCTGGGGTCGCGGGAGCAGACCTTCGACGTGACCATCGTTTCCGCGTCCGACGACGAGGTCGTCATGACGTCCTCGTCCGAGGCGGGACCGGTTCGCTTCCGATTGGAGCGCCTCGGAAACGGCGTGCGCCTCGACTCCGACGAGAGTGACGACCTCGCGATCTACGCGTGGGTCCCTCGATCCACGGACTGACGCCCCGTGCCCTCTCGTCATCGTTTCCCGAGGATCCATCATGTCCGTCTTCGAATTCTCCTTGCGTGACGCGCGCCGCGTCTCGCTCGCCGGCGTGGACTTCGACGTCAGCGACCTGGAACGTTTCACGCGCTTCATCGATCTGGAGCGCGGTGACGCGGTCGCGGCCTACGGCGGCTACGACGAGCAGCGCGGCGTGTACGCAGCGAGTGCGTTGTTCGACGCCGAGGACGAACCCCGTACGGTCCATCTCGGGATCGACGTCTGGACCGACGCGGGAACTCCGGTCCGGGCGCCGCTCGACGCCACGGTCCACAGCCTGAAGATCAATGACGCCTTCGGCGACTACGGTGGCACCGTCGTTCTGCAACACGACGGCTTCTGCACGTTGTACGGCCATCTCGGGCACCGGGAGTTGGCGACGTTGCATCCGGGGCAGGTGATCCCCGCGGGGACGGCCTTCGCCCGGCTCGGCGTCCCCGAGGAGAACGGGGGATGGCCGCCACACCTGCATTTCCAGAAGATCCTCGACATGGACGGATACCGTGGCGACTTCCCCGGCGTCGCTCCGAAGTCCGAACGGGAGCAGTGGCTCGCCCGGTGCCCGGATCCGACGGATCTCCTGGCATAGGTGGAGACGGGCTCGTCGAGGGGAACCGAGTGTCGAAGACCCGAGCCGTCGAGGGGAGTGGCGACCCGGGTCCTCGGATCACTCGACGAGCGTCAGTTTTCGTGTCGCGGTCGTTTCGCCGGTGCGCAGGACGGCCAGGTATACGCCCGAGGCCAATGCGGCGCCGCGGCCGTCCTCTGCGGTCCATTGCAGCTGGTGCGCCCCGGCGTCGCGCACCTCGTCGACCAGGGTGCTGACCAGACGGCCCCGCGTGTCGAAGACGTCCAGATTCACGTGACCGCGGTCAGCCAGGACGTAGCGGAGCGTCGTCGACGGATTGAAGGGATTCGGGGTCGGTGCATCGAAGGCGACCCGTCGCGGTCCCGGTGTCTCGACCGCGGTCGGCACCGCGCTTTCCGGAATCTGCGCACGTGAACGTCCCGGGTCCTTGCCGTCCATCGGCCACACCGTGTCCGGCGCGAGTTCGAGGACGGTGTCGATGTCCAGGACGAACATGCGGTCGGCGGTGAGAACGACCATCTCGGTGAAACTGTCGCCGTCGACGTCCCCGATCGCCGGCGGCACGACCGGAGGCACGGGCAGCGGGGCGGGCCAACCGATCTCGGCGTCCGTGAAGACACCACGAGCTTCGATGCCGTAGGGCGTGCCGAAGAGCATGTCCGGCGAGATGCTGGACAGGATGCCGAAGATCGGTGCGGTTGCGGCGCCGCCTTGCAGTTCCGTGGCCGTCATCGGCCAATCGAGCAGGTCGCTCCCGTCTTCTCGCAGCATGAAGGCGTTGCCATCGCTCACCGCGCCGAGCGCGACGAAGGCCGGCGCAGCGGTCACGGCCACGGCACTTACCGGGGCCTGCGACACGGCCTTCGACCAGCGGGTGTTGCCCGTTGCGGCTTCGAGACAGAGGATGTGGCCGTCGCTCAGCGGGACGACGATCTCCAGCGGGCCGCCGTCGCGGTCGAGGTCGACCAGGGTGACGGGAGCGGAGATCGTCGTGGCCCCGATCGTACGCGTCCACGAGACGGCGTCGTTCGCGACGTCGATCAGGCTCACGTCGCCGGAGCTCGGCACGACGATGTCGAGTGAGCCGTCGGCCGTCACGTCGCCGACGGAAGCGGGCCACTCGATGTCGAATTGGGCGACGTCGCTCCAGCTCGCGACGACGCTACCGGTTTCGTCGATCACGGCCACCGTTCCCTCGCCGACGGCGACGATGGCATCCCGGTTCCCCTGGACCACGGGCGCGACCGTGGCGTAGCAGCGGTCCCCGAATCCCAGGTCGACGGGAAAGCCGGGGCGCGTGAGGCCTTCACGGTTGAAGGCCCACACGAGTCCGTCCTGGTCGCCGACGACGACTTCGCGGCTTCCGTTTCCTTCGAGATCTCCGATCGCGACCTGGGGATTCGGGGGCAGGCCGTTCACCGTGCGCGACCAACGCACGACCCCGTGTCCGTCGACGACCACGATCTGATCCGCCGCGTTCGCGTAGACGATTTCCTCGGCGATGTCGCTGGGGATCGACTCGAGGTCGACCACGGCCGGCGCGGACACCGGAGGCGAACTCAGAAGAACGGGATCGGCGAGGAGGTGGGGGTAGGGGCGCCCGCTCCGCCAGGTCGCGTCGAAGAAGGGTGCGGCCCCGACGCTGTTCGCGCTCCAGCCCATGCCCCAGCCACGGTAGATCTCCGTGCCGCGTACGAGGCAGCCGGGAAAACGTGAGAAGCCCGGCGACTGCGGGTCGTCGAAGCGCGCGGGCCCGGTCCACGATCCATTCAGGCCATCGAGCGTTCGCAGGACGAAGGTCCCTTCTGCGGTCGAACCGAAGGCGGCCCACTCCTCGGCGTCCGGCGCGACCAGAACGTCGAAGGTGCGCTGGGTCGACAGGTCGTCGTTCGGTGTCCATGTCAGGCCATCGTCCGAGGACTTCCAGACCCGCGTACCGGTCGGGCTGTAGCCGAAACCTACGTAGTCCCCGGTGTCGGCGACGATCAGGGTGGCGTCCGAGACCTTCGACGACTCGACGTCGCGGATCGAGTCGTCGGGGACGCCGGGGCCGGCCGTCGAGAGAGCCACTTCCGGTCCCCAGGTCGCGCCGTCGTTCGTCGACCTCCGGTAGCGGACCTGGATCTGATCGCCGACCGCGGGGTAGTCGTTCCAGGCGAGATGGAGCGTTCCCGTCGCGCCGACGTCGATCCGCGCACCGCGGCTGTCCGATCCCGGAGCGTCCAGGCGCGGTCCGGGCGTCCAGTTGAAGCCGCCGTTCGTCGACTTCACGTGTCGTATGCCTTCGGTGTTGCTCCAGGCGACCACGTGGACGGTGGGAGTGCTGGTCACGTCGTGGTCGCTGGTGATCGTCGGGTCGGACAGGAAGACGTCACTGCCGAACGGGTAGTACGTGAGGAAGGTCGGCGTGCCGCCCAGCACGCTCCACGACACGGCGACGAAGTCGAGGGCGGCGGGTTCCCGGATCGTGTAGGCGAGAAAGATCTTCGGCTGCACGCCGTCGACGATGTGCATCTCGACGAAGAGGTACTCCGTGTCGCCCGGGGCGTTGCGTTCGGCCCAGACCTCCCAGTTCGTGCCACCGTCCTGCGAGCGCAGGATCCGGATCCCGGCTCCAGTCCGGGGCTCGTCCTTGCGCACCGCCGCGTAGATGTCCCCATTGATCGTGGTGTCCATCTGGCGGGCGAGGAGAAGCCCGTCGGCGCCACTCGTCGGGAAGGGCACGTCCAGTCCCCCGATTCGGGAGGCGCCGGGGGACGACGACGCGGCCGGAGTCGGCACGAGGGCCGCCAGACCGAGCACGACGGGAAGCAGGGCGGTGGTCACGGTACGGACGTTCATGGAGGTCTCCTCGGCTTCGCGGCTCGCGGATCGGTCGGGGCCGTCGGTTCCAGCGCCCCGTACGCAAAGGGAACCCGCATCCGGAAATCCGTGCACGACCGCGCGGGGACCCGGTGTCGCGGAGCGCTCCGCCGAGGCCTTGGCTCGACCCGGCCGGAGGGTGTAGCTTCCGAGATGCCCTCCCTTCAGGTGGTGAACGCATGCTGAGCGTCGAAGATCTGATCCGTTGGCAGAACAAGGTCGAAGGCCACGCCCGCGACTACGGCCTGGACTTCTTCCAGCAGGTCTTCGAGCTGGTCGACTATCGGCAGCTCAACGAGATCGCGGCCTACGGCGGCTTCCCGGTGCGCTACCCGCACTGGTCGCACGGCATGGAATTCGACCGGCTGAACAAGGGCTATCAGTACGGCTTGCAGAAGATCTACGAGATGGTCATCAACAATGACCCCTGCTACGCCTACCTGATGAAGGAGAACGACATCATCGACCAGAAGTTGGTGATGTGTCACGTGTACGGTCACAACGACTTCTTCAAGAACAACATCTGGTTCAGCAAGACCAACCGGAAGATGATCGACGAGATCGCGAACCACGCCTCGCGTATCCGTCGCTACATCGACCTCTACGGCCTCGACGAGGTGGAGGGCTTCCTCGACGTCTGCCTCTCGCTCGATCGATTGATCGACGTTCACGGTCAGTTCATCGATCGTCGCCGCCCTGGCTTCGTCGCCGAGAAGGACGAGCGCCCGACGCCCGCACCCGACTACCGATTCGAGACCAAGTCCTACATGGACAGCTTCATCAATCCTGAAGAGGTCATCCGGAAGAAGCAGGAGGCTTTCCACAGGGAGCGCGCCGAGCAGCAGGGATTTCCGGTGAATCCCGAGCGCGACATCCTGCTCTTCCTGATGCACTACGCGCCGCTCACGAGCTGGCAGCGTGACATCCTGGGCATGGTGCGCGACGAGGCCTACTACTTCGCGCCGCAATGGCAGACGAAGGTCATGAACGAAGGCTGGGCCACCTACTGGCACTCGCGCATGATGACCGAGCACGTGATGGACGACAGCGAGGTGATCGACTTCGCCGACCATCACTCGGGAACGGTCGGTGGCCAGGGCTTCAATCCCTACAAGATCGGTCTCTACTTGTTCCGCGACATCGAGGATCGTTGGAACCGCGGCCGTCACGGCCCGGAATACGATGCCTGCCAGAACTTCGAAGAGCGCAAGCGCTGGGACAAGCAGCTCGGCGAGGGACGCGACAAGATCTTCGAGGTGCGCAAGATCTACAACGACGTGACCTTCATCGACACCTTCCTCACCGAGGAGTTCTGCATCGAGAACCGGCTCTTCATGTACCAGTACGATCTCGACAAGGATCAGTACGTGATCGCGAGCCGCGAGTTCGACAAGATCAAGAAGCACCTCCTCGCCCAGCTCACGAACGGCGGCCAGCCGCTGATCTCGATCGTCGACGCCGACTTCGAAGGCCGTGGCGAATTGCACATGACGCACGCCTTCGAAGGCATCCCGCTCGACATCCGCTACGCGCAGGCCACGCTGCAGAATCTCTACAAGATCTGGGGCAAGCCGGTGAGCGTGGACACGGTCTATCAGGAGAAAAAGGTGCGGATCCGCTGCGAGGGCGAGGAAGCCAAGGTGGAGGAACTGGAGGCGGCCTAGGGATACGACGAACGCCCCGGACCACGAGGTCCAGGGCGTTCGCCACGGTCGGGAGCCTACCGTTGTCTCGGCTACTTCTTGCCCGCCGTCGGCTCGTCCGTCTCGGACTGCGCGATCGCGGTCAGCTCGTAGCGGTCGAGCATCATGACCTTGTGCCACGCGTCGACGAAGTCCTCCACGAACATCTCTTGACCGTCGCTGCTGCCGTAGACCTCGGCCATCGCGCGCAGCTCGGAGTTCGAGCCGAAGACCAGGTCGATGGCGGTCGCCGTGTACTTCTTGTCACCGCTCTTGCGGTCGAAGCCCTCGTAGAGGAAGTCCTCTCCGTCGACCGGCTTCCACTCCGTGTCCATGCTCAGCAGGTTCACGAACCACTCGTTCGTGAGCAGGCCGGTGTCCTCGGTGAGCACGCCGTAGTCGGTGCCGCCGTAGTTGGCGCCGATCGTGCGCATGCCACCGACCAGCGCGGTCATCTCGACGGGGGTCAGCGTCAGCTGGTTCGCCATGTCGACGAGCTGCACCGTGGGGCGGCGCATCGGCTGCTCGGGGATGTAGTTGCGGAAACCGTCACCCATGGGCTTCAGCCACTCGACCGAATCGACCTCGGTCATCTCGGCGGTCGCGTCGGTGCGGCCCGGGACGAAGGGAACGGTCACGTCGTGGCCGGCTTCCTTCGCGGCGGCTTCCACACCGGCGGCGCCGGCGAGCACGATCATGTCGGCCATCGAGATCTTCTTGTTGCCGCGCTGGGCGTTGTTGAAGTTCTCGCGGACGGTCCCGAGCTTGGCCAGGACGGTCTGGAGCTGCTCGGGCTGGTTGACGTCCCAGTCCTTCTGCGGCTCGAGCCGGATGCGGGCACCGTTGGCGCCACCGCGCTTGTCGCTGTTGCGATAGGTCGCGGCCGACGACCAGGCCGTGTAGACGAGCTGCTGGGTGCTCAGGCCACTGTCGAGGACGTCGCGCTTGAGCTCGGCGATGTCCGACGCGTCGACCAGCTCGTGGTCGACCGGCGGCACCGGATCCTGCCAGATCTGCGGCGGCGCGACCTCGGCGCCGACGAGGCGGGCATGCGGACCCATGTCACGGTGCGTGAGCTTGTACCAGGCGCGGGCGAAGGCGTCGTTGAAGGCATCGGGATCCTTCGCGAAGCGCTTGCTGATCTCGAGGTAGATCGGGTCCTTCACGAGCGCGACGTCGGTCGTGAGCATCACCACGGTGTTCTTCTTGCCCTCGATGTGCGCGTCGGGAACGTTCTTCGGGCCGTCGACCGGAGTCCACTGGTGCGCACCCGCGGGGCTCTTCGTGAGCTCCCACTCGAAGGCGAGCAGGCTGTTCAGGTAGGCGTTCGACCATTTGGTCGGGGTCGGAGTCCAGGCACCTTCGAGACCGCTGGTCATCGTGTCCTCGGAGTGACCCTTGCCGTGGCTGTTCTTCCAGCCGAGGCCCTGCTCTTCGAGCGGTGCGGCCTCGGGATCCGGACCGACGTGCTCGGCACTGGTTGCGCCGTGGGTCTTGCCGAGCGTGTGGCCACCGGCGATCAGCGCGACGGTCTCTTCGTCGTTCATCGCCATGCGCGCGAAGGTCGTACGAATGTCCTTGGCGGCGGCCAGCGGATCCGGCTTGCCGTTCGGACCTTCGGGGTTCACGTAGATGAGCCCCATCTGGACGGCGGCGAGCGGATTCATCAGCTCGCGATCGCCGGAGTAGCGCGCGTCGGCGAGCCACTCACCTTCGGGACCCCAGTAGATGTCCTCCTGCGGCTCCCAGACGTCCGCGCGGCCGCCACCGAAGCCGAAGGTCTCGAAGCCGGCGCTCTCCAGAGCGACGTTGCCGGCGAGGACCATCAGGTCGGCCCACGAGACGGACTGACCGTACTTTTGTTTCACGGGCCAGAGCAGACGACGGGATTTGTCGAGGTTTGCGTTGTCGGGCCAGGCATTGAGCGGCGCGAAGCGCTGGGTGCCGTCGGACGCACCGCCGCGACCGTCGGTCACGCGGTAGGTTCCGGCGCTGTGCCAGGCCATGCGGATGAAGAGGCCGGCGTAGGTGCCCCAATCGGCGGGCCACCATTCCTGCGAGGTCGTCATGACCTCGTGGACGTCCTTCTTCAACTCGTCCAGGTCGACCTGCGCGAAGGCCGTGGCGTAGTCGAAGTCGGGATCGAGCGGGTTCGAGAGCTCCGAGTTCTGACGGAGGATGTCGAGGTTCAGCTGGTTCGGCCACCAGTCCTGGTTGGACTTGGCTTGGCCGGTGAACACCCCACCGCCGTGGCCGGCAGCGTCCTTGTCGTAGTCCTGCGCGAGGACGGGCGTCGACGCGATGGCGGCGGCGAGCATCGTCGCGAGGATCGGGCGAGCGAACGAAATCATGGATTCTCCTGAGGCTTGACCGGTGGCACTCGGCGCGCGAGGCGTCGGCCGAGTAGAGACGAATTCTTGTTCAAGAACTAGTCTAACTTTGGGGCTGCCGCAAACCTGAGTTGCATTGACGGCTGCGAACGCCCGCGCGAAGACGTCCGAGTTGCTGCGGGAATGGGCCCCGTGGCGTGGAACATAGCATGAACAATACATCCAGGTACGGTTTTCGGGGGTGGTTGACGGCAGCAGTGGGATCGAGCTATACGGCATCCACCACGTCGACGATCCCACCTTGGGCCTATTTTTCCTCCCGTGGCCCGCCTGCTCGACGCGCGCTTCCCCGACGTGCCCGCAGCCTCCCTTCACTCGATTCGAGTCGGAGGTCCCACATGGGTACGCCTCGTGTTCTTTCACCTGTTCTTTCCGTTCTGATCTCCCTTTCACTCTTCGGTTGCACTGCGAGCGACGACACCGACGTTCCGACCGGGCCGGAGCCCCAGACGGTCGATGACGTTCTCGACCTCGAGGACGTGCACCGGGAGCTCGGCGGTCTCCTCGATCACTACGCCGAGGCAGGGGTCGATTTCTCGTCGCCCGAGCGCGTCGCGTCCGCCACAGAGGACTACCTGCGTGAGCGCTTCGCCGGTCAGCGGGACGAACTCGAGGAGGGTCTTCGTGCGCTTTTCGTCGGCGTTCCCTCTCCAGGGGTCGCCGTAGAACGCGCGTCCGACGAGCTCACGAGACTCGACGCGGCCTTCGCGACCACACTGGCGACCTCGACATCGACCGAGGAGATCGCATCCTGGTTGGCTCGAGAACGTCAGGTACGTGAGGCCGATGGTCTGACGCCTGAGCTCGTGTGGCTCGATGCCATGGAGCGGGCGGTCTCGCTCGCCCCGGAATTCCGGGACGGGTCCGGCCTCGACCGAGCGTTCAATTTGACCAAATGCGTCTTGTCGATCCTCGGTGGATCCGCCACGGGTCTGGTCGCGGGCGGGGGCGTCGGGATCGCCTCCGGAACTCCCGCGGGTCCGATCGGTATGGCCGTTGGAGGTGGGGTTGGCGGTCTGATCGGCGCGTTCGGTGGAGCCGCGACTGGGGCCGCCCTCGGCTGCTTCGACTGACCAGACACGACTCTCCGCCTTCGCGGGAGCCACGGGCGGGCCGTCGGAGGACGGCCCGCCTTGACACACGTCACGGTCCGCCGCAATCTGAGGTGCTGATCCCCCAGGCTATCGACACGACGTGAATCAGACCCAGCCAAAGCCCGAAGACCCGCGCAGCGAAGCGCTCGTGAAGAGCTTCCGCGAATACCTCACGCGTGAGGGCATGAAGTCCACGCGTCAGCGTGATCTGATCGCGGCCGCCTTCGCGCAGGTCGAGGGTCACGTCAGCGTCGAGGAGTTGCTCGCGACGGTCCGCGAGCGCGACGGGTCCGTGGGATACGCCACGGTGTACCGTACGCTCAAGCTCCTCGTCGATGCCGGCCTCGCGTCACTGCGCAATTTCGGCGAGGGCTTCGCGCGCTACGAGCCCCTCGACGAAGAGCACCATGATCATCTCATCTGCGAGATGTGTCAGAAGATCGTCGAGTTCCACGACGAGTTCATCGAACGTCGACAGGACCAGGTTGCCGAGGACATGGGCTTCCGGCTCACACACCATCGCCACGAACTCTTCGGCGTGTGCACGGATTGTCGGCGCGAACACGGTGACGACGTCGTCGATACCTTGCGCCCGCACCCTGCCGCCGACGCAGCGCGCGAACTACCCGAGGCCTTTCGCAAGTATCTGACACGGTCTGGTCTGAAGTCGACGCGTCAACGCGATCTGATCGCGAACCTCTTCTCGGGGATCGACGACCACGTGAGCGTCGAGGACCTTCTCGAACGCGTGAAGAAGGAAGACGACTCGATCGGCTATGCGACAGTCTACCGGACCCTGAAGCTCCTCGTGGAATCCGGGCTCGCGGCCTGCCGTCACTTTGGCGACGGCTTCACGCGCTTCGAGCCGCGGGACGAGGAGCATCACGACCATCTCATCGACGAAGAGAGCGGGGACGTCCTCGAGTTCCGCGACGAGGAGATGGAGCGTCGCCAGGTCGAGATCGCACGCGAACATGGTTTCGCGCTCGTGCGCCACCGCCAGGATCTTTTCGGCGTGCCCCGCAAGTGACCCGCTCCGGGGAGCGGAGATGAGCCTTCAGTGGATCGAGGTCGACGCTTCGCGTCTGGCCGCCAACGTGGCCGCGTTTCGCCGTCATGTCGGACCGGATGTGCTCCTCGCGCCGGTCGTCAAGAGCAATGGATACGGACACGGTTTGGAGCGCGCGGCGCGCGCCTTCGTTGCCGGGGGGGCGGACTGGTTGTGCGTTCATTCCACGGCCGAGGCCTGGCGCGTCCTCGATCTCCGTCCGAACCTCACCGTTCTCATGGTCGGACCGTGGGACGACGCTGCCCTGACGGAGCTGATCCGGCGCGGGGTCCATCTCACGCACAGCGAGCCCACACGATTGCAAGCGATCGAGGTCGCGGCGGTCGAGGCCGGTCGCCCGGCCTTTCTCCACGTCAAGGTCGAGACGGGAACGCACCGTCAGGGAATGGACCTCGACGTCCTTCGACCCACGCTCGAACGGATCTCCACGAGCGAAGTGCTCGAGCTCGTCGGCCTGCACAGCCATTTCGCGAATATCGAGGACACCACACGCCACGACTTCGCGCGTCGGCAGATCGACCGTTTCGAGGTTGCGACGGAACTCGCACGCGAACTCGGAGCACCGCCGCGGATCCGCCACATGGGATCCAGCGCGGCCACGATCCTCTTCCCCGAAACGCACTACGACATGGTCCGTCCGGGAATCGCGGCCTACGGCTACTGGCCGAGTCGCGAGACACGCGTGAGCGCGACCGAACGCCAGCCCGCCGAACTGGACATTGCGCCGGCGATCACGTGGAAGAGCGTGCTGTCGGAGATCAAGCCGGTTCCGGCCGGCGGCTACATCGGCTATGGCTGCACGGACAAGGTCGAGGTCGAAAGCCGGATCGCGATCGTGCCGGTGGGATACGCCGACGGCTACCGGCGCAGCCTCGGTGGCCGCGCCCACGTCCTCGTCCACGGGCGCCGCTGCGCGGTGCGCGGGCGGATCTGCATGAATCTCCTGATGGTCGACGTGACCCATCTCGAGTCCCCGCAGGTCGGCGATGAAGTCGTTCTGCTCGGGGTCCAGGGGGAGGAAGAGATCTCGGCAGAGCAGATGGGCGACTGGGCCCAGACGATCCACTACGAGGTCGTGGCCGGCCTTTCCCCGGAGATCGAGCGACGCGACGCCGGTCTATGACCCCAATCCCCGCTCGTCCCCGCCAGGCCGCCGGATCACCCCGGCGGCTTTTTTCGCACCCACTTGCAACCCTTCGTGGGGTGAAACGTATCCAACACCACAGTCGCTCGAATCACCTGCTCGGGAGGTCTCTCGTGAAGCTCCGTGGAAACTCCAACGCCATCGTCGGAATCGCCCTGCTGGTCATCGGAGCCACCGCCCTCGTTGCGGGCATGGACACGCCGGCCAACAGTGCCTCGAGTCGCATCGTGATCCGTTCCGACGACGGCTCGGTCCATCACTACGACATGGACGAGCAGGAATGGGAAGAGTTCGGCGAGGAGATGGCCGAATGGAGTGAGGCCTTCGGTGAAGAAGTGGCCGCGCTCCTGGAGGATCTCGACCTCGACGTCACGATCGATGACGACGGACGCGACGTGCACGGCGTCGACATCGAGATGGACCTCGACGACTTCGCCGAGGGCATGGAGGAATGGGCCGAGGCGTTCGCGCGCCGCATGGAGCGCTTCGACGATCGCCATGGGCGTGACCTCGAACGCAATGCCGAGCGCATGGCCGCTCGGATCGAACGACAGGTCGAGCGCGCGGTACGCCACGCCGAGCGCCACGAATTCCGCGACGACGATCGCCGGGAGCGCCGCCGTTCCCAGATCGACGACGCCGACCAGATCCGCGACGAGATCCGCGACCTCGAGCGTCGGCTGAACCGACTGCAGCGTGAACTCGAGCGCCTCGAAGACGACGACGACTGAGTTTCCTCCCGGGTGTGTGGAGAGACGAGAGCCCCTGGGCGCTGCGATGCCCGGGGGCTTTCGCATGCCCGGCGGCGGCGTTAGGATCTGTGACCACCGCGATCCCGGAGTTCACGATGACCGAGCGCCTGTACTACGACGACGCCTACACGACCGAATTCGAGGCCCAAGTCCTGGAGGCTGTCCCGGGCGAGGACGGCCACACCCATCTCGTGCTCGACGCCACCTATTTCTATCCGACCAGCGGTGGGCAGATGCACGACGTCGGCACGCTCGGGGATGGTCGGGTCGTCGACGTGGTCGACCGGGACGCCGACGACGCGATCGTACACGTCGTCGAAGGACCCGCGCCGACCGTGGGCGCCACCGTGCACGGGAAGATCGACGGCCTGCGTCGTGCCCATCATCGTCAGCAACACAGCGGTCAGCACGTTCTCAGCGCCGTTTTCTTCATGCGCATGGGTCTGCAGACGGTGAGCTCTCGTCTGGGCGAGACCGGGAACACGCTCGATCTGGCCACCAACGGTTTCACCGATGCCCAGCTCGACGCGATCGAGGACGAGGTCAACGCCATCGTCTGGGGCGGCGCTCCGGTGAACATCCATCATCTCGATCCAGACCACGTCGACGACGCCGGGCTGCGCAAGAAGTCCAAGCGATCGGGACCGATCCGAATGATCGAGGTCGAAGGTGTCGACAAGTGCCCTTGCGGCGGAACGCACGTGCGGAACACCGGAGAGGTCGGACTGGTCGTGATCACCGGGACGGAGAAGATCAAGGGCGGCACCCGTGTGAATTTCTGGTGCGGCCAACGCGCCCTGGAGTATCGGCGCGAGCGTCAGCGCCTTCTCGACGCCGTGGCCCGGCGCCTGACCACCGGAGCGGAGTTCGTGGACACCACGGTCGAGAAGCTCATGACGGCCAGCAAGGAACGACTGCGACGCGCGGAAGCCCTGGCCCGCGAGCTCGTCGCGGTACGCGCAAAGACGTGGTGGGACGAAACCGCGGCCAATGCGAGCGGAGCAAAGGTCGTCGTCCGCCGCCTCGACGAAGACGAAGCCCTCGCGGTACCGACCGCGGCACGGACTCTCGTCAAGAGGGGCGCCACCCTGGCGGCCCTGATCGTGGTCGATGGTGATCGCTGTGCCCTGACGGTCTCGCGAAGCGGAGACCTCGACGTCGATGCCGGCGCGATCCTGCGCGAAGCCGTGACTCCACATGGTGGTCGGGGCGGCGGACGTCCGGACCATGCCCAGGGCGGTTTTCCGGCGACGGGTCTGGAAGCCGTCGAAACGACTCTGCGGACGGCTCTGGGCGACTGATTCTCAGATAACGTCGAGAAGCTGTTCGAAGGCGTCGATCCTGGCGTGCGCACGCTCGAGCTCGGTGGCCGTACCGAAGCCCATCGTCACGCCGACCGCGCGCGTGCCGACCTCCAGACCGGACATGATGTCTTCTTCCCGGTCGCCGACCATCACCACGTCGGCCGCGTCGACTTCGAGCGCGACCAGCGCGCGGCGCAGCATCGTCGACTTGAACGGACGCTTCGCGCCTCGCGGGAGCTCTTCCTGGCACTCGCTGTGGTCGAAGCGCTCGGCAAGCCCCTGGTGGTCGAGCGCGGCCCTGAAGTAGGGGAGTTGCGCGTTGCTGATGCACGCGAGTCGGAATCCGCGTGATCTCAGGGCGTCGAGGGTTTCACGCACCCGCGGGAACAGGTGGTCGCGTCCGTCCTGCATGGCGGCGACCTCGAGGGCGGTGGCGGCCTCCTGGACCTCGGCCGCGAGGTGAACGAGTCCAGCCGGGAGGATCGAACGGTAGTAGTCCCCGGCCGGCTGCCCGAGCGCGCCCAGGATGACGTCGCGGGATACGTCGAGCGCCTTTCCATGGCGACCCGTGACGTCGCGCACGCCGGCGGCGACGGCATCGAGAACGGCGTTGGACGAGTCGACGAGTGTACCGTCGAGATCGAAAGCGACGGCGCGGAGGGTGCTCGACATGCGGACTCCAAGTACGAGGAGGGCGTATCTTAAGGTCTGGTCGGGGCTTCGGTCGAGCCCCTTGCCACCTCCACGTGCGATCGCATAGCTTCCGGCACGACGCACGTCGCGCGTCGGACGGAGTCGTTCGCTCGACGCGTCATCGTGCCCGGCCTCCGGAGCTCCACCATGACGACCCGACTCGACACGATCACTCTCTCCGCTCCCGACGACCTTCCGCTGCACATCGACCTTCGGACCGATTCCGAGAGCGACCCGCGCGCGCTCGTCCTGATCGCTCACGGGTTCAAGGGTTTCCGACGTTGGGGATTCTTCCCGTACGTGGGAGAAGTGCTCGCAAGCGCAGGCTACGCCACGGCAGTGCTCGATTTCTCGATGAACGGCGTCGGCGACGACCCGGTCGAGTTCACGCGCCTCGACCTCTTCCAGCGCAACACGCTGTCGCGCGAGGCCGACGAACTCGAATTGGTGATCGATGCCCTTCGCGAACACGATGCGCTCCCCGGGGCCGTACGCGAGAGTCCCTTCGGCCTGCTCGGTCACAGCCGCGGAGCGATCGCAACGATGACCGCTGCCGCCGAACGTCCCGAAGCCGTGGGCGCCGTGGTCACCTGGAACGGTGTGAGCCGCGCGATGCGCTACACCGACGGTCAGATCGCGCGCTGGGAGGAAGACGGTGAGATGGGTTTCACGAATGCACGCACCGGCCAGCGCATGGCGATGGACTGGAACTACGTCGTCGACGCACGCGAGAACGCAGAACGACTCGAGCCGACGACGTCCGCCGGTCGTATGAAGGCGCCGCATCTGATCGTGCATGGCACCAAGGACATGGCGGTCGCGTTGGAGGAGGCGCACCATCTGCGGGCTGGGCGCACCGAAGAAGACGGCTGCGAGCTCGTCGAGATCGAGGGCGGCACGCACACCTTCGGCGCGGTCCATCCCTTCGCCGGGACCACGCCGCACCTCGACCGGGCACTGGAGACCACGGTGGCGTGGTACGGGCGCCATCTTGCGGGCGGGGTCGGCTAGTCGGAGCGGAAGACGCTGGCCGATCGGAAGGCG
>JGI12109J20283_11600964_pt1 | contig 22817 bp, 18 predicted proteins | sample ElkSlonscriptome_12_FD_20283 | JGI IMG/M metagenome (IMG submission 20283)
ATGCCCTGGCGGCCCTGCGAACGTTGATGCTGAATGGTGGATGGGAGCAGTATTGGCAGCATGGGCACGTCCTTTCGTTGGTGGCATCCGAACCCAGGACTTTTGCGCGCTAACAATTTTTTTGTGAAAAAAGATAAAACCGTACCATGCTGCCGCAGGCGGAACCGTTCTGTAGCGGAGCAACCACCCGGTTTGTCATGCTACCGCACAGGTTCTGCTATTTGAAAAGTATTGTCCCTAACCCCTAACCCCTAACCCCTAACCCCTAACCCCTAACCCGTGTGATACATTATTTATGTATTACATACGCACATGAAGTAATTTTGTCATTTACATATGCTATAGTAAATACCATACTACGACAGTAGTTTTATTTTTCACCCGGATACTCTCGAAGAAAATAACCTGCTTTTAACCAGAGATGAATATGTAAGGACGGAAAACGGTTATGGCTACAATCCTCGTCGTCGATGATCACATCACAAGTCAGCGCCTGCTCAGGTTTATCCTGCAGCAGGACAACCATGCGGTAATAACCGCTCGCAACGGCCTGCAGGCGCTGGAGTGCCTGGAGTGCATCTCCATCAACCTGATCTTGACCGACCTGATGATGCCCGAAATGGATGGGTTGGCTTTCCTGGAACATTTGCGGATGGAGGAGCGCTATCGGGAATTGCCGGTGATTGCCCTCACCGGCAGCAGCCGCGAGCAGGACTACCGCCGGGCCCGTGCGGCCGGGGTGACAGCCCTGCTCACCAAGCCAGTGGAGTCGCAGGAAATCCTCGCCGCAGTAAACGGGTTAGTCCCACCGACCCGCGAACGGGCGGTGGGTGCAACCGGATGGTCTCTGGTGCCGGCAATCCCGTCATAATCCGTCTGTCTGCAATGCTTACAACCCCACGCAACCCTCCCAATCTCCGCCTGGGATGCGCGCCGGCATGATCAACCTGGCGTGTCATCCCGCTGCTATAGTCCCCGTATAACCGTTTTGCGCGTATAATAAACCAGATACCAGGAGAGCATTGAGGGTGCAGGAGCATGACCGCAAACATACCCAGCATGACCGAGCGCCTGCAACAGCAGCGTGATGAGGCACTACGCCGGGCAGAGAGTCTGCGCCGGGTGATTGAACTGATCAGCAGTGAACTGGCCCTTGCGCCGTTGCTGACCCGGATCGTTGCCAGCGCAACCGAGCTGATCGGGGCGCAGTATGGCTCGGTGGGGCTGGTGCGCGAACGCTCGGGGGGCGCGGTGGTCGAGATTGCCGCCGCCGTCAATATGCCCCCCACGGAACTGGGGATGGAGTTTCCGGCCAATGTCGGCCTGGCAGGACGGGTGTTACATGAGCGGCAGTCGCTCTGCATAGCGCGGTATGGCGACCTGGAACAGGTCAGCATCCCGGAATTTGCCGAACACACCGTCATTGGTATTCCGATCTGGTGGGGCCGGCGCATTATCGGCTTCTTTGGCATTGGCGCTGAACCGCCGCGTTGCTTCGATGCGCAGGATATTGAAACGATTACCCTCTTTGCCCGCCATGCCGCGATTGCCATTGAGAATGCCCGCTGCTTTGAACAGGAGCAGCGGAGGAACGAGCGCCTGGCACTGATCGCCCATGTCGGACGCATTATCACGGCCGATCTGCTGATTGACGAACTACTGCAAAATACGGCGGATGCCATGCATGCGCTGCTGGGCTATACCGCCGTGACAATCACACTTGGTCGGCGCACCGACACGCCGCAACCAGACCGTCCGACCAACGAATATGCGGCGGAACCGGAAATGGTTGTACGCTCGCAGGCGGGCCGGACTGCGCCGACTCTGCCGGAGCACGACCCACACTGCTTCCAGGCTAGATTTGTCTTACCACTACTGCGCGGCACGCAACTGCTGGGGACGCTGGCGCTCGCCGGCAGTGAGCCATTTACGGATGAAGATGCAACCAGCCTGCGCATCATTGCCGATCAACTGGTGGTTGCACTTGAGAAAGCCCGCCTCTTTGCAACGGAGCGCCGCCGTTCAACCCGGATCGCGGCGCTCAACCGGATTGGGCGCGTCATCACCGGCAACCTCAGCTCGAACAGTCTCTTTCAGGCCGCAGTGACGGCAATGTATGACGCCTTTCACTTTGACTATGTGGCGGTGGGCATTATCGACCCGGATGATCCGGAGTACCTGATTCTTATGGCCCATGCGGGACGCCAGACCGGCAGCGTGCCGGCAGGCTATCGTCAGCCGCTGCATGCCGGATTGGTCGGCGTGGCGGCCCGGACCCGGCAGCAGGCACTGATGAACAGCGATGCATCCACCCCCGCCTACCCACCGATATCCTGCGCCGCACCGACCGCGGCGGCGCTGGCAGTGCCGATTATTGCCGGCAGTCGCCTGCTCGGGATGATCATGATTGCCGCTGAGCAACCGATTGACGTCGAAGAAGCCGAGGATATCACCATCATTGCCGATCAGTTCGGCGCGGCGCTCGAAAATGCCCGACTGTTTGGAAGTATGCAGCAGGCGCTGGAAGTAACAAAGTTGCTGTATGCCGCCAGCCGGCGTATCAGTACGGCGATGAGTGTGGAAGGGGTGATCGTGGCGTACCTGGAACAGGTCGCCGCGCGGGGCCCCTATCCCTGCGCAATTGTACTGCTGGAAGTTGACCCGCAGGACCGCCGCAGAACGATGACGGTACGCGGACGCTGGTCACCCGAAACCGGGATGAACACGGGCGAAGTACGCTGGCCCTACCTCAAAGCGGCCTTCACGCCCTTGCTCGACGCCGGGCAGACTGTCACCTTTGCCAATGTGCAACAGGATACATGCCTGCCGGAAGTGTTGCGGATGGAACTGACCGGTGATGGGCAACTGGCGCTGGCGATGATCCCGCTCATTGTGCGCGGGCGGCGCATTGGCAGCGTGCTGCTCAGTTGTCCCCACGTTCATGAGTGGAGTGCAGCGGACCTGCAACCCTATGAAACCACGGCCGCCCAACTGGCGACCGCGATTGACAGCCGCGAGCAACATCTGTTACTCGCCGAACGGGGCGAGCAGATCGCCGTGCTGGAGGAGCGCCGCCGCCTGGCACGCGAACTGCATGACTCGGTGACGCAGTCGCTCTTCAGTATGAGTCTGCTGGCTCAGGTAATTCCGGATCTCTGGGAGATCGACCGCGATGAGGCGCGCCAGTCCCTGGAGCAGATCCGCGAGTTAACCCGCAGCGGACTGGCGGAGATGCGCGCGCTCCTGTTTGAGCTACGCCCGGCCGCCACGACGGAGCAGAATCTGGCGCAGGCACTGCAGCAGCAGGTTGCGGCGTTTGAGCAGCGCACCCGGATTCCGGTTGTAGTCGAGATCCAGGAAGAAGATGCCATTCCAGAAGCAGTGCAGCCCACGCTGCTGCGGATCACGCAAGAGGCGCTGATGAATATTGAGCGGCATGCCCATGCACAGCGGGTAGACCTTTTCCTCACCGGGCGGTCGCCCATGCAGTTGCGCATCAGCGATGATGGACAGGGCTTTGATCCGGCGCAGATCGAACCGGGTCACTTTGGCCTGATTTCGATGCGGGAACGCGCCGCCATTTTGCACGCCCACCTGACGATTCGCTCCGCCCTCGGCCAGGGAACTACCATTCTCTTCGAGTGGCCCGATCCTAACCAATCCTAAAGGATGTGCCGCCTTATCTACAGAACTTATACTGATTCGTTGTCATAGCTACTAACGGCGTATTTCGCCTGCGGCAGCATGGTGCTTTTTTGTCTTTTTCAGGCACATGTGGCACGTTGTGCCACATGTGCCTGAAAAAGGCTATCCCATTCCGCCCTGCCGGAGGCGAATGGAGCTGTTTCTCCAGGCATCTGCCTGGTTTGTAACCTTCCGCGTACCTTCTGTTATCTACGCAATTCCCTTAGAAGAAGATTGGACAAACACCCGGTGTCAGGCACCCGATATGGTGGCACAATACCACCATGAAAGAAGAGCATGACACAGGTCAATCAACCCCACCACACAACCGCTCGATCTTGATCGTCGAGGATGATGATCGGGTACGCCGGATTCTGGTCAAGTTTTTGGGCTGGACCGGCGAGTGGAACGTGGTGGGTGAGGCAACCGATGGAACAATGGCGGTCACGCTGGCCCGGCAGTTGCATCCCGACCTGATCCTGCTCGATCTCTGGCTACCCGACGGCAATTCGCTACATCTGATACCGGCGCTCCTCACGCTGACCCCCGCGCCACTGGTTGTTATTCTTAGCGCCGACGATACCGAAGCAATGCAAACGCAAGCCCGTATGCTGGGAGTCGCGGCCTACCTGCTCAAAACCACGCCGCCGGATGAACTCCTGACTACCCTGCGGACCATCGCCGGCCAGGCATAGGCCGGGCAGCACCGCCACCCTCCCGGAAGCTGACTGCTTCCGGGAGGGTGGCGGCCTGGATGTGCTAAAACCATGCGTGCCGCAGCCACAGAGCAAGCTAATCTATCTATCCGATCCTGGTCATCTCTGCGCCCGCTGCGTCTCTGCGGTGAGAAAGAAAGCTCGTTGTCGTGCTATGATAATAAATCGGTATTAAACCTCCCGAATACGCGCCATCGTATCCATATCGGCATACTGGCCGGCGCGAAAGGCATAGTGGCGATGCGTTCCCTCGGTGACAAATCCAAACGTCCGGTAGAGATTAATCGCACGCCCATTATCACTAAAGACCATCAACTCCAGGCGTGCGAGGTTGAGCCAGTTGTCTGCCAGATCAATCACGGCCTGCATCAGCGCCGCCCCCACGCCCCGCCGCTGCCAGGCCGGCGCGACCACAAGTAAACTGAGATGCCTCGTATGGCGCGCGCGCGGTATCGGCAGCACAATACAGGCCAGCGTCCCCACCACCGCCTCCCCAATGCAGGCCACCAACCCATAGTGTCCCTCGGACGGGTCCGTCAACTGCCGGCGCAGGCGGGCTAACGGGGTGAACGGCATGGCGCTGGTCCAGTACATCACCTGGGGATCGGCAAAAATACGGTGGAGCGCCATATAATCCTCCGGCCCGGCGTGGCGCACGGTGACAGGAATAGCGGGTGCCGCGCGCTGCACGGTTGCCGGTAACGCAACTGCCGCGATCTGTTGCTCCGGGTGCTGCTCGCCGACAGTATACCGGTTCGGGTAAACCTGCTCATCACGTATCATTAATAGGACTTACGCGATCGGTTCCAAACCCGGCATGTGCCTGGATAAACGGCCCGACTCGCCTCCGGCAGGGCGGAAGCACCCATGCTTTTTCACAAAAAATTTGCACGAAGTGTAAATTTTTTGTGAAAAAGATCAAAAAGGACCACGCTGCCGCAGACGAATCCGGCTTCCATCGGGTCAAACGTCCGGTTTGCATGTCAACCGCGTACGTCCTGTCATTAATCAGATCTCCTCCGCTGATGATGGATGTCCCGGTGGGGACACATCACTGTAGAGCAGGTGCTTCGTCGCTGGAGTGCGATGCGCTTACACCATAGCACACCAGACCGGGAGGCTACATAGGGTATCGGTCTTAACCGAACTAAGGGAAGACCGTAGAGCGGGTGCCGTATCCCCGGCAAGACGTACGGCGTTGCCTTAGCCGGGGACCACCCGCGGCCTGAAGCCAGACGCGCACGATTGCGGTAGCATATTCCTGTGACCAACAACGGTCACACCTGTTCACGGGAGGAAACCAATGTCATTGCGCATATTTTTCTGGCTGGTCATCCTGGCGCTGTTCTGGGGACCGGGCTTTCTGCTGGTCAAAGTTGCCGTTCAGGATATTCCACCGATTACCCTTATGGCCGGGCGTGTCGGCGTGGCAACCGGCCTGCTCTATCTCATCTTGCACCTCCAGGGCGGGACATTACCGCGCTTCGGGCCGATCTGGAGACATTTTGCGCTAATGGGGCTGTTTGCCGGCGCGCTACCATTTGGGCTGGTGAGCTGGGGGCAGCAGTATATCGACAGTGCCCTGGCAGCAATGCTGGTGGGCGTTGTGCCGCTCTTTACAGCGATCCTGGCGCACCTGTCTACACCGATGATCGCTTGACACCAGTGAAAACCGCCGGTATCCTGCTGGGATTTAGCGGCATGGCGGTGCTGCTGGCCCCAACGCTGCTGAGTGGCATGCAGGCAACCACCTGGGGACTGATGGCAACGGTGGTGGCAGCAGCCAGCCAGAGTATTGGCCTCGTGTATGGCCGCAAATATCTGGTGGGTTTGCCGCCGCTGGTAGGACCAACCGGCCAACTGACAATGTCCACTCTCTACCTCTTACCGCTGTCGCTGATCGTGGAACGACCCTACACGATAGCAACTCCTTCCGCGATGGCGCTGGGGGCAGTCCTGACTCTGGCAATTATGAGTACCGCGCTGACCTATGTCATCTTCTATCGGGTGATGGAGCAGACCAGCGCGACCAATCTATCGCTGGTCACCTACATGGTGCCGCTGGTTGCCACCGTTCTGGGTGTGGTCGTACTACACGAACGCCTGGCATGGACGACCTACCTGGGAGGTTTCCTGATTATCATAGGCATTATGGTGGTCAACGGGATCTTTCGCATTAGCAGCCGGTGGCGGTTGGCGCGGCCGGGTGCGCCCAAAGATCCGCAGATCACGCCGTGTGCATAACTTCATAGAATAGATTTGATATGCTATAATTAACATATTTCGCAGCTTATACATGTGACGCAGTCCCTACTTTTTCATACGTAGTTATCGTCTCCGGCAGGGTGGAAAAGATCACACAATACCATGCTGCCGCAGCCGATGACCGCTGCATGGTCCGGCACCAGGCCGGCATAGTTCGTACCGTGTGCGGCATATGTTTTTGTGATCCAGACAAACGAGGCGTCATGAACGAGCGTCTCACCCAACCGATTGTCTGCTCCCTGCTCATCGGGCGCGACCCGATGGTCGCGGCGTTGCAGCAACAGATCACCGAGGTGGGCCACACAACCGGGCAGATGGTGCTTATCTCCGGCGAGGCGGGGATCGGTAAATCGCGCCTGGTGAGCGAGGCCCGCACCTTTGCCACGGCGCGGGGCATGCAGGTGCTGCAAGGCGTCTGCTTTCCGCAGGATCGGACATGCCCCTACGCGCCGCTGCTGGAGATTCTGCGCGCGCGCTTCGCCGGGCATGCGCCCGCCGCAATCACGGCCACCGTCGGCCCGTTCGTGCGCGAGTTGGCACCGCTGCTCCCCGAGCTGCTGCCGCTCGTGGCTCCCGCCTACACCGACGCACCGCCCGAGGGTGAACCGGCGCAGCGCCGGCTGTTTGATGCGCTGGTCTACTGCCTGACGCCCCCCACCGCACCGGCGAATGCCCCGGCCGGGATGCTGCTGATTGTCGAGGATCTGCACTGGTGCGATGAGAGCAGCCTGGACTTTTTGCTCTATCTGCTGCGCTATGCGACCAATCAACCGCTGCTGCTGCTGGGGACATACCGCAGCGAGGAAGTTACCCCCACCCTGCAACAGTGGCTGGCCCAATTGGACCGCACGCGCCTGGCGCAGGAGCTGGCCCTACCCCGCCTGCAGCGCAATGAAGTAGCGGCGATGCTGGTCGCAATCCTGGGCTATGGCACCCCGGTCCGCAGCGAGTTTCTCGACTGGATCTATGATCTCTCCGAGGGCAATCCCTTCTATGTGGAAGAGTTGCTCAAATCCCTGATCGCGGCGGGGGATCTGTTCTATGCCGATGATGCCTGGCACTACAAACCCCTGGCGGAGCTACAGCTCTCGCGCAGCCTGCAGGCCACGGTGCAGCAGCGGATGGGAGCGCTGACCACAGCGGCGCAGGAGTTGCTGACGCTGGCCGCCGTGATCGGGCGACGCTTCGACTTTCAGTTGCTCCAGCGGCTGGCCCGGATCGATGAGTATGAAATGTTGCGCCGGATTAAGGAACTGATTACCGCACAGATGGTTGTTGAGGCATCCCCGGACCAATTCGCCTTCCGGCATGCGCTGACCCGGCAGGCAATCTATGGTCAACTGCTGGTGCGGGAGCGCACCACGCTGCACCGCGCCATTGCCGAGACGATTGAGCAGGTGTACGCCGAGGCACTTGAGCCCCACCTGGGCGATCTGGCCTACCACTTCTTTGAAGCCCAGGCGTGGGAGCCGGCCTTACGCTATGCACAACGCGCCGGAGCACGCGCCCAGCGCCTGCACGCGGTGCAGGCCACGGTTGAGCATCTAACGCGGGCGCTGGAAGCCGCGCGCCAACTCACCACAGTTGCGCCACTGGACGAACTGCCCCGGTTGAATTTGACCCGCACGCAACTGGCGCTTGAGCGCGGCCGGGCATACGAAGCGCTGGGGCGCTTTCCGCCGGCGCGGGCCGACTACACCACGACTCTGGAGTTCGCCCGCGCATCCGACGACACGCGGCTGGAGTGGCAGGCGCTACACCAGCTTGGTATGTTGTGGACCGGCCGCGACTATGCCCAGGCCGGCAGTTACTATCAGCAGGCGCTCGAACTGGCGCGCAGATTAGATGACCCGGCGCTGATCGGGCATAGCCTCAACCGGATCGGCAACTGGCACGCCAACGCCGCCGAACCGCAGGAAGCGTTGCGGCTCCACCATGAAGCATTTGCCATCTTTGAGCAGATCGCTGACCGCAACGGCATGGCCGAAACGTTGCAACTGCTGGGAACCGCCAGCCATCTCAGCGCCGACACCGACAGCAGCGTACGCTATTTTGAACGGGCCACCCGCCTCTACCAGGAACTGGATGATGAGCGGGGTTGGACCACATCGCTGACGATGACCATGCTCCGGAGCAGCACCTATACCAGCACCCCCCGGTCGGCAAGTACCGCCGGTTTCCAGCAGGCGGTGCGCGATGGAGAGCAGGCACTGGCCCGGGCGCAGGCGCGGGAGTGGCATACCATCGAAGCCTTTGTTTTGTATATGCTGGGGTCAATTCTGGGACCGGCGGGCGAGTATGCGCGAGCGCTGGAGATAGCCCGGCGCAGCCTGCAGATCGCCGAGGAGGTCGGCCACCTGCAGCGGCAGGCGACAGCCCACTGGCTGCTGGGGATGCTCTACCTGGATCTGCCGGCACCCCCGGCTGCCCGGCCGCATCTGGAACAGGCCATGCGGTTGAGCCAGGAGCTTGGCTCAATCTACTGGATCCATGTGGCAACCAGCGCCACCGCCGTCCTGCATATTCTGGAGCGCAACCTCAAATCGGCCGAAAAGCTGCTCACGGATGCGACTACGGCCAACCTGCCGGTTCACTGGATCGGGCATGATCTCTTTGTGTGGGCACAGGTACAACTGCTGCTTGCCCGACACGACCCGGCGCGCGCCCTGGATCTGCTGGATCAGGCCCACCAGTCGGTGCCCGCCGCAGCCGCGCCGGCAGACACACCGCGCCTGGCGGTGCTGCGGGGTGAGGCGCTGATCGCATTGGGCCAGCTTGAGGAAGCCGTCACCGTACTGACCCGGACGCAGGAGACGCTGCGCATGCAGGGTATGCGCGGGCAGCTCTGGCGCAGCCATGTGGCGCTGGGCAACCTCCGGCACACCCGCCAGGAGTTTGACGCGGCCCGGCAGGAGTTTGACAGCACCCGCGCCATCGTGGAGGAACTGGCGGCCAACCTCCCCGATGACCAGGTGCGCGATACCTTGCTCCAGCGGGTCACCGCGTTGTTCCCCCGGCGCTACCGTATGTCAAAGCGCCGGCGGCAGGCCGCAAAGTTTGGCGGGCTGACCGACCGGGAGCGCGAGGTCGCCATCCTCGTCGGTCAGGGCAAGACAAATCGGGCCATCGCCGACCAGTTGATCATTGGGGAGCGCACGGTCGAAACCCACATCAGCAACATCCTCGCCAAACTCAACTACACCTCCCGGCAGGAGATTGCCGCCTGGGCCCAGGAGCAGGGCCTGGTTCCCACCTCGCAGATGTAGGCCTTGTGTGGTAGGGACCGCGCAGAAGCGCGTCCGCAGCCCGTCCTGGTGCGGGACATGGTCTCTGGAGCGGTGGTCGCTGCCGGTCTCGCCAACCGCACTCAACTGCGCTCTAGCGAAAAAATCTACACTTGAGAGCCGGTTCCCCCCGGGTAAGCCGATCCACTCCCCTGAATTACAGGAGTTACGCGGTGGGCGTTTGGACCACGAAAGCCGCGAAATGAGCGAAAAACGCGAAACGGCCACTGCTGATAGGTATCAGACGATCCCGCGTTTGGCGGGGGTTATCGCCTCCGGCAGGGCGGAAGATTCTCTTTCTTGTTCACACACCATTTGCACGTTGTGCAAATGGTGTGTGAACAAGAAACAAAACGTACCATGCTGCCGCAGGCGATTCGGGTGTTCATCGGGTCAAACGCCGGGGTTGAACGCGCACCGCGTAACTCCTGTGAATTACACGAGTTACGCGGTGGGCATACAAATCAGACACATATGCTCACAAAGGCTGGCTTCGCCTGCGGCAGCATGGTACTGTTTTAGCTTTTGTACAAAATTTTTGCACTATGTGCAAAAATTTTGTACAAAAGAATGGAATCTTCCGCCCTGCCGGAGGCGACATTTCCTTTGGGGTCAGTGACCGCATAACTCCTGTGAATTCGTTAAAAATCCCCGTACAAAGAGTTAAAATCCTCCGTACCTGACCCGGCAGTTGCACACTTTCTCCGGGGAAGCCGCCGCAAAGATCCGTACCCATATCCGTGAAACGGGGTTCCGCTTCCACGATGTAACGGTAGCGCACGTTTGCTACAATTAACTCACCCGTTGCAACAACTACGTCCAAAATTTGCGCACTGGCATGCGCTATGCCGTCTTATGAACTATAAAATGACCGGGCGTCCCGGCTTTCGCCGGTGCATACCGGCCGGGACTGCGGCCTACTGCCGGCAACGCCTGCTCCGGCTGGTGAACATTGAAAAAATAGCCCGGCTATAAAATGACCGGGCATCCCGGCTTTCGCCGGTGCATGCCGGCCGGGACTGCGGTCTACTACCGGCAACGCCTGCTCCGGCTGAAGCCGGGACTCCGATCCAGCAATGTCCGGATTTAATGTTCAAAGTTCACCAAGCGATTATACCAGCCTGAAACCGCTTGAAGGCGGCACTACCCGAACGCAACCGGGCATATGCGTTTAAGATGAACATTGAAAAAATAACCCGGCTATGAGACTCACTGGAGTCCCGGCTTTCGCCGGTGCATGCCGGCCGGGACTGCGGTCTACTACCGGCAACGCCTGATCCGGCTGAAGCCGGGACTCCGATCCAGCAATGAATGTCAGGAGTTACGCGGTGGGCATTTGGACCACGAACAACACGACATGAGCGAAAACCGCGAAACGGCCAATGCTGACATGGAGCAAGGCGATTCCGCCTTTCATCTGGTCAAACGTCCGGTTTGGACGCCCACCACGTAAATCGGGTAATTGAGAAGAGAGAGTGGGAGAGGAACGCCGTATGCCAGTTACCTACATGCAGATGGTAGCCACGGCCATGGCCGCCGTGCCGGGGATCAGCCCGGAAGAGGTCTACCGGCGCATGCAGCATGAGCCGGGTCTGCTGCTGATTGATGTGCGGGAGGCCGAAGATATTGCGACACAGGGAATGCTTGCCGGCAGCATTAACATCGCACTGGGCCGCCTGCCGCTCCGCGCCGACCAGGAGATCCCGCCGACGTTGCGCGACCCCCGGCTCCAGGATCGCACCCGGCCGATTGTCACCCTGTGTGAGGTGGGCTATAACGCGGCGCGCGGCGCAAAGCTCTTGCGGGATATGGGCTTCACCAGCGTGCAGTATCTGGAGGGCGGGATCGAAGCCTGGATCGCGGCCGGTTTGCCGCTTACGCAACCACAGTAACAACCGGGCGCACCGCTAGAGTGAGATGCAGCGCGCTATACATGACATGACTTACGCAGTGGAGATCTAAGATCACGAATAACACGAAATAAGCGAAAAACGCGAAACACCGGTGATGTCACACGTTACGTGATCTCGTGTCTGGTCGGGAGTTTCGCCCCCGGCAGGGCAGAGGCGAATCGAGCATCCTGCGGCTCAAACGTCTGGTTTGAACACGCACCGTGTAAGTCCTGTAAATGAATAAGCAAGGAGGCAGAGTAGATGAATATGTTTGCAGAACCGATGGTAAATGCGCTAGACTGCCAGCCATTTTTTAGTATGAACCAGCCTGGCATTGAAAACACAGGGGTGCGTACGCAAAACCAGGAACTGAACCTGCCGGGCTCGCCCCGCGCCTATGCCGATCTGTTTGCCTACCTGCAGGCCGAGCAGGTGTTACCGGCGTTTAACGCGGGGGGGCAGGTGCTGGACTGCAACATCGGCACGGTTGCCTTCAGTCTGGAGTTGATCAACCTGCGGGTGCAACTGGATGGCATTGATATTACGCCGCGCATGTTCTTTCCCGGAGCGGGCCGCTCCGGACGGGCGCAGGTTCAAGTGACGATGCACTATGGTATGAATGCGTTCCTGCCGTACCCGACGGACATGTTTGATCTGGCGGTGACCAGCGCGCCGATCCTGAGCTATCTGGACAATCCCCGCCGACGGCTGGCCGAACTGAGCCGTGTGCTGCGTCCCGGCGCGCCCCTGCTGATTGTCTTCCCGCGCTGGAACAAGCAGCGGCAACCGGCGACCGACCCTGACACAGCCGACATGACGTTAACCCCGCCAGAGGTGTGTGCCTGGATGGAAGCCGGCGGTTTGCAAGCGGTACACCAGTATGCGATCGCCGGCAATCCGGCGCTGGTGGATGAAACAGACCTGGTGTGTGTGGGAGTCACACGCCCCTGAGCCACTGAACTCCTGCTGAGGTTCCGTATGGAGAAGATTACAATGATTACCCTGAATAGCGACGGCACATTTCATCTGAGTGGCGGCGACTGCTGCGCAGGCCTGCCCCGGCAGGGCAGCATTGAACTATCCGCCGAACTGCTTGCCCAGCAGAGCGAACTGATTGACCGGGTTCTCGACTTTGCCCTCGATGTGCTGGAACTGACGACGGTTGAGTTGCGCGTCCGCGAGGTTGGAGGTGGGAAGTAGGAGGAGAATTTGGGGGCGAACCACCGTCCGCCCCAACGAATTCATCCCTGCCTTCGGTTTGTGCGGCCCGCACGCCCGGTCATAGCGGCGGCCAGGCTGCTTTCGCCCGGACGGTTGTCAAAGATGTGCAAGCGAAACTGCCGGGCCAGCTCCGCGCATACCGCCACCCCCCGGACGCTATGTCCATCCGTGCCCAGCGGCGGCGAGAAGACCGCGATCCCGGCCTGCTGCGGCACCACGGCAAGTACACCGCCACCCATACCGCTAACGGCGGGCAGGCCCACCCGGCTGGTCCAGGTGCCGGCAACCTCGGGCATGCCGCAGGTATACAGCAGACTCAGGATGTCGGGAACATAGTCCGCCGCCAGCGCCACCTCACCCGTCAGCGGGTTGGTGCCGCCATTCGCCAGGGTCGCCGCCATGACCGCCAGATCGCGGACAGTGACCAGCAGCGCCTGCTGTTGAAAGAAGAGATCCAGGGTGGCGTCAACCGGCTCTGCCAGGATGCCACAGTTGCGCAGCAGATGAGCCAGACCGCGGTAATGATGCCCGCCGCTGCGCATTGCGGTGAAAACCTCCGCCGAGACGACCGGTTCATGCCCCACATATCGCTGGAAGGCGGTGATGATCCGGTGCAGTTGATCGCTGGCTGTTGCGCCCTGGATCATGCTGAGCGTAGCAATTGCGCCGGGCGCGCTGATCGGGTTGGGTAGCCGCCGGGTGCAGGCATCCAGCAGGGTCGCTTCGATATTGGTCGCAGGCTCAATCCCCACCCGATCAAAGACATGCTCCCGGCCATGATCCATCAATGCCTGACCGTACACAAACGGATTGCTGATGGCCTGGAGCGTAAACGCCTGCTTTGTCGTACCGACTTCGTATACCTGCCCGGCGGTATCCACCACGCAGATCCCGAACCAGGCCGGATCAGCCTGGGCCAGTTCCGGGATGCTGGTCGCCGGTGTGCCGTCGTGCTGCGCCGCATAGCTGCGGTGTAGTTCGTTGAGGGTGGCGCGCAGGGGTGCTGCGGCGGTCTGCATGCCGCGCACAAGTGAGGTCAGCTCATCCTGGGGTGACTCGTCTGTCATTGCGTCGTATCCTCCGTTGCGTGATCGGCTGCGGGCGGGTCGGCCCCCTGATTGCGCCGGCGCATGCTGCGGGCGCGCGCCTGCAGATCCTGGAAAAAGTCACTTTCTACGATTTCACTCACCTGCTCTTGCTGTTTGTTCTCATCAACCTGGATGCGCAGTTGTTGAATTTCCCGGCGCAAGCCCTGCTCCCGAATATAGGATTCGAGTGCCGCCACCGCCAGCGACGAAAAGGAGGCCATCATCTGCTGCAAGCTGGCGTCAAACGCAATGGTCTGCCCGTTTGCCGGATCTTGTGCATTAAAGAGTTGCAACACGCCCAGCACCTCGTTCTGCGTATTCTTGAGCGGGAGCGCCAGCAGCGACACCGGTTCGTAGTCCAGGTCGGCCGTAGCGGCCGCAAGCCGGGGCGTCTCGAAGGGCAACTGGCTATCCTGGGTATCGGCGATATTGACCGGGCTGTTGTGCGCAACCACATAGGTCGCGGGATAGCGCTCGTCCGGCGCACCGCTTGCGCCATCGTACAGGTCCAGCGGCGCAAGCGTGATCGGCTGCCCACTGGTGCCGCCGAAGAACGCTTCCCGCGAGGTAATCCGCAGCATCATCAGCCGCAGCAGCTTATCATCGCGCAGCAGGATCGCGCCCCCATCGGCATTGCAAAAGGCCATGGCCTCGGCCAGCATATTCTCCAGCAGTTGGTTAAAGTTGCGCTCCGACGATAACGCCACCCCGATCGGAATAACCACATCCAGCAGATCATCGGCGCGTTTCTTTTCCCGGCGGATCTGCTGCATGGTCTGGCGCAGTTGCGTGGTCATGCGGTTGAAGGTGCGGGCGAAGGTGCCAATCTCATCACGGGACTCCACCTGCGCCTGGGATTGCAGATCGCCCTCCTCGATCTGATGCGCCACCCGGGTTAAGCGGCGTACCGGCCCGATGATCATGCGCCAGAGGACGAAAGCCATGGCGCTCCCCAGCAGCACCGCCGCCACACCCCCCAGCAGGGACTGCTGCCGCGAGCGATTCAAACTCGTGCTGCCCCGCGCCAACTCGCGCTCCAGGTCATTCTGCTGACTCGTGGTTATATCCCGCAGCAACTGCTGCATCTGCCGGGTCAGCGGCTCGACTTCCGTGTCGAAGCGGTAGAGATCTTCGCGCCAGGCGTCACTCTCCAGAACCGCAAAGATCTCGGCGGGAACCTGGTTGATCAACTGTTCCCGCTCGGTACGGATCGTCTCAAGCAACGCCTGCTGCTCCGGCGTGAAGCGTTGCCGCTGGTTGAGCAGGTTTTGCCACTCCCGTTCATTAATATCCAGGTTGAATTCATACTCGTAGTGGCGAAAGTTAACATTGCGGGTGGTGACATAGCCGCGCAGACCCGCAAACATGCCCGTAAACGAACTGCGAAAGCGCACGATATCCTCCAGCAGGGCGATATTCTCCGCCGAGGGTGTCCGCTGGGCCTGGGCCGCGATCAACTCGTTGGTTGTGAGCAACACCTGCCCGCCATGCTGCGTTCCCGTGGTGTTTAACCAGCGGTAGGCCGGCTCGCGCGCCATCTGGTCATCGCGCAGCGGGAAGAGCGTATCGGGCAACCCCTGCCACGCCTGAAATGCCTGCTCCAGTTCGGTCAGACGATCCAGGTTCTCCTGGTCGAATGCGGCCGCGAAACGTTGCAACTCGTCCAGGTTGGCCTGGAAATCGCGTTCCGCCTGACGGTAACTGGTAATAAACCGGCGGTCCCCCAGCGCCAGGTAGCCGCGCACATCGGCAAACATCTGGAGCAGGTTAGCCTGGGCCCGCGATGAAACCAGGGCTGCCGGCACGCGCACATCGCTCGTATCATTAATCGTGTCCGTCGCCTCGCCACTGGCGGCATAGGTCAGGCCCACCACCAGCAGGATCAGGCCAACCAGGAGACCAAACCCCAGCGTCAGTTTGCTACCAATGGACAGATTGCGGAAGAATGCGCCGCCGCTGAAACCGCTACGTGCGGCCACGGGTTGGTATCCCTGTTCCCTGGTCATGGTGAAGCCTACCTTTTCCAATCTTTGATTTGCCATACCTCGGCATCCCAGGGCGTCCACTCCACCCCGGTCAGCGTGGTGCTAACCCCGGACACATCCGCCACCTGCACGACGGGGAGCACAAAGCCGGCATCGAGTAAGCGTGCCTGCATTTCCGCAAAGAGTTGTTGACGCGCTTCCGCATCAAGTTCCGTGCGCGACTGCGCATAGAGTTCATCATAGCGCGTATCACACCAGTTTGCCAGGTTGGTCCCCTGCCCGGTGCCGGCCGCTCCCGGCACCTGCGCGCAGGTCCAGCGGCCCAGGTAGATGCCGGGATCGAGCGTGCTGCTGGTCACGAGCTGCTGCACGATATCGATGGCCGGCGCCGGCTGATCAACCTCTTCCGCCTCAACGCTCACCGCCAGAGTGCGCACATCAATGTCGGTCATAGTGACGGCAAAACCGATATCCGTCAAACGCTGCTGCACCAGCGCCGCCACTGCGGTAGAGAGCGGCCCGGTGTCGTGGGTATAGCGCACCCGCAGCGGTTGCCCGTCCCGTTCGCGGACGCCGTCGCCGTCACTGTCGCGCCAGCCGGCCGCCGTAAGCAGGGCCGCCGCCGCCTGCGGATCAAACTCCGCTGCCGCTGCCGTCTCCGCCTCCAGCGCGGGCAGAATAGTGTTGACGGGACGACCGGCCCGCCCAAAAATCTCTTGAACAATCGCTTCCCGATCAATCGCCAGGTCCAGCGCCTGCCGCACCTCCGGATCACTGAAAATCGGATGTGGCTGCGTGCCGGATGGATCATCCGGGTCAATACTGTTGAGTTCGAGCAGCAGCAGCTTGCGACCAAAGTTGATCGTCGCCACACCCGCACCCGATGCCTCCAGCGCCTGAAGCTGATCATCGGTCAACTGCACATCGTACACATAATCGTCGGTCCCACTGACCAGCACCGCCTGCGCCGACAGATCCGGCAGCCCCCAGCCATGCAGTTCCACCCGGCTAAAGTAGGGTTTGTCCGGCTCGCGGAACCGCTCGTTCGGCACATAGACCACTTTATTGGTTTCCACCAGCCGGTCACCCAGGAAAAGCACCTCCTGGGGCTCAAACGAGACCACGCGGTAGGGTCCGGTGCCGACCGGCAGATTATTGGCGGGAGCATCGGCATAATGTGCGCCGTTGTACTCCGCAAAGATATGCTGCGGCAGGATCAGGCCATACCGGCCGACAAAGGGCACCGCCCAGGCCGGGGTAGGCGCATTGAACTGCACCCTGACCGTATGCTCGTCAATGATCTCAACCTGCTCCACAGCTTCATAGGCCACGGCTGCGTGGCTGGCGACGGCCGGGTTGGTGATATAGTCGTAGGTAAACTGAACATCGGCGGCGGTGAATGGCGTACCATCCGACCAGACGACATCCGGGCGCAACTGCCAGGTAACGGACATGCCATCGGCTGCCAGGCCGCCATTCGCGCGGCTGGGGATCTCTGCCGCCAGAAAGGGCACCAGTTGTCCCGCGCGGTCAAAACTTGCCAGCGGCTCATAGGCGATCCGGCTGGCCTGAAAATCGTGCAGGCCCGGGCTGATATGCGGATTGAGGCTGCCGGGAGCAATCCAGAGGATCAGCCGGAGGGTATCACCCGCGCCCCGGGCGGCAGTGAGCGGCGTTGCGGTCGTCACCGACTGGTCGGGCGCGGCCGCCGGTTGCCTGCCGGTGCCGCGGCAGGCACTCAGCAGCAGCAAGAGCAGCAGCAGCGGCAGGCAGCGGTAATACTGCTGCCGGGAATGAATGAACAGAGTGCGCATAACGATATTCCTCCGCATAGTATTACAACTCCAGACTTGCCACCAGTCGCTTGAGTTCCGCCGTCATGGGATGCTGCGGATAGCGCAGCGCAAAGATCCCGCCACTGGCAAGCACCATCATCTCATCGGAGTGGGGCAGCACCGCCGCAACCGGGCAGTCATAGATCTGCTCCACCTGAGAACGCACCTCGTCGGCATGAAACGCCTGCGGCACTTTGTTGAGCAGCAGGAACAGGTTGGGCACATCGAGCTTGCGGGCGACCTCAATCGTCACCCCGGTTCCCTGGTAGTCCTGATTATCGGGACGCAGAATAATGATCAGCGCATCGGAGATCGCAATCGAGAGTAGCGTCTCCTCGTTCAGACCGGGATGGGTGTCGATCATCAACACATCAAGATCCAGGTCGAATAACAGGCGCTGGAAACCATCGTTCAGCAGTCCCACATCGTAGCCCTCGCGCAGCACGCGGGCAATCTCGCCCGCCTTGATGCTGGAGGGGATCAGAAAGACCTCACCTTCGACCGCCGGATTCACTGCGCGCAGAGCCGCCGTCACATTCTGCGCCGTGTCTTTGATCTCACACTTGCCCCAGAGATAATCGTTCAGTGAGCGGGGCATGCTCTCTTCATTCAGACCAAACAACACATGAATACCGGGTGATTGAATATCGGTATCCACCACGCCGACGCGCAGGCCCATCAGCGCCAGCAGCGCAGTGACGTTGGCAATGGTGTTGGACTTCCCCGTTCCACCACGAAATGAGTGTACCGAGATAATTTTTCCCATAGGTTTACTCCAACCAGTTTGCAACTAACTCGACAGACTGGGTAACGCCGGCAGGCGCTGTTTCTGCTGCCGGCTTAGCGTCACCAGCGTGACACAGAGCGCGGCAACCAGCCCGACCAGCGCGAGTGGCGGCAGGTAATCGCCGACGAGGGCCAGCAGCAGCACGCCGGCAGCCGCAGTTGCCTGGGCGCGACTCAGGCGATTGGACTGCGCCGGCGTAGCGCCATGCAGCGTCACCGCGTTGATCAGGGCAACAGCGGCAAGACAGAGCGCCACCGCGCCGCAGAAGAGCCAGCGATACCGCACATCCAGGCTTGCGTTTATGTCAAGCAGGACCACCTTATTCATCGCCACAGCGACGGCGGTAATCCCCACCACTAGCGGCAGATGTGCATAGATCCAGGTGAAGGCCCGCCCGGCGCGAATCGTCGCCTCCGGAATATTGTCAAAGTAGAGCCACCAGAGACTCCCGGCAATCGCCAGACCCAGCGCCCCGAATACCAGGGTACTCCAGGCCACCGGCTCGCCCGCCAGCGTCCCCACCACCTTCACAAAGGACTCGCCCAGCACAATCATCGTGAAGAGGGCAAACCGCTCCATCATATGGTGGCGCGACGGTGGCAGTCGGTTCACATGCCGCCGGGTAGCCGGGTTGAGCGGCACCAGAAAATCCACCAGCATCCCAACGATCCAGAGGCCATAGCGCAGCGGCATCGGCACAAACGCCGCCACCAGCCAGATCACCGCCGAGAGGCTAAACCCGATGGCGTAGTGGCGGGCCAGCGGACGGGCATGGCCTGCGCGGGCGGGCACCTGCAGAAACAACAGCACCAGCACGATCCGCACGCCGACATAGGCCAGGGCAAACCCACTGACCCCCGGCGCAAAAGCGGTCGGGATATTAATCGCCAGCGCTGCCACCGCAAACATCTGGATAAAGATCAGGCTGCGATGCCGGACATCGTCTCGCAAGAAACGATTGGCATAAAAGGTTACGCCCATCCAGGACCACCAGACCGGCAAAAAGAGCGCGATGAACTCAAAGAAGCCGATCCAGGAAACATGATGGCTGAGCAGATCACCGAGTTGAATAATTGTGGCAACATAGACCAGGTCATAAAAGAGTTCCAGCCATGAGACCCGCCGGCCTGGCGCATGCTCGCCGGCGACGGCAGAACTGGGCTGCATGTTCACGCTCATCACTACTCCTCGTGTTCATTTCATTCACGCCGGGCTGATTTAGGCGGCTTTATTCCAGAATAGCAGGCCCGCGCCGGGGAAACCAGGGAAGTTTGGTGTAGTCGAACTAAGGGAATACCGTAGACCGGAGGTGAGGAGGAGCAGCGCGCAGGTAGCCAGTAGGGTGCATTTGATGCACCGCTCGACTGCCGGGTGCGGAAACCGCTCCCTACTGACTGGCGGGTGCGGGGAACGCACCCTACGGACTGATGAAGTTTGAAAAAAGGCCCGGATATGTGACTCACGGGAATCCCGGCTTATGAACGTTGAGAAAATAGTCCGGATATACCATCCGGGAGTCCCGGCTTGAGCCAGTTGGATGCCTGCCAAGGCTGCGGCATACTGGCGGGAACGCCCGATCCGGCTGAAGCCGGGACTCCCGATCTGTAATGTTCGGATTAAAAATTCAATCTTCATAAGCCGGTTAGATGTTGTCGTTCCGTTGGAACATGTTCGGTAGGAACGCGCAGACGTGTATCCGCAACCCATCCTGATAGGGAACGTCCCGACAGACCGATCACGCCGCCGGCGACTCTTCCGGGATCCAGCGGGCCGCCAGCATCGTAATATCATCAAACTGGTCGGCGCTGGCGATGTGGGCCTGCAGATGCCCTTCAAAGCGGTTGAGCAGGGCCGCCGCCGAGGGTGCGGGTTGCGCCAGTAACTGTTGCACGCGCGGTTCACCAAAGAACTCCCGCTCCGGGTTGCGCGCATCGGTAACACCATCGGTGTAGCAGAAGAGCGTATCACCCGGATCAAGCTGCGCATGCGCAATCTCAAAGCTAACATCGGGGAATAACCCGACTGCCGGGCCGGTGGGGGCCAGCCGCTCCTTGAGCACGCCTTCCGGACTCACGATAGCCGGTGGCGAATGCCCGCCGTTGACATAGATCAGCGCGCCAGTCAGCGGATCGAGCACGCCGAAGAAGAGCGTGACAAACATATTCATCTCGAGATGATTGGTCGTGATATAGTTGTTGGTCAGGGTCATCGCATTCTTCAGGGCGGCGGCACCAATAGACGGCATGGTCTGGCGGCCGGTGGACTTAGAGCGGCTGCGCACACGGGCCGGTTTATCATCAACCAGGAGGCTGGTCCAGTCGCTGATGCTGTAGTGCTGCTGGGCAAAGGCGCGGATCAGGCTGCGCGAGAGCGACATAAACAGCGCCGCGCCCACGCCCTTGTCGCACACATCGGCGATCACCAGGCCCACCCGCCGGTTCTGCGTGAGCATAAACGCATCGTAGAAGTCACCCGCAACTTCGCGGGCCGGATGAAAGCTGGCGGTAATCTCCCAGCCCGCCGGCTGCGGCAACTGGTTGGGCAGGAAGCCAAGCTGGATCTGCCGCGCAATCTGCACATCGCGTTCAATCGTGAGCAGCAGTTCGTGCCCGGCATCGTCCTGCTGCTGTGCCTGCAGTTGCTGCCGGTTCAGGCCGGCGGTGATCCGTGCCTGCACCACCGCCGGCATAAATGGCGCGGTCAGGTAGTCGGTAGCCCCCAGTTCCAGGCAACGATCAATGCCCAGCGTTGTATCCGCCGGTGTCAGCATAATCACCGGCGTTGTGCGCAGGATCCCCATCTCGTTCAGGCGCTCCAGTACCTGGTAGCTATTCATGCCCCAGAGCGCAATCGAGAGAAAGATCAGGCTGAAGTGCTGTTTTGCCGGCAGATCAAGCGCCTCCCGTCCGCTGCTCGCTACCACAACGGTATACCCGAGTTGTTCCAGGAGGGGTGCCAGCGTCGCCGTCCGGGCCGGGTCGCCATCAACAATCAAGATCATGCCGGATGGAACAGTCATGGCGACACCTCGCTCGCCGGTCGGTACACAACCAGCGTATTACGGTTACGATTATCGACCCGTTCATAGGTAAAATCGTCGATCCCATTCAATGCCAGGAAGATCCCCAACCCCCCGATGCCCCGCTCATCCAGCGGCATGTCGAGATCCGCCGGCGTGTCCTGCTGCGTGGGATCAAACGGGTGCGCGGTATCTTCCAGGGTGATTTTCAGGGTATGCGCGTCAATCGTGGCCTGCACCTCTATTGGGCCCGCCGCAGCGCTATCAGCATAGCCATGGGTGACAATATTGGTCGCCAGTTCATCAACGGCCAGACCCAGGCGATAGGCCTGTTGCTTCTCCAGACTGGCCTGTTCTGCCGCCGCCTGAACATACCGCCGAATGGTAGCGAGAGCGTCCAGATCCCCGGGGACAACAAGTGATTTCATGGCATTCTGTTCATCCATAATTATGGTAGTGTGCGGCACTACACAACACACGGCACACACTACCGAAACCGAAATTCGCTACCCAGTGTATCGGTCGGTTATCTAGATCGCCTCAATCTGGGCCGCATCATAGCTATCCAGCAAGATAACGCTGTGGTGGAAGCCGGTCATGCGCAACGTCTCCTGGATCGACTCTTGTGCGCCGATCATATAGATATCAACATCGCTGCCCATTTTCTGTTTGGCGAAGGCCAGGGCCCGCAGTCCCGCGCTGGCCATATAGCTCAGATCCTGCATAAAGATGACCAGTCGTCGCGCCTGCGACCGGGCTGCTTCCTCAACCTGGGCGCGGAATTGCGGGGCAACAGCGGCGTCGAGTTCGCCCACCAGGGTAATCCGCGCAATGCCGTTGGTCACTTCGAGATTTGATGTGAATGCCATAATCACTCCTTTGCTGTGCTTACAAAATACATGCGAGGAACGGAAACCAGCTTTCCCGGTTCATTACGGCAGGGCGGCCAGCCCGGCCTCCCGTGTCGGCGCGGTGGTGAAGTAGGCCAGAAAGCCGGTCGCCGCCATCGTATCCTGCAACTCCTCCGACAGCCCCACCAGC
>JGI12109J20283_10122435_pt1 | contig 22777 bp, 23 predicted proteins | sample ElkSlonscriptome_12_FD_20283 | JGI IMG/M metagenome (IMG submission 20283)
TGCGCGCGCTTGCCCGCAAGCACCGCTGCGAGGTGGATGACCTGCCCGCGCTCGCGGCCGATATGCGCGCGCGGCTGGGCGCGATCGAAGGAGGAGAGGCGCATCTGGGCACGCTGGAGGCCGCTGCCTTGAAGGCAAAACAGGCCTATGTGCAGGCCGCCGAGAAAGCGGGCGCAGTGCGCGCAAAGGCTGCCAAACGGCTCGATAAGGCGGTGGCGGCTGAGCTTGCCCCCCTGAAGCTCGATGCCGCCCGCTTCCAGACCGCGCTCAGCGATCTGCCGCAGGATCGCTGGAGCGCGTTGGGGGCGCAGGCGTGCGAGTTTCTCATCTCCACCAATCCCGGTGCAGACTTTGCACCGCTGAACAAGATCGCGAGCGGCGGGGAGCTTTCGCGCTTCATCCTTGCGCTGAAAGTCGCTCTGGCGGAAAAAGGCGGAGCGGGCACGATCATCTTCGACGAGATTGATCGCGGCGTGGGCGGCGCGGTGGCAAGCGCAATCGGCGAACGGCTTGCGCGTCTCGCAAGCGGCCCGGATGATGGGGAAGGGCAATTGTTGGCAGTCACCCACAGCCCACAAGTTGCCGCACGCGGGCGCCAGCATTACCTCATCGCCAAATCGTCAAGCGGCACCGTCACCAAGACAAGCGTGGTTGAACTTGATGCGCCCGGCAGGCAGGAAGAAATCGCACGTATGCTTTCTGGCGCCGAGATCACGAGCGAAGCGCGCGCGCAGGCGGACAGGCTGCTTGAAGGGGTGTAAGCCGGCTCCGGATCGCGCGCCCTTTGCCGCTGCGTGATCACCGGTTCGCGGTGAAAGGGAGGGACGTATCGTGGAAATTCTGGGCGGTATCCTGGCGCTTTTGACGCTGCTTACCCTGCTGGCAGCCGTGGGGATCACGACGCTCGCCGCCTTTGTGCTGATGGCCGCTTTGGGGCTGTTGACCGATATGAGCTTCAAGCGGTTGTTCTTCGTCTCTTTCGCCATAGGGCTTGCCGCGCCGATCCTGCTGGGGCTTGGTGTGGGCGCTGCCTTTGCCGATGGCACGCTGGAGCGTGAATTGCGCGCTGAATTGGGCAGGAGCGTGGATATCCCCGCTACTCTCAGCTCCAACTGGAGGCAGGCTGTGCCGCAGTTTCGCGACTTGCGTGAGCGCTACAGGGCAGGGGAGATCAGCGAAAGCGAGTTTGAGCGCCGCATCGAGGCATTGATCGAGCAGACCAGCACTGTAGAAATCAGAGCTAGGGCTATCGACGATTCCACCGATGATGGCAGCGAGACCATCCGGAGCAATTGAGCGCAAAGGCGGGATGACATACAATTCCACACCCACCCCTGCGGACATAAGCGAAGCCGAAGCCGCGAACGAGCTGATGCGGCTGGCGCGCCAGATTGCGCGGCACGATAAGCTTTATCACGCCGAGGACGCGCCCGAGATCACCGATGCGGAATATGATGCGCTGGTGCGCCGCAACCGCGAGCTGGAAGCGGCATTTCCCCAGCTGATCCGGCCAGACAGCCCGTCACAAAAGATCGGCCATGAAGTGGCTGCATCGCCGCTTTCGAAGGTCACCCACGAGGTTCGCATGATGAGCCTCGACAATGCCTTTTCCGATGAAGAGCTGCTTGAATTTATTGATCGGGTGCGGCGCTATCTCAATCTCGAGCCGGGCGTGCCGGTGGCGATGAGCGTTGAGGACAAGATTGACGGGCTTTCGTGCAGCTTGCGCTATGAAAAAGGCGTGCTGGTGCGAGCTGCCACGCGCGGCGATGGGCAGGTGGGTGAGGATGTGACCGCCAATGTGGCGCATATTCCCGATATCCCCCAGAATCTTACCGGCGATATTCCAGATATTTTCGAGGTTCGCGGCGAGGTCTATATGGAGCGCGCCGCCTTCGCCGAACTGAACCGGCAGGCCGACGAAGCGGGCACCAAGACATTCGCCAATCCGCGCAACGCTGCCGCCGGATCTCTGCGCCAGAAGGATGCGAGCGTCACCGCCAAGCGGCCCTTGCGCTTCTGGGCGCATGGCTGGGGCGCGGCGAGCGCGGTGCCAGGCGAGACGCAGGCAGAAGTGGTACGCGCGCTGGAGGGCTGGGGTTTTCCCGTCTCGCCGCTGTTCGCCTGCTTTGATGATCCAGACGCCTTGCTCGACCATTATCGCAGGATTGAAGCGCAGCGTCCTGATCTTGCGTATGAAATTGATGGCGTTGTCTACAAGGTCAACCGTCTGGATTACCAGCAGCGCATGGGCTTTGTCGCCAAGGCGCCGCGCTGGGCGATTGCCCGCAAATTCCCTGCCGAGCGTGCAGAAACGATGCTGGAGGCGATCGATATCCAGGTGGGACGCACCGGCAAGCTGACGCCTGTTGGCCGTCTGGCACCGGTGCTGGTGGGCGGGGTGACGGTGACCAATGTCACGCTGCACAACCGTGATGAAATCGAGCGGCTGGGCGTGCGCAAAGGGGACCGCGTGGTGATCCAGCGTGCGGGTGATGTCATCCCGCAAGTGGTCGAAAACCTCACCCGTGATGAAGAGCGCGATCCATTCGTCTTTCCCGATCACTGCCCCGAATGCGGCAGCGAGGCGGTGGCGGAAGCAGGCGAAGTTGATGTGCGCTGCACAGGTGGTCTTATATGTCCTGCTCAACGCACTGGCAGACTTGAACATTTTGTGAGCCGCAAGGCGCTGGATATTGATGGGTTCGGCTCGAAAACCATCGCGCAATTCTTTGCGCTTGGCTGGCTGGAAAGTCCGGCGGATATCTATCGCCTGAAGCACCGCCGCGCCGATATCCTCGCGCTGGAAGGGTGGCAGGACAAGTCTGTGGACAACCTGTTGGCGGCTGTGGAAAACAAGCGCAAGCCCGATGCCGCGCGCCTGCTGTTCGGCCTTGGTATTCGCCATGTCGGCGAGGTGACAGCGCGTGATCTGATGAAAAACTTTGGCGATTTGAATGCATTGCGCGCTATGGCTCAGAAAGCGCGCGAAGGTGATGAGGGCGCTGCGCAAGAGATCACGTCTATCGACGGGGTTGGCGATGTGGTGGTGCGCGCGCTTGGCGATTTCTTCCACGAACCGCACAATAAAGCGGTGTGGGAGGATCTGTTAAGCGAGGTTTCTCCCCCCGAATATGTGGTCGAGGTGCGCGATAGCCCGGTTGCGGGCAAGACGGTGGTGTTCACCGGCAAGCTGGAGACGATGAGCCGCGATGAAGCCAAGGCACAGGCCGAACGGCTCGGCGCAAAAGCCGCAGGCAGTGTGAGCGCCAAGACCGATCTGCTGGTGGCAGGGCCGGGCGCAGGCTCGAAGCTGAAGAAAGCGGAAGAGTTGGGCATCGAAGTGATCGACGAGGCGGGCTGGGCCGAAATTGTGGCGAAAGCGGGATGAACCCGCTCGACAATTTTCATGCGCCCGCGGTGCATATCGCCGATGCGCTAAAGGCGCGGCGCGAAAAGCTCGCCGTGGCAGATGGCGCCACGGGCGGGCTGATTATGGCGAGCCTGCTAACAGTGCCCGGCGCGCTCAAATTCTTTGTTGGCGGGGGCGTTGTCTATTCGTTCAAGGCGCGCGATGTGCTGTTTGATCTGCCGCGCGATGCCTATGTAGGCATGGTTTCGGCGAGCGAGGACTATGCCCTGCTGCAAGCGCGCGCGATCCGCGACCGGCTGGGCGCCGAATGGGGGCTGGCCGAAAGCGGATCGGCGGGGTCGAGCAAGCACCCGATGGGCGTATCATCAGGGCGCAGTGTTGCAGCGATTGCAGGGCCGGAGGGGTTTGCGGCCACCCGCGTGATCGAGACGGCCAGCGATGATCGCATCGCGAACATGCTGGCTTTCACGCGCAACGCTCTCGATCTGGCGGCTGAGGCGCTGGGATCAATTGGGGAGTGAACCGGCATGCGCGATCAGTCATTGGGCATGAGATAGATTTCGCGCACCGATGATGTTGCAGGCTGGCTGAGCGCAAACAGCACGGCCTCGGCCACATCTTCTGGCTGCAATTTGTCGGGCTTTGGCTCGTCAAAAAACGGGGTGTTCACCATGCCTGGCGCAATCACGCAGGCGCGCCCGCCCCATTCGCGCATTTCCTCGGCCAGGTTTTCGCCAAAGCCGTGGATGAAATGCTTGGTGGCGGAATAGACCGATCCCTTGAAGCTATCGCGGCCCGCCTTTGATCCGGTGATGACGAAGTGACCCTTCGTTTTCTTGAGGTGGGGGATCGCCAGCTTGGCGGCGTAGAGAACCGCAAGAATGTTGACATGGATCATGTCGTGCCATTCATCGGGATCACCGTTTTCAACGCCCGGCGTTGATACGCCCGTGCCGGCATTGGCAAAGACGCCATCGATCTGGCCGAATGTATCCGCGGTCTTGGAAAGGGCGGCTTCAAGCTGGTCGCGCTTGGTCACATCGCATGGAATAGCCAAAGCTGCATCGCCGAGTTCTGCGCTGAGTTCTTCGATTTTGTCGGTTGATCGGGCAAGCAGGGCAACGTTCCATCCGGCATCGCATGCAGCGCGCGCCGTGGCCGCGCCGATCCCTGATGATGCGCCGGTGATTACAAGTGTCTTTGTCATCGGATATCGATCCTTTTTTTAGCGTGTTCTTATGGCATGAACACGCCTCGAGGCGCGCGCGTTCCATCGCCGCTGCGCTGGTCGCCATTTCGGACAAATGCGCCGGGTCTGTCGGACGCGGGGCAGAGAATTGGAGCGATTATCTGTCCCGCCAGCCCGCTTTACGGCGCATCCACAAGATCGCCCAGTCGCCGCGCTGAAGGCGGCGGCGCGGTCTGAAACCGGCTCGGCGATAGGCGCGGCGCACTTTCTGCTCCTGCTCGCCTGCGAGCAGCCCAGCCAGCAGCAATTCGCCGCCCGGAGCAATCGCCGCGGCAAAATCGGGCGCGAGTTCCACCAGCGGCCCGGCCAGAATGTTGGCGATCAGCAGATCATAGGGCCCGCGCATCTGGAGCAGGGGGTGGGCCATGCCATCGGCGATCACGATGGTCATCGCCCCCGCGCGCGCACCCAGCGCCACGCCGTTAAGCCGCGCATTCTCCTCGATCACGCCCGCGCACACCGGATCGATGTCCGATGCGGTTGTCTCGGCGGCGGGCCACAAACGCATGGCGGCAAAGCCAAGCAGGCCTGTACCGGTGCCGATATCGGCGATGCGCCGGGCGGGGGTGCCGCGCGCTTTCATCATTGCCAGCATTTCAAGGCATCCTGCCGTGGTGGCGTGCTGGCCGGTGCCAAAGGCCTGGGCTGCGGGAATGGCGAAATTGATGGCGTCTGCGCGCGGCTCGAATTCGGGAGTGTGAACGTAAAACGGCCCCGCGCTGATCGGCTGCGCGCCCTGCTGGGATAGGGTGAGCCAATCTTCGTCCGCCAGCTTTTCAACCGTGATTTCGGGCGCGTTGCCAGCGAAAAGCCCCGCCATCGCCTGTTCCTGCGCCGGCCCCGGCTTGACCGGATACCAGCCTTCCAGCACCCAATCGAGCGGGCGATCTTCAGACAATTCGCGCCCGGCAATCACCAGATCGCCATCCCAATCCTCGATTTCGTCGTGCGCCAGCAGCGCGGCTTGCACGGTTTTCTTGGGCGCGTGGGCGGTCAGTTTCCAGGTGGGCATGGATCAGCGCCTAGCGCACGAAGCTGGCGCCGTTGGCATCGATCACCGCGCCCGTCATGCTGGGCGGCGCTTCCATTGCGCAAAAGGCGATGACGCGGGCGATCTCTTCGGGTTCGGCCACGCGGCCAAGCGGAATATCGGCGAGCAGGCCTGCACCCCCGCGCGTTTCCAGGTAGTCTCCCGCCATCGATGTATCGGTAAAGCCGGGAGTGACAGCAAAGCTCAAAATCCCCTGATGCGCAAAGCCGCGCGCAATGGTCTTGTGCATCGCCACCATGCCGCCTTTGGCCGCGGCATAGTGCCAGTGGGCCGGGCTGTCCCCGCGATAGGCGGCGCGGCTGGCGACGTGTACGATGCGCCCGCGCACACCATCAGCGCCTGCCTCGCGCGCCTGCCAGTGCCGCACGGCCAGCCGCGACAATTGCGCCGATGCGGTGAGGTTGATGCGCATCGTATCTTCCCAGGCATCAAGCCATTCAATGTCGGAGCGATCAATCCGGTTGGGTTCGAACAGGCCGGCATTGTTGATCAGCACATCGATTGCGCCGCCGGCACGCTCCAGCGCTTCCTCCCACAGCATTTGCGCGGCCATGGGATCGCGAAAGTCCGCCGCCACCGCATCAACCCCGCCCGATGAGGTGCGGTGGCCGATCACATTGCGACCCTTTTCGCGCAGCAATTGGAAGGTTGCGGCACCGATGCCGCGGCTTGATCCGGTCAAAAGCGTGTAACTCATGACAAGCTCTATCCGAAACTTTGCAAGCCTTGTCGAGTTGCGAGCGCTTGCACGAACGCCCATCTTCGATAAAGACGAGGGCCATAGGGATTTAATCGACAAGAAGAGCAATCATGGCACAAAGACCGCTTTCTCCGCACCTTCAGATATGGCGGTGGGGCCCGCATATGCTGGTTTCCATCCTCCACCGCGCCACTGGCGATGGCATGGCACTTGTCGGCCTTGCCGGTCTGGTGTGGTGGCTGGGCGCGCTGGCGAGCGGGCCCGAGGCGTATGGGACATTCCTGTGGGCGGCAACTTCGCCTGTCGGCTATGTGGTGCTGATCGGGCTGACCTGGGCATTTTTCACCCACATGGCGAGCGGGCTGCGCCACTTCGTTCTTGATATCGGAGCTGGTTATGAACTGGACGCCAACCGGTTCTGGTCGATCGCATCGCCGATCATCGCGATTGTGCTGACAGTGCTGGTGTGGGCCTTCATTCTTATTCGTGATGGAGGACTGGGCTGATGGGCAACGGTACATCTCTTGGCCGCGTGCGAGGCCTGGGTTCAGCGCATGATGGCGCGCATCACTGGCTCACCCACCGTTTCACCGCGATTGCCAACCTGGTGTTGATGACATGGTTTATCGTCAGCCTGCTGGCGCTGGGCGATTACAGCTATGCCTCGGTCAGCGCGTGGCTGGCAAAGCCGCTGGTGGCGGTGCCGATGATCCTGCTGGTCGCCAATCTGTTCTGGCACGCGCAAATGGGCCTTACCGTCCTGATCGAGGATTACATTCACGAAACCGGCTCGAAGTTCGGGCTGCTTACACTACTCAACATCGCCGCGCTTGGCGGCGGTGCCTATGCGGCGTTCAGCGTCGCGACACTGGCTTTTGGAGCATAATTCACCATGGCAACAGCACCTGCAAACGATGCCGGACCCGCGCTGAAAGGCGCTTACAAGATCATCGATCACACCTATGACGTGGTTGTTGTGGGTGCGGGCGGTTCGGGCCTTCGCGCAACGATGGGCGCTGCCGAAGCGGGCCTGAAGACGGCGAACATCTCCAAGGTGTTCCCCACACGCTCGCACACGGTTGCAGCGCAGGGCGGCATCGCGGCCAGCCTTGGCAACAACACGCCCGATCACTGGACCTGGCACATGTATGACACCGTTAAGGGGTCAGACTGGCTGGGCGATCAGGACGCGATCGAATATCTCGCGCGCGAAGCCCCGCAAGCAGTGTACGAGCTGGAGCACGCAGGCGTGCCCTTCAGCCGCAACGAAGACGGCACGATCTACCAGCGTCCGTTTGGCGGCCACATGCAGAATATGGGCGACGGGCCGCCCGTGCAGCGCACCTGCGCCGCGGCAGACCGGACGGGGCACGCAATGCTCCACGCTTTGTATCAGCAAAGCCTGAAGTATGACGCTGATTTCTTCATCGAATATTTTGCGCTCGATCTCATCATGTCCGATGTTGACGGTGAGAAAAAGTGCGTCGGCGTGATGGCAATGTGCCTTGATGATGGCACCATTCACCGCTTCCGCGGGCAGTCCGTGGTTCTGGCAACCGGCGGCTATGGCCGCTGCTATTACACCGCCACGTCCGCCCACACCTGCACTGGCGATGGCGGCGGCATGGTGCTGCGCGCAGGGCTTCCCCTGCAGGACATGGAATTCGTGCAATTCCACCCCACCGGCATTTATGGCGCGGGCGTTCTCATCACCGAAGGCGCGCGCGGCGAAGGCGGCTATCTCACCAATTCGGAAGGCGAGCGTTTCATGGAACGCTACGCCCCCAGCGCCAAGGATCTGGCAAGCCGCGATGTCGTCAGCCGATCAATGGCGCTCGAAATGCGCGAAGGGCGCGGCCACGGCGAGGATGGCGATCACATCCACCTGCACCTCGATCATATCGATCCCAAGGTGCTGGGAGAGCGTCTGCCCGGCATCACCGAAAGCGGCAAGATCTTTGCCGGCGTCGATCTGACGCGTGAGGCGCTCCCGGTGACCCCCACCGTGCACTACAATATGGGCGGCATTCCGTGCAATTATCACGGGCAGGTGGTGACGCTTGGCCCCGATGGCGATCCCGATCACGTGATCCCCGGCCTTTATGCCGTGGGCGAGGCCGCCTGTGTGAGCGTGCACGGTGCGAACCGTCTTGGCTCAAACTCGCTGATCGATCTTGTCGTGTTCGGCCGTGCGACCGGCCTGCACCTCAAGGACAACATTGTTCCCAATGCCAGCCAGCCCGAGCTGCCCACCGATGCGGCAGACCAGTCGCTCTCGCGGCTTGATCATTTCCGCTATTCCGAAGGTGGCTCACCCACCGCGCAAATCCGCGCCGAGATGCAAAAGGCAATGCAAAAGCACTGCGCCGTCTTCCGCGATCAGGCGCTGATGGATGAAGGCGTGCAGAAGCTGGCCGATCAGAACAAGCGGATGGAGGACATCCACGTCACCGACAAATCGCTGATCTGGAACAGCGATCTGATCGAGACGCTGGAGCTTGATAACCTGATGGCGCAGGCCAATGTGACGATGGCATCAGCCGCTAACCGCAAGGAAAGCCGCGGCGCCCACGCGCACGAGGACTTCCCCGATCGCGACGATGCCAACTGGATGAAGCACACCATTGCCTGGTTCGATGGCTGGGGCGGACGCGGCAGCAACATCCGCTTGGATTACCGCCCGGTCCACGAATACACGCTGACCGAGGATGCGGAGTATATCGAGCCCAAGGCGCGGGTTTACTAAGACGCGTTTCCCGAAAGCCTGACCATTGACAGAGAGCCGGAAAGATCACCTGCATCGCCGGCTCTCTTCATATTGGAAGCTGGAACTCGCCAACGCCGCGCTTGTCCCCGCTTTCATGATCGGCTGGTGCCTGATCGAAAATCAACCCATAGGCTTCGGCCTTGCCATTGCCTGCGTGCCGATGTGCGGCCTGCTGATCCTTGGCGGGCTTTACTGGCGCGCGAAGCTGCACCAGTTGGAAGGGCGCAGCGATACGCTCGCCGGTTTGCTTCCCTTTGCGCACAAGTGGCGTTTGCCCTTGCTGGCAACCACGGCGCTCGCCTGCGCTCTTGCGATGGGCGTATGGGTATCGCCCGGACTTGCCACCTCGGTGGGAGAGCGCTGGGCGATCACTGTGGCCGCCGCGCTCGCCGCACTTGAATACGTCAACTACTATCACCGCCAGCTTCAGCATTTTGACAATTGGCCCGATTTCAGGCGTCTCGTCACGGGGCGCGGGTTTCGGCGATCATGGATGGCGCGCGATCTGGAGCGGGCGGGCCGCGAAACAAAGGCGGGGAAGGGGCGTTAATCTACTAATGTTCACGCATGAGGCACCCAAAATGACGCGCAACCACACGCAGTCCGATCTGGCGAAATTCCCGGCCTATTCCTACCGCGATGATCCGGCTGTGCCCGATTTCGACGATGACCGCGCGCTGTTCGTCTTCGACCATCACTGCGTGCTGTGTTCGGGCGGCGTTGGCTTCATAATGAAGCATGACAAGCGCCGCGCCATCGCATTTACCTCCGCCCAGAAAGAGCTGGGCGCGGCGCTGTGCCGCCATTATGGCGTTGATTGGGATGAAAGTTTCCTCCTCATCCGCAATGGGCGGCCCTTCATCAAGTTCGATGGCTATTTTGAAGTTGCGCGCGCCATGGGCGGGCTTTGGCATGTGCCCACCATCTTTGCTGTGATCCCGCGCTTTATCCTTGATCGGGTTTACGATCTCGTTGCGCGCAATCGCTATAAGTGGTTCGGCCACACACAAGAGGCCTGCGCAGTGTTGACGCCCGATCAGCGCGCCCGGCTTGTCTGACCGCGCGGTGTGGGGATCAATCGCCGCTTGACCGATCGTTTCTGGAAAGACAGCTTCGAGTCCATGACAAAAGCCGCTCTTGCCGCCGGGCTGATCGCCATGCTGTTCGCTGTTCCCGCGGCGCCGCAAACGCAAGATCGCAACCAGCCGCCCGCGCACATCGCGCCCTATCCCGATCTTGGCACCGGCAAGACGCGCAAAAGCCGCCGTGAGAGTTACGCGATGGGCCCGCAAATGGAGCGCGGCGTGCCCGCCCGCCAGATGCTGGAGCAGCGCCGGCGGCTGGATGAAGCGCTGGCTGCGATCAAGGCCCAGCGGCGTGGCCGCGTGGATGCCTATGTCGTCTCCATCGCGCTGGACAGCGATCCGGTCTTCGCCCGCGAAGCGCGCGAGGCGGGCCGCGTGCTTGAACGCCGCTATGGCGCGAAGGGGCGCACATTGGTGCTTGCCGGACCAGACGGCGCGCGCGATGATCGTCCACAAGGCTCTATCGATGCGCTGATTATCAGCCTCGCCCGGCTTTCCGAAATCATGGATTCCGCAGAAGATGTGCTGGTGCTCTACACCACCAGCCACGGGCTCGATCTGGGGCTGGCCTATCATTACGGCGATACAGGGTATGGCGTGCTTTCGCCTGCGCGGTTCAAATCGGTGCTGGATGAACTGGGGCTAAAGCGGCGGGTGCTGATCTTGAGCGCGTGTTTCTCGGGCGTCTTTGTGAAACCATTGGCGAGCGCGGACACAGCGATTGTGACGGCAGCGGCAGCAAACCGGTCTTCCTTTGGCTGCGAGGCGGAGAATGACTGGACGTTTTTCGGCGATGCCCTGATCAACAATGCGCTGCGCCAGCCTGTGGCGCTGGAGGCGGCGGCCGATCAGGCGACCAACCTGATCGCCAAGTGGGAGGCGGAGCGCCGCCTGCTCGCCTCGCTCCCGCAGACGCGGATCGGCGCCAATGCGAAGAAATGGCTGAGTGAACTGGAAGCGGATATGCCGCAAACCGCAACGCAGCCTGTCGGCCGCCCAGCGATCAGCAGCCCCATTGCCCAACGCTAGCCGGGGCCGCCGAAGATAACGAATGCGGCAGCAATTGCGATGACCCAGAAAACGGGCGAGAACAGAATACGAATTCCGGCTTCGAATGCCCGCAAGGCGGCTCCAAAAGCGAATAAGGCCGCCATAAAAAACAGGAAACCGCTCAAGGCATTGTGCTCACCGCCCTCCATCGAGGCTTGACCGAAAGCGTAGAAAACAATTCCTAGAATGCTATAGAGAACGGTTTGGAAAAGGGCGCCGAAGATCGTGCCCTCCATCGAAAATGCACCGCCGCTGCCGCGCTGTGCGCTGGCGCCAGAATTGCCCGGCGATGAAACGTCAATCCGGCCTGTAGCGTTGCAGCGCGGACAATTGCGCGCGCTCGTGACGAGATTGTATGAGCCCACGCGCAAATCGATAACGCCGTTCCCGTTGCACGATGGGCAGGTCCGAAATTCTACCATGGTATTGCCACCCTCTGACAATGGACAATTAGTCTCGGCCTTAATGGAATATCATGATTTGCGAGGCGCGTCGTCGTGCCAAGTAAATGCGCGTCTTTGAAGAAATTGACGCCGCAAAAATTCATTTCTGCGCCCGCCGAGCGCGGATAATCTCCACCGGCTGTGCCAGCATCTGGCCTTTCATCCAGCCTTCGCCCTTGTCCGGATCAATTTCGCTTGCATGGATTGCGGCAACCACGTCCATCCCTTCGGTCACATAGCCGAACACGGCATAGCCATTGCGCCAGACGGGATCCTCGGCATCGGGCCTTGCATCAAGGCCGGTTTGATCCTGTAACATGATCGAGAAATCGCCATTGGCGCTTCCCGGTTCGCCCATCGCCATGGAAAGCGCGCCATTGGTGTGGCTGAGGCCGGTTATGGTGGTGGGTTCATGTTCGATCCCGGGCAGGATGCGCTCCGGATCGAACTGAGTGCCGCCTTGCAAAAGGCCGTTGGGCCTTGGCTCGCGGGGTAGGCGCATTGCGCGGTAGAACACCGTGCCATCAAACCGCCCTTCCTCGACATAGCGCAGGAAATTGGCCGCAGTGATAGGGGCGCGTTCGATTTCCAGAGCAACGGTAATATCGCCCATCTGCGTCTCCAGCACCACGTCAATCGTTTCATATTGCGGATCAGGCCGGATTGCATCGCTGATCTGGGGCACGGGCGGCTCCTTCGTTTTGATCTCGAATTTGAGCACCAGGTTTTCCTGGCAGCCATCCGCCGGCTTGGCGCAATTGTTGAAGTTATCGTCTGAGACGAGATAGAGGTAGCGCTTGCCAAATTGCTCGCGCAGCGCGAGGCCCTCGAAATTGTCGCGGATGATCGGCGCATCGAAGACGGCGAGGGTGCGCGTTTCATTGTCAGGCGAAAGCTCGATAATCGCCGCGCGCGCGCCCGGCGCTTTGGCATAGCTGCGCATCAGGATGTAGCAGGTGCCATCGCCAGCGCAGGCCGCATCGGTGGGCGCGCCGCCATATTCGGCAAGTTCGGGGGGCGCGGGAACGGGAAAGCCGCTGATCCGCCCGCCGATCTTGTAGCAATTGGGAAACTGTGCCCCCCCTTTTTCGAGGCATTGCAGGTAAAAGCCCGGGGCGCTGGCGAGCGTTTCGAAGCCGCGATTGTCGCCCCGATCAAGCTGCGGCCCGAAATTCTCATATTCGAAGACCTGCGCTGCGCTGTCAAAATTGCGGTAGCGCAAGATGCGGTGGTTGCGCTCGAAGCTGACGAGCCAATCGCCCTCTTGCGTGCGGGTAAGCGCTTCGGCGTCAGCATCATCCTTGCCCTTCAAACGCTTGCCGCGTTCATCGAGCAGCGGGCCGATGGTGAGCCCGATAATATCGCGCAATTCGCCATTGCTTTCCCCCGGCACCATGCGCAGCCAGCGGCCATCATCGCTGACCGCCCACAACGCGCCATCGTGCCATTCGAGGCCGGATATGCCGCCGATCACCTCGTCACTGTCCGGCGCTTCGGGATCGATCCGCAGCCCGCCGCGATAAATCAGCTCTCCCACCTGCGCCCGAGCCTCGTCGCTTGCATCAAGCGGCACGGGATGGGTGATCGCAAAGATATCGTCGTGGTGCCGAGCGTCTGTCTGGGCGGCCAGAGGCGCGGGCATCATCGCAAGGGTGAGTGCAGTGATCGCATACAGCGCTGCACAAAGAGCGTTGAAGGTGGTGCGCGACGTCATTGGTCGCATTTTATCGCCCGTTTATCGAGTGGCAAGGGCCCCTTTGCGCAGTTCATCCACGCTTCAGGTTTACAAACGTAATCGATCTGCTTACAAGTGTAATCGCAATGAAGGAGAGCGCGCCATGCCGCGAAAGAAAGCCTCGGGTTCTGAAAGCGATCGCATCACCGATGCCGAACACGCTGTAATGCAGGCGCTTTGGGATCGTGGAGGTGCGGAGGCGAGCGCGCAGGACATTTTTGAAAGCGTCGCCAAACGGCGCAATTGGAGCCTTGCGACCGTCAAGACGCTGATCTCGCGTCTGGTGCAAAAGCAGGCGATCGCAACGCGCCCGGATGGCCGCCGTTTCCTGTATTCGCCGTTGATCGAGCGGGCCGACTATGTGGGCGGGGAGAGCCGCCGTCTGGTTGATAAGCTGTTTGGCGGCAAGGCGGCCTCGCTGGTAGCCCATTTGGCCGAGACGGAGGCTTTGAGCGAGGATGACCTTAGCGAAATCGAGGCCTTGCTAAGGGAGCTGAAGCAATGATTGCGCTCAGCCCGCATGTCGATGTCAGCGCCGCTCTGGTGGACACGCTGATCTGGACCGCCATTCTTATCGCCATCGTGCTGGTGCTGCGTCGCCCGGTGACACGCGCTTTCGGAAGCCCGAGCGCCTATGCGCTGTGGTGCTTGCCGATGCTGCGGCTGGTTTTGCCGCCGCTCGAACTGCCCGCCTGGGCAAACCCTGCACCGGCAATGCCGGTTGAAACGGGCACCGGCGCGCCGATAATTACCGAAATTTCAGCCAGCGCGGCACATGCAAGCGCTGCGCGCGCTCCTGTGGCCGATGCGGCTCCCGGCTTTTGGGAAATCCTCGCCAGCATGCCGCTCACGCAGATTGCGCTCGCAGTGTGGCTGGGCGGGGCGGCGGTATTTCTGTTCCAGCGGTTTTATGCCTATTTCACGCTTCGCGGTGATCTGATGCGCGACGCGCGCGATGTTGGCGCGGTGAAGGGCAGGCGTGCCCGGCTCGCCGGATTTGCTCGCACGATCCGCCTGATCGAAACGCCGCAAACTCTGGCGCCCATCGCCCTGGGCGTCGTGGAGCCTGTTATCGCGCTGCCCCAAGGGTTTATGGCGCAGACCAATCGCGAGGCCCGGGATCTGGCGCTGGAGCACGAGCTTGAACATCACCGCGCAGGCGATCTGCTGGTAAATATGATCGTGCAGCCGCTGTTTGCGCTGCACTGGTTCAATCCGCTGGGGCGGTATGGCTGGCTGGCGCTGCGGCGCGATCAGGAAGCGGCCTGCGATGCCCGCGTGCTGAAAAATGCGCTGGCTGCGCGCGGACCCGAAGTGCGCGCGGTTTACGCCCATGTCATCGCCAATTGCGCCGCCGGACCCAATGTCGCGCTGGCGGCTCCCATGGCGTGCCCGGTGCTGGGCGACAAATCCATCATCCACCGTCTGAGGAATATAACAATGACACAAGATCAATCCTCTCACAGCGCGCTGCGCAAGGCCGGATCGCGCCTGATGCTGGCGGCAGCCGTTTTGGCTGTGCCGCTGACAGCTTCGATCACCTATGCTGAAAGCGCCGCGCAACACGCGCCCGCACCGCCCGCGCCGCAAGCTGTTACGATGATGGCACCCCAGATCCCGACCCCCCCTCATTCGCCAACGCCTCCGACACCGCCCGCGCCTCCAGCCATCAGCGCGGCGGCGCAGCCCGCGCCGCAAGCGCCCGATGCGCCCGGCGCACCTGAAGCACTGCGTGAAAACGCTTCGAGCGATACGACAATCATCACATTCGATCCCGATACGGGCGAGACGCAAACCGTCGATATCAAGGGGCCGCTGCGCGTAGAAGCTGATGAAGTGCGCGTGGTGAAGGTGAAGGATGCCAAAGTCATCGTCGCCCGCGATTTTGACAAGGGAGCCAGGGACGGCGCCAAACTGCGCCGCGAAACGATCAAGATCATCAACAAGGGCAACACCCTTGACGAGGCCGAGATCGATGTGATCGTGAAGGAACTGCGCGAAGAGCTGTCCGCGGTGGACGAAGAGCTGCGCGAAGTGAGCGTTGAACTGAGATCGCTTGAGAACGAGGCGTGGTGGAAAGCGCTCGCCAAAGAAGGGCGCACCCGCGTCAGGCTTGAGTGCAATCCCAAGACCAAGGACGTCGCCACCACGATCAAGCGGGATGATGGCACAACCGACGTGCTGATCTGCCAATCGCGGGTGATGGCGAAGGCTCTCACGAGCTTGAAGCAAGCGCGCGAACAGATTGCGCAAAGCCGCGAGATGAGCGCCAAGATGCGCCGCGAAGTCCTTAAAGAACTCGACGGCCAGATTGCCAGCTGGAACTCAGATGCACGCTAAGGCGCTTATACCGCGCAAATCACTGCAAAGTCCTGCTGTGATCCATACGCGATCGCGCCCGGATTTTTTGCCGAGAGTTATGGGATGCGCCTATTTTTCGGCGGCCTCGGATGGTTCGGGCGCGGGCTTGGGCCGGGCGGGGTAATCGCAGCCGCGCCCAAGGCCCAGACCTTTCAGATAGCCGCGCCGCACCATTCCTGCTCTCACTGCGGCTTGCGCCTTGCGCCTGTCGCCCGCCGCCCCCGATATCTCGCGAACCAGCGAGCGGAAGGGAATGATCGAGCCGACCACGCCTTTGGCAACTTTCTTCGCGTTCATGCCGGTCTTTTCCTCGCCTGCAATGTCGTAATCCGCACCCAGCACCATATCGATCCGCGCAACCTGCCGCACGATATCGTTGCACGTGGTAAGGCCGTCTGAGATGTAAGGCGCCTTGGCTGCGTCGAGCAGAACCTGCGCCACTTCTTCTTTGGAAAGGCCCACATCCTCAAGCGGTGTCCTGGCGACGTCGACAGCATCCTTGCCATCGATCCTCTGCGCGTGAAGCGGGCTGGTAGCCGCCAGCACGCATATCGCCGCTACCGCGCTTGCGATTGCGGCGCGCGGCTTACTCAAAATAGGCATCGCAGGCATTGTTGTCTCCAGAGTTGAAGCCCCGGCGCAGCGCTTCAATCCGCTGCTGGCTGGTGCCATGAGTGAAACTTTCGGGATTGATGCGCCGGCCTTGGCGGCGCTGGATCGTATCATCGCCCACCGCGCCTGCGGCCATCAGGCCCTCTTCCAGATCGCCCGGATCAATCCGCGCACGGTTCTTGCCCGCCCACACGCCGGCATAGCAATCCGCCTGAAGCTCAAGCCGCACCGTCCACTGGCTGGCCTCTTGCGGGCGGCGCTGTTGGATGCGCCGCACCTCAGCCATCGTCCCGGTGAGATTTTGTATATGGTGGGCATATTCATGCGCCATCACATACAGGCGGGCAAAATCGCCGCGTGTGCCGCTCATCTGCGCAAGCTGATCGAAAAAGCCGGTTTCGATGTAGATACCGAAATCCGCCGGGCAGTAGAACGGTCCGCTTGCCGAAGTGGTGGAGCCGCATCCTTTGGTTCTGATCGGGCCGGGTGGATAAAGCACGAGCTCGGGCTGTTCAAAGCGAATGTCGGCGCGGGCAAATACAGGTTCCCACGTTTCGTTGAGGCTTTGCAATGCCGAGCAGGATTCGGCTGCATAAGGGCCGGACGAGCACAGCTGATCCTCGCTCAACTCCCGCGCGGCTGTGCTTTCGTCGCTTTGCGCCGCGCCTTCAAGCCCCCCCAGAACGCCCAACGTCGTTGCCGGATTGATACCAAACGCAAGCGCGCCAATGATCGCGATTACAATGCCAACAATCCCCACGCCGCCTGCCCGACGCGCCTTCGAGCGCCCGCCGCTGCCGCCGCCGCGCACCTTGATCTTCGAGGTATCGAATGGATTGAGCCGCATTTTCTCCCGTCCCCGCTTTTTCAGTGTTGGTGCATCGCGGCCATCATGGAAGGTGCCATTTCACTGGACACGCCCCGCGCACGCGGCAACACAGCGCCGCGAACAAAGTGTTAGTCAATCAGGAGACAAGTGCAATGTCACTCAAAGGCAAGCGTGCTCTCGTTACAGGATCAACATCGGGCATCGGTCTCGGCATCGCGCGGGCGTTGCGCGCCGAGGGAGCCGAGATCGTGCTCAACGGGCTGGGCGATGCGCAGGAAATCGAAGCGGTCCGCGCTGAACTGGACGCTGATTTCAACGGGGCCAACCTGATGGATGCCGCCGCGATAGCGGCAATGTTCGATGCAATCGGCCCTGTTGATATTCTCGTCAACAATGCCGGTATGCAGCATGTCTCACCGGTGGAGGATTTTGCGCCGGCCAAGTGGGATGCGGTGATCGCGCTAAACCTCACCGCTGTCTTTCACACCACGCGATTGGCCGTGCCGGGCATGAAAAAAGCGGGCTGGGGGCGCATCATCAACACAGCCTCGGCCCATTCCAAGGCCGCATCGCCGTTCAAAAGCGCCTATGTTGCCACCAAGCACGCGGTTGCAGGCTTTACCAAGACCATCGCGCTTGAACTGGCAGAGCATGGAGTGACCGCCAATTGTATCTCGCCTGGCTATGTGTGGACGCCGCTGGTCGAAAACCAGATACCCGATACGATGGCAGCGCGCGGGCTTAGCCGCGAGCAAGTGATGAACGATGTTCTGCTCGCCAAGCAGCCAACCAAGAAATTCGTCCAGGTGGACGAAGTGGGCGCGATGGCGGTGTTCCTTGCCTCTGATGCGGCGGCCAATGTGACGGGTGCAAACTGGAGCATTGACGGGGGCTGGACAGCGGCTTGAGGCTGCCGCCTCCATGGCGATCACCGTGGCGGCCAGTTTTGGTGTTTGAGGCAGCTTTGCGCCCGTCTCGCGGCAAAAACACGTCCTGTGCCCTAGCGCTCTTGGCCCAGCCACCCTACAGGGACGTGCACGATTCGCTCCCCTTACGAAAGACGTGCATATGGATATCCCCCTCGGTCTGACTTTTGATGACGTGCTGCTGCGCCCGGGCGAGAGCGATGTCATGCCTTCCATGGCCGATACCTCCACGCAATTGACCAAGGCCATCGCGCTCAATATCCCGATCTTGTCCTCTGCGATGGATACGGTGACCGAAGCGGACATGGCCATTGCCATGGCGCAACTGGGCGGGATCGGCGTGTTGCACCGCAATCTCGATATTGACGAGCAATGCGCCGCTGTGCGCGCTGTCAAACGGTTTGAAAGCGGCATGGTTGTGAACCCCATCACCATCCGCCCCGATGCGGTGCTGGGCGAAGCGCAGGCGCTGATGCAGCAGCACCGGATCAGCGGCATTCCGGTGACAGATGAGGCGGGCAAGCTGTGCGGAATTCTCACCAATCGCGATGTGCGCTTTGCCGAACATCAAAGCCAGCCGGTGCGCGAATTGATGACGACGGACAATCTGGCCACCGTGCCGCTTGGCACCAGTGGCGAAGAAGCACGCCGGTTGCTCCATGCCCGGCGGATTGAAAAGCTGCTGGTGGTGGATGATGATTACAAGTGCATCGGCCTTATCACCGTCAAGGACATCGAAAAGGCCGTGACCTATCCCGATGCGACCAAGGATGCAGCAGGCCGCCTGCGCGTGGCCGCTGCCACGACAGTGGGCGAGAAGGGGTTCGAGCGCACCGAGGCGCTGATCGATGCCGAAGTGGACGTTGTCATCATCGATACAGCCCACGGGCACAATCGCGACGTGTCGAGAGCAGTGGAGCGGGTGAAAGCGCTTTCAAACGAAGTGCAGGTGATCGCTGGCAATGTCGCAACCGCCGAGGCAACGCGCGCGCTGATCGATGCGGGCGCTGATGCGGTGAAGGTGGGGATCGGGCCGGGCTCGATTTGCACCACCCGCGTGGTGGCAGGTGTCGGCGTGCCGCAACTCACCGCGATCATGGAAAGCGCCGAGGAAGCGGCCAAATCGGGTGTGCCGGTGATTGCCGATGGCGGGCTGCGTACCAGCGGCGATGCGGCCAAGGCATTGGCAGCGGGCGCATCCAGCGTGATGGTTGGATCAATGCTGGCGGGCACGGCAGAAAGCCCGGGCGAGGTGTTTTTGTATCAGGGCCGCTCTTACAAGGCCTATCGCGGCATGGGCAGCGTTAGCGCGATGGCCCGCGGTTCGGCGGACCGGTATTTCCAGCAGGATATCAAGCAGCAGAAACTGGTGCCCGAAGGAATTGAGGGGCAGGTGCCCTTCAAAGGGCCCGCAGCCAATGTCGTTCATCAGCTAGTCGGCGGGATCAAGGCGGCGATGGGCTATACCGGCTCTGCCACCATCCCCGATCTCAAAACCCGCGCCCGGTTTGTGCGCATCACCAATGCGGGCCTGTCTGAAAGCCATGTCCACGATGTGGCGATCACCCGCGAGGCGCCGAACTATCCAACGCGTTGATCCTCTGGTGCCCGTATTTATGGGTATATCCTCGCTCGAAGGCCTTTCGGCCCCGCTGCGGGCGGGCGGTCGCCCTTTGGGTTGCTTGGCGTGTGATTTGGGTGTGCGGTTATGACGCCTTCTGCGCGGGTGCAGGCAGCGATCGAGCTGCTGGACGAGATCATCGAGGCGGCGCGCGGCCGCGGTGCGCCTGCTGACAGGCTGATCGCCGCCTATTTCAAGCAGCGCCGCTATGCCGGCTCCAAGGACCGGAGGGCCGTGCGCGACCTTGTCTATCGGGCGGTGCGCCATTGCGGGCCAGTGCCGTCCAGCGGGCGCGCTGCGATGCTGGCGCTGGCGGATGGCGATGAAAGCCTTGGACCGCTGTTCGATGGCTCCCCCCATGGCCCCGAGCCGCGGATCGAAGGTGAGCGGGTGGCCGTGGAAGGCCTGGCGCCGCAATGGCTGGTAGAGGCGCTGGAAGCCTCGGATGTCACCGGCGAAACTGCGGCGGCTTTGCTCGATCGCGCCCCGCTCGATATCCGCGTGAACGCGCTCAAGGCGAGCCGCGAGACGCTGCGATTGCCCGCACCGGGTGAGCCTCTTCCCACGCCCAACGGCATCCGCTTTCCCACTGGCACTCAGGTTGAGCAATGGCCCGAATATCGCGACGGGCTAATCGAGGTGCAGGATTGCGGCAGCCAGCTTATCTGCGAGGCTGTGCCTGCGCATTCTGGCGAGACCGTGATCGATCTGTGCGCCGGTGCTGGCGGCAAGACGCTGGCGCTCGCGGCGCGGTTTGGCAATGCGATCAGCCTGATTGCGTGCGATACGGACAAGCGCCGCCTCGGCAATCTGGCGCCGCGCGCACACCGCGCGGGCGCGGCGATTGATCACACGGTGCTGCTTGATCCTGCCCGCGAGATGGAGGCGTTGGAGGGCTGGCGCGCAAAAGCCGATCACGTGCTCATCGATGCGCCGTGTTCGGGCAGCGGCACATGGCGGCGCAATCCGGAAAGCCGCTGGCGGCTTAGCCCGGAGGAACTCGCCCGGCTTGGTGCGTTGCAGGATCACGTGCTCGATCTAGGCGCGCAGCTGGTGCGTCCGTGCGGAACGCTCACCTTTGCGGTGTGTTCTGTTCTTGATGCCGAAGGAGCCGACCGCATACGCAGCTTTTTTCAAAGACACCCGCAGTTCACGCCTGAACCGCCAAAGGGAGAGCCGGGCACTGCGCGCGGCGATGGCATCCGGCTTGATCCGTACCGTGATGGAACGGACGGGTTTTTTGTCGCAATCGCGCGCTGTGCGTGATAGCCAACAGGTCTATGGCTAAGCCCACGGTAACCCCGCCGCCAGAGAGCTGCGTCACACGCGGCGTTTCCAAGGGTGCCACTGTTAAGGAGTTTATCATGCGTTTCGCGCCCGCTGCCGCTGCTCTCTCGCTGTTTCTTGCCACCACGGCCAGCGTAACCAGCGCCTCCGGGCCGCAGCCTGATCCGCGCGCCGAAGGGCTGATCACGCAAGGCAAGGCCGCGCTCGCGGCTGGCGATACGCAGGGTGCGATTGATGCCTTTGAGGCAGCGCTCGCGGTTGATCCGGCTTATACACCCATTTTCCTTGAACTTGCCGAGGTTGCCCGCGCCGAAGGATTGCAGGGCAAGGCAATCAAATATTACCGCGAAACGCTGGCGCGCGATCCGGAGAATTTTGCAGCCATCTCAGGTGAGGGTGCGGCACTGGTTGAAAAAGGCGCGCTGGAGAAAGCCAAGCGCAATCTTGCCCGCCTGCAAAGCCTATGCGGCGAAGCGTGCCCCGAAACGCTAAGCCTGGCGACAACGATCGAAGCGGGTCCGCCGGCGCGTCTGGCCGTGGAAGATACCGAGACTGCGGCGAAAAACTAGGCGCACCGGCAAAAGAACGACGGCGAAAGGCCCCGCTTCATGCTCACGCTTCACCACCTTGAATATTCCCAGAGTTTTCGCATCCTTTGGCTGCTGGAAGAACTGGGTGCGCCCTATGAGCTGAAGCTCTACAATCGCAATCCGGATACCAATCTTGCGCCTGACCAATACAAGGCTCTTTCGCCGCTTGGCACTGCGCCGGTGATCACCGATGGCGATCTGGTGCTGGCGGAAAGCAATGCGATTATCGATTACGTGCTTGATACCTATCCCGAAAGCGCGCTGCGCCCACAAGCGGGCCACCCCGATCGCGCGCGCCACCTGTTCTGGTTTCACGCAGCGCAGGGTTCGCTGATGCTCAATCAGGGCATCTCAATGGTGCTGACCTTGCTGGAAGATCGCTCTCCCTGGCCGCTAAGCGCCTTGTTCAAAGCGGTTTTTGGCCGGGTGCGCTCGATGTTTATCGATCCGCGCAACAAGACGTTGCTGGATCTGATGGAATCCGATCTGGGCGAAAAGCCATTTTTTGGCGGCGACGCGCTGAGCGCTGCAGACATCACGCTGATCTATCCCATGGCAGCTGCGCGCACCAAGGGCATGTTCATGCATTACCCCAACATCCTGGCGTGGTTTGACCGGATCGAGGCGCTGCCTTCCTTTAAGGTCGCGCGCGCGAAGGATAACCGCCCGCATATCGATTTCCGGTTCTAGCGCGGCTTCAGATCAGCGGCGTGAACTCATCGACCAGCGCCTGATACACCTCGCGTTTGAACGGCACGATGAGGTCTGGCAATTGCTCTGGCTTGACCCAGCGATAGGCCTGAAATTCGGGCGGATCGTGCGCCTCAAGGTTGATATCGGCATCGCTGCCCAGAAACCGGCCAAGATACCAGTTCTGCTCTTGCCCGCGATATTTGCCTCTCCACACCTTGCCCAACAGCTCTGGCGGCAGATCGTAGAGCATGGTGCGTGAGGCAGGGGCGATGATTTTGACGAGATCGGGCGAGATGCCCGTTTCCTCCTTCAATTCGCGCAAAGCCGCCGTTTGTGGGTCTTCTCCCGGATCAATGCCCCCTTGCGGCATCTGCCAGAAACCCAGCGCCTTTTTATCGATCCGCT
>JGI12109J20283_10325205_pt1 | contig 22740 bp, 24 predicted proteins | sample ElkSlonscriptome_12_FD_20283 | JGI IMG/M metagenome (IMG submission 20283)
CCCACGCAGCATTCAGTACAGTCACATGCTTGCGGGCGGGGTCGCTAGGCTCCGCCCGCGTTCTCGTTGGAGGCGCGATCTTCGGGAGCTTCGGCGCGCTTCGCGGGCGGGCCGATCTCGACACCAACGAATCGCACGCCCTCGGGCACGGGTCCATCGAAGGCCGACGCGGGCTCGCCGTCGTCGATCATGTGAACCTGTCCCTCCGCGTCGACGGCCAGGATGGGAATGGCGCCTTGCTTTGGTTCGTCCCACGTCGCGCAGCGAGCCAGTCCGGTATCCATCTGGAAGAGCAGGTGGCGCAACGGCCGACCCCACTGCATCGCGGTGCCCACGGGTCTTGCACCCTTGGCGGGGGGCTCGGGCTTCTCGCGGCGCCAGCGGAGCACGTGCGCGGGGCCGAAGCGCTTGGCCGCCCATCGCGAGACCGCACCGTCGACCTCGTCGTTGTCCGAGAGCCCCAGCACGTTGCCGTAGCCCGTTGAGGCGACCTCCTGGTCCATCCAGCGGAGGTCTGTGGCGCTGCCCATGTGTGTGGCGATGCCGGCGCTCGTGGCCGAGGCAATATTGGCCGCGTTGGTGTCCACGAGCTTGGCGGGGACATTGAGGGCACGCAGGTGGGCCGCCAGGTCTCGGCCCAGTCGGTTGCCGCCCACGATGATGACGCCATTGGGTCGTCCAGCGCGCACCCGCAGCAGCGTGGCCAGGGGCCCAGCCGTCAGCCCTGCCAGCGTCACCGTCGTCACGATCACCAGGATGACAAGCGTCTCGAGTCGCTGCACGTCGGCCGCCAGCGTGGGCCTGGTGTCGAGCACGAGCTCGGCCGTGCGGGCCAATTCGATGGCCACGATGGCGCCGAGCGAGATCGCCACGATGCCTCGCGGTGCGATCAGCGCCGCGTACAGCCGCTCGCGGATGCTCAGCCCCGTGCGCATAGTGCCCGCCGCCACGGCCAATGGCCGCACGACAAAGATGACGCACGCGACGAATGCGACGTCTTGCCACGAGACGTCGGTCAGGCGATCCAGATCGACACGTGAAGCCAGCAAGATGAACAAGGCTCCCACCAGCATGACGGCGGTGGTCTCCTTGAAACGGCGCATCTGCTCGGCTCCACTGCGCACCATGTTGGCCAACACCAGGCCACAGATTGTGGCCGCGACCAGGCCTGCTTCGCTGGCGACCGCCTCGGAGAGCCCGAAGGAGATCATGCACGCCGACAGACCGACGAGTACGAGCGTCTGCGTGTCCGCCCGGTTGTCCTTCGTCAGGACTCGAAGCGTTCGTGCGGCCAAGTATCCCGACAGCACGCCCAGGCCCACGCCAGTAATGGCCGGCACGATAAACTGCCCGCCGATGGCCAGTGGCCCGGCCGAGCCTGGCTGCTCGATGGTCAGCCGAACGATCTCCAGCGTCGACACCGCCGCGACCACGCCGATGGGATCGATCAGGATGCCCTCGGCCATGAGCGTCGAGTGCAGCCCAGGCCGCATGGGTGTGCGTCGCAAGATGGGCTGAATGACCGTGGGCCCGGTAACGATCAGCGTTGATCCGAGCAGGATCGCCAGATCCCACGGCAGGCCGAGCAGGGAACGGCCCAGCAGCGCCGTTGCGAGCCAACTGACAATCACGCCGATGGTCAGCAGCCCCCGCACGGCCCCGGGCGCACGCGCAACCGTGCCGCGATCGAGTGCCAGGCCGCCCTCGAACACCAGCAGCCCAACCGAGACCGACACGATGGCCAGCAGGCCGCTGGTGCCCAGGTCATCGCCGTTGACCAGCCCCAGGCCCTCGGCTCCCAACGCGAAGCCCACGAGAAGAAGGAACAGGATCGGCGGCTGCCGCAGGCGATCGCTGGCCAGCGTGACGAAGGCCCCGATGCCGAGGGCCAAGGCAAGGCTCTGAACCGCCCCATGTGCTTCCATCGGGAGCGAGTGTACGACCGCAGATCAGCCCAGCACGACCTCGTCGGGCGCAAACTAGTCCAATACGAACCACGCCCGGCGATCGCCGCGCTGCCGGTCGAGCTCCGGCCCCGTTCGCACAGCCTTGCAGCGGTGGAGGTGGATGAGCGTGGCGCACCGAGCACGCCTGGCCGACTGCCAGTAGGCGTCGTCCCCGCCGATCTTCTGGCGAAGCTCGGCCTCGATCTCCTTCACCAGCCCCGGCGTCAGGTCCGCGTAGGCGTCCACCTTTTTTACGGTGGCGAGCACGGTGTAGCCTCCGCCGGCGACGCGAAAGTACACCGCATCTCCCGTGGAGACGCGGCCGAATGGCGGCCGGCGATCCCTGGAAAAGCGGCTCTCGATGGTCTTCGTGCCAGCCAGCAGCGCCTCGGCCACCCACGGATGCACGATCGCCACGTGCTCGCCCGCCGCGGTCGACGTCACGAGCCGGCCTCGAGCCGCGACAGTGCGTTGGTCGTGCTCAGCCCTTGCACGAGATCGATGAGCTCGACCCGGCCGCCGGCACGTTCGACCACCTTCTGGCCGACCACTTCCTTGCCGGTGTAGTCTGCACCCTTGACGAGCACCTCGGGTGTGAGCGACTCGATCAGGCCGATGGGCGTATCTTCTTCGAAGACAATAACGGCATCGACGGGCTCGAGGGCCCCGAGCACGCGCGCCCGATCGATCGCCGTGTGGACCGGGCGTTGCTCGCCCTTCAGTCGACGCACCGAGTCGTCGCTGTTCAGCCCGACGACCAGGAAGTCGCCCAGCTTGGCCGCGCGCTCGAGCAGCGAAACATGGCCAGCGTGCAGCACATCGAAGCATCCGTTGGTGAACACGACCTCGCCGCCGTGTCGCCGCACTGCCGCCAGCTCGGTCCGCAGCTCGTCGAGGGTGCGCAGCTTGCCGGTCAAGCGTCCGGCTTGGCGCAGCAACTCTCTGTGCACGTCGGCGAGCGGTATTGGCTTGACACCAAAGATCTGCACTTCCAGACCCGCCGCGGCATTGGCAAAGCGCACCGCGTCGGACCACGACAGCCCGTTCGCCCGCGCCGCCGCGAGCCCAGCGAGCATCATGTCGCCCGCGCCAGTGACGTCGTACACCTCGCGAGCCACCGTCGGGATAGCGACCGGGTCCTGGTCCTGCTCGAGCAGGAGCGCACCGTCCTTGTCGAGCGTGAGCACGACGGCCTCGCACGCGAGCTGCTGGCCGAGTTCGCGCGCCAGGGCCTCACGCTGCTCGGGGGAGGTCATGGCGTGTCGCTTGCCGGTGGCGCGCTCGGCCTCGCTGCGATTGGGCGTGATCGATGTGCATCCGCGGTATCGACCGAAGTCCTCGCGAGACGCCGGATCGACGAGCAATGGCACGCCGTGCTTGCGCGACAGCTCGACCACCGCGGCGCACAATGCCGGGTCGCATACGCCCTTGTCGTAGTCCTCCAGGCACAGGACGTCGGCTTGGGACAGCGCCGAGTCGAGCGCTGCGAGCAGACGGTCTGCAACCTCCTCCGAGAGCGCATCTCGCGACTCGAAGTCAACGCGAAACATCTTCTGTGGGTGACGGTGTTGTGCGAGACCGATGAGGTTGCGTTTCACCGTGGTCGGTCGAGAGGCGTCCTCGATTAGGCCGGACGTGTCGATGCCGATGGATTGCAACTCGTGTCGGAGCAACTGGCCCTCGGCGTCTTGGCCCGTGACGCCGAAGACCTGCACGCGACCGCCAAGGGCGATTAGATCCTCGGCCAGATTGCCCGCGCCGCCGGGCATCGCCTCTTGGCGAGTCACTCGGAGCACCGGCACGGGCGCATCGGCGCTCAGGCGCTCGGCGTCGCCGTAGAGCTGCTGGTCGAGCATGAAGTCGCCCACCACCAGTACGGTAAAGGGCTTCCAATCCGTGAGTGCATCGAGGAGACTGTCCACGGCCGGACTCTAGGAAGCGTGGTGGACGAGCTCTGAATCATCACCGCCATCAAAAAGCACGCCCCCGATGAACGGGGGCGTGCCCAAAGTCAAGCAGAATCGACGAACCAGTCGCGATTAGGCGCGACGACGACGGCTGGCGAAGACGCCAAGGCCGGCGAGGGCGGCCAGGCTGGCCGGAGCGGGAACGGTGGTGTAGGTCAGGTCGTCGAAGGCGGTCTCGGGACCGTTCAGGTTGACCGAGCCGATGGCGACGGTCGAGACGTAGCTGAAGCCTTCCATGCTGCCGTCGCCCGGGCCGAAGCCGCCGGCGATGACGTCCTGGCCGATTTGGTTGCCGGACATGTCGAAGAAGGTCAGCACGTCGTCGCCCACGCCGGCGGCGCTGGCGAAGCCACCGAAGCCGAAGATGCCGCCGATGCCGGTGAAGTCGAGGGTGATGTCACCGAAGCCGAAGAGCGTGCCGAACTTGGTGCCGCTGCTGGCCTGGATCGGGCCGCCGGGGCTGCGGAAGTCCTGCCAGTTGCCCTCGTCGATCGAGCCGTGGAAGACGGCGCCGTCGATCACGGGAACCGTGCCGCCGAAGAGGCTGGTGATCGGGGCGCGGCCACCGGGGTAGCTCTCGTAGTCGTCGGTGGCGTCAGGGGTGAACGAGCCCGAGCTCACCTGAGCCGAGGCGATGCCGGCAACGGCGAGAATACCAAACACAGCGCTGATCTTGGTCATCTTGTCTCTCCTAAAGAAATGTGCACAAACACTCTGATTGCCGGTGTTTGCTGCCACCGGCACTACAGCTTACTCGAAAGAAGACGCAAACGTGTCGCCTTCTGGGCAGAAAGTGCCCCAAAATGCAAGATTATCTAAGAATTTTCCTTGACAAACCGCGTTATTGTCCTCTGGCGCTTGCCTAAACCGCAGGGATAGCCCAGGGTCACACCACATCGGACCTGCCGTCGAAAACCACACGGGCCCAAATTCGAAAATGAAAAATCAGCCGAAGCTGCGACCGGTTTCCAGGTCCAGCAGCTTCCAAGGCAGGCTCTTCACTACCCTCATGAGCACCGGCCAGGCCACATCCTCGTCCAAGAGCGTGACCAACCCCTGTGTCACACGGTCGAGTCCCATCGGCAGCTCGACGACGAGCCCCGGTCCGTGCAGCACGACGGTGCCGGCGCTTGCGCTCCGCGGCGAGCCATCGGCAGCGGTATTGAAGTCTGCCAGTGCCTCGGCCACCTCATCGATGGTGCCGAGCGGCGGCAACCCCTCGTCGGCGGGCTCAGAAGACACGATGACGATCTGACGCTTAGGCATGCCCGGTCAGGCTCCCTTGCCTCGAGCCGAGATCAACTCCGCGGCCGTCTCGGTGAGCTGGCCCAAGGGCACCGGCTTGATGAGATAGCCGTCAACACCCAGCGACTGGGCATAGGCCTGGTGGCGATTGCCGTCGTTGGCGGTCACCATGATCACCAGGGGGCTGTCGTCGTTGCCCTTGATCTTCTCCAGCGCCAGGAAGCCCGAGCGGGCCGGCAGCATCATGTCGAGCACGACCAGGTCGGGCTTGACCTCCTGGGTCAACTCAATGGCAGCGTTGCCGTCCCCGGCGGTGTGCGTCGCGGCACCCTCGGCCTTGAAGGCTGTTTCCATGGCAAGGAGAATGTCGCGATCATCATCGACGATCAGGATGGTGGCGTCACGTAATGCGGAGGTGTCGGTTGCCGGCACGAGAAGGGCCTCCATAACAGCAGAGCCCACGATAGGGCCTAGCTACGGAGACCTTCGCTTACGATCGGCAAAGAGTTCCCAAGATTTAGGTTTTGTACGGATCAGTCTTCGTCGTCGGTGCCGCTTCGACCGAAGATCCAGCGATCCAGCGAGAGCATGCCCGGGCCCGAGAAGACCAGCGCGAGCCCGATCGCCAGCAGCGCGAGCTGCCAGAGGAAGGTCGCGTAGGTCGACACGTCCCACGGGTCGTACATGGGCAGGAAGCCCAGCCAGGTGTTGCCGCTCTGCAGGGCCGGGCCGATCTGGGTGAGCCACATCGCCATGCCCATGACGCCGGTGACCGCCAGGCCGCTGAACCGCGTGGCCAGGCCGATGAGCAGGAGCACGCCCGCGATGAGTTCGGTGAGGGCCGCCGCCCACGCCAGCCTCACGGGCCAGGGCGGGGCGCCGAAGGTCGCCGGCATCAGGGCCATCGGGGTCGTGGGCTCGGCGACCTCTTGACCCGCTTCGCCCTCTTGGATCACGATCGGCTGCGGGTTGGCCGCGCCATAGACGACGATGGCCAGCCCGTTGAGCGTGCGGACCTTATCGGGCTGGGCTGCCTGGGCAACGAGCGTGATCGAGGCGTCTCGGCTCGCGAGCGTGGGATCGTCCGAAGGGGTGTCTCCCATACCAGTTCCGGGCTCGACCGGCGAGGTCGCGGGCTGCTCGGGCTCGGGCGTCTCTTGTGGGTCGGTCCCCGGTTCCGGGTCGTCGACGGGCAGCTCGGATGGGTCTACGACCGGCTCGATCGGGCCGGGCTGGTCGCCGAGTGCATCCGGCTCGGCGTCGCCTTCGTCGCGTATGGATCCATCCAAGGAGCTCTCGGGCAGCACGCCCGCGGCGATCAGCACGCCGCGATTGTCGTCGGTCACCGGGAAGCTGCCGAAGGTCTTGGCGTATCCCGCCCAGATGAACGTGACAGCCAGGGCCAGGCGGAGCAGCAGCGGCGGGATGCTCAGCGCCGTCCGCTGGCGCATGGTCAGGGTTGGTTGGTCGGCCATGATCGTCCTCCTTGCCGATGGATTCGTCTGCTCGCGTCGGCGAGGCCAGGATCCAGACTATCGACGCTTGGGCGCACGGACGATCAACGCTCGTGTTCCCGTCCGCACTCGCCCGTGCGTTCCTGGGAATTGTTGGGAGAAGCCCGCTGGTCGTGTCGGCTGTGCTCGCGAGGGGGCGGGAAAGCCTTACCATCTTTGTATGACGGGTTCGAGTGGTCCGCTGGACGACATGCCGGACGGAATGATCGCCAAGCGGGCGGCTGCCCGCCGGGGCGATGTCGTCAACCGCACGCCCGCCGCCGATGCGCTCGACGAGGGCCCCAGCGACGACGACCTCGATCGCTTCGGCGGCGTGACCCAGAATTGCTGGCGCTGCGGCACCGAGCTCTACGACGACGCGACGGTGTGCTGGAATTGCCAGGCCAGCGTCGGCCCGGGCGGCGGCCCGCGCAAGGGCACGCCGGTGTGGGCGATCGTAGTGGGCGTGGTGCTCGCGGCGGTGATCGCGGCGTGGGCGATCTTCTAGCGCGCCGTGCTTCGCCATCCAGCGTGAAGTGTGCCGCGAAACGCTGGCGTGAGCCGCCAGTTTGGCTCACGAAGATCCTCGATCAAGGCCCTGCGATCTGCCTGCGAGAGCGGGCCTAGACCACAATCGAGTGGTTCAGCGGCTCGAGATGGCCATGCACGGAATCCTGTGTCGGTCTGGCGCGGAATGCAAACCATTGCATCGTGGTGCGTGTCGCACACTCGAAACCGCTCGACTAAGTCGACGACCGCATACTTCTCTGTAATGACGCTGAGCAGGCCGTTTCGAAATGGATTGGGATTCTCGGTTTGAAAGTCCCAGGGCTCGCTCACAATGACGTGAACGCGCCATGGTTCCTCAAGCATCGCTGCGGTCGACGATCTTGTAGCTCTCGCGCTCGCCGCGGCCTCGGACGGGGTAGTCCTTGCGCAGCGGGTGGGCGGGGTAGTCCTTCCACGTCAGGATGCGGCGCAGGTCGGGGTGGCCGTTGAAGCGGATGCCGTACATGTCGAACACCTCGCGCTCGGGCCATTCGGCACCGGGCCAGATATCGCAGACGCTGTCGACGACCAGGCCCGGATCCTCCTGGATGCCGTCGGTGGGCAGCGTGGGATCGACGTAGGTCTTGACGAAGAAGCGGTCTTCGGTGGTGGTGTTGGTCAAGTTGTAGATGACCGCGAAGCGGCCGGGCTTGTCATCGGGATAGTTCAGATAGTCCACGCCAGCAAGGTCGGCCAGGAAGTCGTAGCCCAGCGTGAGCCTCATGTGCGACAGGATCGCGTGGGCGTCCTTGGGCTCGACGAGCAGGCTCGACTGGCCGCGGAATTCGGTGCCGCCGAGTTTGGCGTCGGGGAAGGCGTCCTTGATAGCCTTGAAGTTCGGATGGTCGAGCGTGGGTTCTTTTGACGAACGGGGCATGGGTCGCCTTTCGGGTCTCAGGCCTGGGCGGGCTCGGACGGTAGGACGCCGGCTTGGCGCAGCATATCGAACTGGGCGTCCACGTCCTCGTCGTAGAGCACGATGGGCCAGGGAAAGTGGCCGCGGGCGCGGAGAACCCCGAGCAGGTCGTGGTAGTCGATGGCGCCGCGTGTGAGCGGGGCGGGCACCAGCAGGTCGTCGTGGGCGGGGTCGGTTTCGCCGCGAGCGGGCCGCTCGGCCCCGGTGAGGAAGATGGCGTCGACGCGGTCATAGCCGACCAGGGCCTCGAACAGCCGCGTCAGGTGGTCGGGCGCGTCGTCGACCATGCCCGCGGTGAGCATGGCGGTGGGCTCGAAGAAGATGCCAAGCGCGGGGCTGTCGACAAGGCCGAGCAGCTTGCGGACCGTGGGCGCATCCGAGAGCACGTGCCGAACGTGCGGCCGGAGCAGCAGGCGACTGTTGGCGGCCTCAAACGCGGGCAGGATCTCCCCGAGCCGATCCAGGAGTCGGTCCCAGCCCAGGCCCGTCCACGTGCGCGGGTCGTGGTGGAACACGCCCGACTCGGGCTGGGCGTCCTCGTCGAGCCAGCCCGACCAGGCGACCACGCACCCACCCTGCTGAGGCTCAGGCGCGTCAGAAAAAATATTCCCGGGCCAGACGGGCCAGCGAAGCTCACCACCTTGTGAGGTTACCAACCACCCACCACCAGACCTAGGGCCGAAGCGCAGCATGGCCAAGTTTAGGTAGGCTCGAGGGCGTGTGGCTGGGGGTCAAAATGTGCATATCGGGCCTTGGTTGGGCCGAAACCTTCGGCCACATCGGGGCTTTGAACCGGCCGCTGTGAGGCCGGGCGAACCTCGTGGAGAAATCTGACGATGCGCGACCTGGCCTCGATGCCACTGTCGTGCGAGATGGCGGAGGTCCGCTCGCCGAACACTTCAACGCGATTGACCCGGGAGCAGGTCGTCGATCGCATCATCACCATCAACCGCTCGGCCTCGCCGGCCTTTTTAGAGAGATTCGCCGAGCCGCAACTGCGGCACTACCTCGAACACTTGACTCATACCGAGCAGCGGCGCGACGTGCCCTGGGTGCGTCGCGGCGAGACCCCTGCGATCGTGGGGCGCAGCGCCGACGCGCCGATGCGAGGCTGACCCGAGCACGCGGCAAGACATCAAGGAACCTGGAGCAGGGCCCCGCTTCGGCGTGGGCCCTGTTGCGTTCAGGGGCCCATAACCCGGCCTTCAGGGTTTGCGTGCAGATTTTGCAGGGCGCGTCGTTCGATTGGCTTCAGTCGCGATGTTGGAGGGCCGAAACAACCGGCATGGGCGGCATGACCGGAACTCCGGCATGGCCCGCTCGAGCGCAGACGCCCGACCTCGGCGCGTGTCGGGGGGTGTCGGTGGGCCCTGGTTGGCCCGCGATGAAGTCCACGGGTCAGTGTACCAGGGATGGAGACTCCAAAAGATGATGCACAGCAGCACGAACTCGACCGTCCTGGCCGCCGCGGCGTTGATCGCGGTCGCCGGTCTTACCACCGCTTGCACCACCACCAGCGGCACGGGCCCGATTGCCACCGCCGATGGTCAGCACCAGCGGCCGCAATCGCAGACCGATCAGCGCAGCTATCGCCAGCAGGCGGTGGCCTCGGGCTACGGAAGCCAGCGTGCGCCGTCGAAGGCCCAGCCGATCGATCCCTACGCCATCGGCCTGACCGCCGATGACCCCCAGGGCTTCCATCGCACCAGTGGTGCGCCCAACCCCGGGCAGCGCCTGAGCCTGACTCCCAAGACGCCGCCCCAATTCCGGCCGACCGACGCCGTCCATGGCTTCTACGGCGAGGTCTTCACCGACAACGCCGGCCTGGTCGCGCTCGATCCCGATCGCATCGGCGGCTCGAACCTGGCGCAGATGAGCTTCAGCGTCGAGGGTGCCGACTTCGATCCTGATGTCTCGCCCGACGGCAGCTACATCACCTTTGCCAGCACGCAGCACAGCCAGACCAGCGACATCTTCATCAAGCCGGTCGACAGCCGCGTCATCACCCGTCTGACCAAGAGCGAGGGCAACGATGTGATGCCCAAGTTCAGCCCGGACGGGCAGCGCGTCGCCTTCTCGAGCAACCGCTCGGGCAACTGGGATCTGTTCGTCATGCCCACCAAGGGCGGCAAGGCCGTGCAGATCACCACCGAGAGCAGCCACGAGTTGCACCCGAGTTGGAGCCCCGATGGCAAGTACCTGGCCTTCAGCCGCCTGGGCGAGGTCAGCGGCAAGTGGGAGATCTGGGTGACCGATGTGACCAACCCGGGCGTGAGCAAGTTCCTCACGTACGGCTTGTTCCCGCAGTGGTCGCCCGTCGCAGGCAACAGCACGGATGGCAACGGCGAGCGCATCCTCTATCAGGTCAGCAAGGAGCGTGGCGACCGGGCCTTCACTGTCTGGAGCCTGGACTTCAGCGGCTTCAACGCCAGCAACCTGACCCAAGTCGCCTCGAGTCCCTACGCCGCGTGCATCAACCCCTCGTGGAGCAAGGACGGCAAGTGGATCACGTTTGCCACCGTCCCCAACCCCACGCAGTGGGCCCAGATGGAAGAGACGCGCCCGGCCTCGGCCCAGCTCTGGATGGTCGCGCAGAACGGCACCAGCCTGGTCGAGCTGACCGATGACAACGCCGTCAACCTGATGCCCACCTGGGGCCCGGACAACCAGATCTTCTACATCTCCGATCGCGGTGGCGTGGACAACGTCTGGTCGATGAGCGCCAACAGTGCCATCCTGGCGGCCACGGGCGTCGACCCGAGTCTCAGCGGTGACGAGGGCCAGGCCTTCACCTCGGTGCCCGACAACGGCCAGTAAAAGACGGGCCAACAAGACTTAACCCAATCAAAATCCTATCCAACGCCCGGTAACTGCCGGGCGTTGTGCTTTGGTGCAACAATACGGGATGCTGTTCCTCCAGAGCCGCGTGCGAACGCACGCGGACCAGCCCGACATTCGAACGCGCCACGGCGGCTCTACGCGTTGGTGCGTGTGCTCACGCACGCGGTTTTACCTCGTGCTTGCGGTCGGTGTTCTGATGGTGGGGTGTGCAAAGCCGGATCCACTGACGCCCCCGCAGCAGTTGATGTCGCCGTATGCCAGTACGCCGGCCGAGCCAATCTGGGCCATCGTCCCGCTGCGCAACGAGAGCGGGACGAGCGCGGTCGATGTGCTGGAGCTGAGCGACACGCTGGTCGCCACGGTGACGCAGGCCCGAGGCTTGCGGGCGTTGCCTCTCAATCGCACGCTCGACGCGATGCAGGCGATGGAGATGGCCCGGCCTGAAACCCCGGCTGATCTCGATCGGTTGGCCCGCACGCTGGGCGCGGACGGGCTGATCGTGGGCAGCGTGACGGCCTACGACCCGTACGAGCCGGTCGTGGGCTTGTCTCTTGCGCTGTACGCCAGAGCCGGGATGCTCGAGCAGCCCGGCGGCCTCGACCTGGACATCGATGCCCGGCAGCTCCGCGAGCAGCCGACCGAGTACGACTATTTCGGCACCCAGCAGGCCGCGGGGCGTGGGCCGGCCAGTTCGGTGATGCTCGTGCTTGATGGGCGAGACCACGACGTGCGGATGCGGGTGCGTCGTTACGCCGACGGCCGGCGGGATTCGGTGTCGGCCCTTGGTTGGGAGCGATACCTGCGGAGCATGCCCGAGTACGAGCGCTTCGTGGCGTTCGAGGCTGTCGGGGCGTTGTTGCAGCGTGAGTGGGTGCGTTTAGCACGGGATCGGGCGGCCGACGCGACCTTGGGGAGTCCCGAGGGTGGGTAGCCCAAATATTTACCTGACAATATTTTCGTCCAGAAACACGATGGGGAAGGAAACTGACCTCGTGAACTGGCCGATATCTCATGCGTCGGGCGTGCGAGTCGGACCTCGCGACAAGCCGACGGAGACTCGTTTTGGGTCTCGCGAAGGAGTGCAGTTATGACGGCATTGCCGCTCACCGATGCGTTCAGCAGCTACCTGACCGACGAGCGTCAGTTCAGCCCGTACACCGCCCGGTGCTATGGAGCCGACCTGAAGCAGTTCGTCGAGTTCTTGATCGAGCACCTGCAAAGGCAGCCCGACGACGCGGCCGAGCAGGCGGCCTACGACCGCCGCGCGGCGGGTGAGAAGGGCGGCAGCACGACCCTGACCGACGCGATCTGCGAGGCCGACACGGATCTGATCCGCGGCTTCCTGGAGCACCTGGACGCCCACCAGTACTCGGCGGCCACGCTGGCGCGCAAGATTGCGACGCTGCGGTCGTTCTTCAAGTGGGCCGCTCGCAACAAGCTCTCCAACGGCAACCCAATGGTGGCCATTCGCACGCCGCGGCAGACCAAGCGTTTGCCCAAGGCGATCACCATCGAGCAGGTCGAGCAGTTGCTCAGCGCTCCCGATGAGAAGGACGTGCTTGGCACCCGCGACCGCGCAATCCTCCAGACGCTCTACTCCACCGGGCTTCGCGTGAGCGAGCTGGTGGGCCTGATGTTCGCCGACGTGGACTTCGAGCAGAAGGTGCTGCGTGTGAAGGGCAAGGGCAACAAGGATCGCCTCGTGCCGCTGGGCCAACGCGCCATGGACACGATGGGTCGCTATGTCGAGCGGCTGCGCACCGATCCGCGCTTTGCCAGCGTGCTCAAGGGCGAGGCCGACAAGACGCCGCTGTTCATCAACAAGCACGGCAAGCGTCTGAGCAGCCGCTCGGTGCGCCGCAAGTTGGACAAGTACCTGGGCCAGGTCGGGCTCGACTCTTCGATCAGCCCGCACACGCTGCGGCACACCTTTGCGACGCACCTGCTGGACAATGGCGCCGATCTGCGCGCCGTTCAGGCGTTGCTGGGTCACCAGTCGCTCAGCACGACGCAGGTGTACACGCACCTGAGCGGGCAGCGGTTGCGTGAGGCCTACGACAAGGCGCATCCGCGAGCCGAAGCCAGCTAGATCCCAAGCCGCGTTATTCTGAAGGATCTGGTGCCCGCCCGCGATCGGGCGTGTATGTCGTTGGGATTTCTGCGAGTGCCGCGGGTGGATGCGTGGTGTCCTGCGATCGCCTCTCGAACATGGTGCCGTCTTCGAGCGGGTGCTCGGACTGCGGGCCGAACAGATGGAGCCCGAATTCGTTGGACAGATCCTCGAACACGCGGACGCCGCGAACGCTGTGGCCGTAGGCGTCGATACGCGGCGAGTAGCAGGCGATGCCCATCTTTCCCGGCAGCACGGCCAAGACGCCGCCCGAGATGCCGCTCTTGGCGGGCATGCCCACGGTGTAGGCCCACTGGCCCGAGTAGTCGTACATGCCGCAGGTCTGCATGATGGTGAGCACGTCGCGGACGTAGGTGCCATCGAGGGCCCGCTCGCCGGTCACCGGATTGGTTCCTCCGTTGGCCAGGGTTGCGGCCATGGTGGCCAAGTCGATGCAATTGACCTGGATGGCGCACTGCTGGAAGTACAGGTCGAGGATGGCGTCGACACGGCCTTCGATCATGCCAAAGTGCAGCATGAGGTAGGCGATGGCGCGATTGCGGTGCCCATGGGCGCGCTCGCTGGTGAAGACTGGAAGGTCAACGCTCAGTGGCCGGCCTGCGAAGCGGTTGAAGCAATCCAACAGGTTCTTGACGCTCTCGGTAGCGCCGAGCTCGTGCAGGAGGCTTGTGACGGCGATGGCGCCACTGTTGACGCAGGGGTTGTGCGGACGATTGGCCGCGTCGAGCTTGATGATGGAATTGAACGCGTCGCCCGTGGGTTCAACGCCCACGCGGCTGAGCACTCGCTCGCGGCCGTGCACGTCGAGCGCGTGCCCGAAGGTGAAGGGCTTGGAGGCCGATTGGATCGTGAACTCGACCGTGTCGTCTCCGAAGGAGCACACGCTGCCGTCGATCGTGGCCACGGCGATGGCGAAGTTCGACGGATCAACGGTGGCCAGCTCGGGGATGTAGTCGGCCAGTTCTCCCTCGTCGTATTCGGCGTATCGAGCGTGGAGCTCCTGGAGGGCTCGGGTGATCTTCGTTGCATCAGCCATGCGGCATTATGGCTCACTGCCCGACGCGATACAGCCCCGAGGCACGGATCGTGAGGACCTGCTCGGTGGGACGAGCGGCGACGGTGCCCACGACGACGACCTCATCCAGCGGCGAGATGCCCTGCGTAGACAGATCGAACTCCATCGGCTTGCCGGCTCCGTCGACGAGTTGCACCGTGGCGCTGTTGGCCTGGATGTCCTCGGGCATGGCGCAGCAATAGTCCCAGGGCGTCGAGCAGTGGTCGTCCTCGGACACGCAGGCGTTCTCCAGCTTGGAGTCGACCATGACGAAGGTCGCCGAGTCGGTGCTGAGCGCGTCCATGCGTCCGCCGATGATGCCTCGCACCGTGACGGCGTCGCCCTCGCTGACGGTGGTCTTGGCCTGTTGGACGCCGACGGCTCCTTCGGGTATGGATGCCAAACGCCACTCCATCGACGAGGGCGCGGCGCTCGACGAGCCACCGCTGGTGGATTCGGTTTTCTCGTTGCAGCCGGCGATCGTGAGGCCACAGGCGGCGAGCAGGGTAACGGCGAATTGGGTGGTGTTCATGGCAAATCTCCTGTGCGGGTGAGCGTCAGTGCATCTTGAGTGCTTGGGGGATGGGCAGGCGCAGGCAGCGGATGGCCGGGGGCACGGCACCCACCAGGCCGACGAGGATGCCACCGGCGAGCCCTGCGAGCATGACCGGTGCATCGAGGGTGAGCGCGAAGGCGCCCATGGAAAACTTCACGGCCAGGCCGTCGAGGAGCAGCAAGCCGACGATGGCCCCGATGACCGTGCCGATGGCAGCGGCAAAGAGCGACTCTTCGGTGAGGCTCGTGACGATGGCCGGCCTGGTGTAGCCGAAGGATTGGAGCGTGCCGATCTCGCGTACGCGAGCGGCGAAGGACGCGTACATGGTGTTGAGCCCGCCTAGCAGACCACCGATGGCGATGAGCGAGGCGGTGACGATGACCATGATGCGGATGGGTCGATAGAACGCGGCGATCGAGGCGTAGTACTCGGCCTCGCGCATGGCGGTGATCTCCAGGTCGAGCCGGCTCTTGGCGAAGAGGTCGACGTCGCTGAAGCGCGCGGTGTCGAGGCTGAGGACAACAGCGGAGATGGTGGCTTCGCGCTTGGTGGCGATCTGCAGGTCGATGATGGGCATCCACACCTCGGCGTCCATCACGGTGTTCGGCGCACGGAAGCGCCCGACGATGGTCCAGTCGCGATTGTCGAAGCGCAGGGTGTTGCCCATGGCAAGGCGGTCGTCTGGCAGGCCCAGGCGTGTCGCGGCGAGCGAGCCGACGATGATCTCGTCCTGACCGGGGCGCGGTTGTCGGCCTTCGGTGATCTCCACGGCGCTGTGCACTAAGAACGCCACTGGGCGCACGCCGCGGATGACGGCCTGGCGGGGGGTGGTGTCGCTGGCGTCGGCGTTGATGGGCAGGGCGATGTTGATCTCGGGCGAGGCATAGACCACGCCGCCGCGCTCGACGAGGCCGGGGATGCTTGCGATGGCTTGGCCGGCGACGGACGCGTCGATCTGGCTGCGCTCGAGGGCTTCCTCGCTGCCGGTGCTCATGATGATGACGTTTTCGTGCAGGTTCTCGCCCTGGGTCAGGGTGAGCTGCATGCCGCGAACGAAGCCCGCGGCGGCGAGCACGAGCAGCACGACGAGCGTGGCGCCCAGCACGCTTGCGACCAGGCGCACGCGGCTGCGGCCGAGATTGCGGTAGGCGTATTCGAATGGGAGCTGTCGCAGCATGGTGGGGCTCGCTGTTCTATACGGCTCGGAAGCAGGCGGCGATCTCGCGTCGGCCGGCCTGCCATGCGGGCACAAGCCCCGCGAGTGCGCCGAGCGCGACGCACACGGCGATGCCAACGGCTAGCAGTTGCCAGCTCGCGGCGATGGGGATCGATTGGCCCTCGACCGACAGCGCGAAGCTGCCATAGTGCGCGACGAACACCGCGGCGGCCGCCCCGAGCGCACCGCCCAGCAGCGAGAGCAGCACGCCCTCGGCGATGATGAGCAGTGCGACCAACTGACGGTTGAAGCCCAGTGTTTGCAGCACCGCGTGCTCGGCGATTCGGCTCTGCACGCTGAGCACGATGGCATTGCCGACCAGTGCGAGCACGGCGATGAGTGCGCCGATGCCGAGCCAGTTCGCGAAGCCCACGAGCTCCACGATGTCGTCGGCGATGCGCGCGACGAAGGCCTTCTCGCCGAAGGTCTGCGTGGGATCTTGGGCGCGAGCGAACTCATCGTCGATCGCCTCGGCTACGGGATCGAGCAGGCTTGCATCTTCGACCTTCACGTTGAACTGCGTGACGATGCCCAGTTGGTCTCGGCCGGCGAGCTGCACGAACTCCAGGGCGGTGTAGGCGACGTTGTGATCCTGGGGGTCCTTCGAGCGGATGACGCCGGCGACATAGGTGGTGATGCCCGCGGCGTCGAAGGTCATGCCCGCGCGCAGGTTTCGGCGGTTAGCGAGTGTTTCGCCGACGAGGGCCGCGTCGGTGCGTCGCTTCCAGTCCTCCAGTGAGCCATCGATGATCTCGAAGCGGTCGCTCTTCTCTCGAATGAATTCGTCCTTGGGCACGCCGCGGTAGGTCACCACGTCCAGGCTGGTGCGGCAGTTGCTGACGACGACCTTCATCGGCACGGCCCAGACGACGCCGGGGATCTGCTCGATGCGTCGCTGGTAGTCCTGGGGCAGTTGGCTGGTGACCGGGCAGAAGCGGTCTTTGCGGTAGACGACCAGCGTGGTGTCGTTTGCGGTCGCCGTCGTGGCGGCCTCGACGCCGGTGCGCATGGCCTGCACGGCGGTGAAGAGGAACATCGCGATGGCGATGCCCGCCAGCGTGAGACCCGAGCGTACGCGGTGGCGCCAGGCCTGTTTGGCGATGTATGGAAAGAACTTGAGGATGTTCATGTCAGGACCTCGTGGTGCTCGGCGTCGCGCTTGAGCGCGTCTTGGCGGGCCAGGCGGCCCTTGTCCAGGTGCAGCGTGCGCGAGGCGTAGTCGGTGGTGCTGGGATCATGCGTGACCATGACAATGGTCTTTGCGGTGTCCTGATTCAGGCGTGTGAGCAGCTCCATGACGGCCTTGGCTGAAGGCTTGTCCAAGTCGCCGGTGGGTTCGTCGGCCACGAGAATGGTCGGGTCGGTCACGATGGCGCGGGCGATGGCCACGCGCTGCTCTTGCCCGCCCGAGAGCTGCCTGGGGAAGTGGTCGCTGCGTTCGGCGATGCCGACGGCCTCGAGTGCTTCGTGCACACGCCTGCGACGTTCGGGCCGCGGCAGCTTGTGCAAGAGCAGCGGAAGCTCGACGTTCTCGAACGCCGTGAGGACGGGCACGAGGTTGTAGAGCTGGAAGACGTAGCCCACGTGGTGGCTGCGCCACGCGGCGAGCTTGTTTCGGCTTAGCTCGGCGATGTTGACTCCATCGATGACCAGCTTGCCGCGTGTTGGCGTGTCGATGCCGGCGATGAGATTCAGCAGCGTGGTCTTGCCGCTGCCGCTGGGGCCCATCAGCGCCATGAACTCGCCGGAGGGAACGTCGAGGTCGAGCTCGTCGAGCGGGCGGATGATGGCGTTGCCCTTCTTGAACTCGCGCGTGAGTTGTTCGCAGTGGATGAGGGTCATGTCAGGCGCCCCCTTCTTTCGTGGTGGTTTCAGAGGTGATGCGCACGCGTGCGCCGTCGGTGAGGTTGGTGGCGTCGAGTGCGAGCAGGTCTCCGGCTCGCAGCTCGCCGCGCACGCGAGCCCACTGGCCGGCTTGCTCGATGACTTCGACCGATTGCGCAAAAGCCTTGCCCTTGTCGCCGCGTCGATGGCGCACGACCCAGACTCGGCCGGCGTCAATGGCGCCCTTGGGCACGAGTACGGCGGTCGTGCCCAGCTCTGGTGCGGGCTGGTTGCCGCCGCCACGGGGCAGGAACTTCACGCGCGTGAGCATTTCTGGCCGTAGGAGCGGAGTGGGATCGATGATGCGGACCTTGGCCTGCAGCGTGTTCTTCTGCAGGTCGGCCTCGTAGGTGATGCGGTCGACCACGCCTTGGAACACGGTGTCGGGCAGCACCTCGACGATGACCTCGCAACGCTGGCCTACGTACATGTGGCTGGCGTCGGCCAGCGGTACGTCGACGCGGACCTGGAGCTTGTCGGGCTCGTACAGGTGCAGGATGTGGGCGGACTCGGAGGAATCCATCATCCGCATGACCTTGTCGCCCGGGCCCTTGAGTCGCTCTTGCACGGCACCGGTGATCGGTGCGGTGATCGTGAGGCGATCGACCCGTAACGTCGCCTCGTCGAGCTGGGCCTGAGCCTGCATCACTGCCGCCTGGGCCCGCTTGGTCTTGGCGGTGGCCAGGTCGAGGCTTCGCTGCTCATCGATGCGGAGCTCGAAGTTTCGCTCGGCGGCGGTGACCTCGGCACGCAAGCGGTTACGCTGTGCTTCGAGTATGCCCCGCCGTTGCTCGGTGGCACGGAGGGTGGCCGCTTGGCCGGCCGCACGATGGGTGAGCACAATGACTTCGAGTTCGTTGGCGGCCCCGCCAGCTTCGGCGCGGCTGGCGCGTGCAAGCTCGGCTTCCATGCGTTTGAGCATCGCCAGTTCGGCTTCGATCAGCGAGGGCAATTGATCGAGTTCAGCGACGGTTTGAGCAAACTCGGCCCGCGTGGCCGCGATGGCGCGTTCGCGCTCGACGGGGTTGGCCCAATTGGTCTCGGCTGCTCGCTTCTCGGCTTGAGCTACGAGCAGTTCGGCCTCGGCCGACGCGAGTTCGGCTTGGGCGGCGGCCAGGGCGATCTGGGCATCATCGGGCACTAAGCGCGCGACGGGCTGCCCCTGCTCGACCAACTCGCCTTCGAGGGCGAGCACCTCGGCCACGATGCCGTCGGTGAGCGCCGTGGCGGCGGTGTAGTACGGCGCTGCTTCGAGCCAACCCGGAGCCTGGATGGCTTGGCCGACAGGATCGCGCTCTCCCAAGGCCTGTTGGGGCTGTGGCTGGGCACTGGTGTCGAATACGACCGGCGCGACACGCACCGGCGTGGCGGGCACGAACGCGTCCGAGGCCGTCCAGAAGACGACGGCGGCGAGCGCGACCGCGACGCCGCAGGCGACGATGGTGGAGCGCATGACGCGCCCTGTTTCGGCGTGTGATTGCATCTGCGAGTACTCCGCGAGGCCATGAGCGCACGAGCCAGCGGGCGCACACCATCAAGACAGATGGGCGCGCACCATGGGTGGGGGCGTTCAGATTCGCGGGGGACGCAGCAACGAGAAGTGTGGCTCGATGGCGTGGCTCTCGGGCTCACGGGTCACGAACGCGTAGGGCTCGAATTCGGGTAGATCGAGATCGATCGCCGCACGAGAGAGCGGCGTCGTTTTGCCGGCCGTGCAGCACGGCATGGTGCAATCGCAGCTTTGGTGCTCGTGATCGTCGTCGTGGGTGCTGCCGGGGCTCGGCTCTTCGGGCACGTCCGGGGCCGTGCAGCAGTCCGTGTTGAGATCCTGGTCTCCCGAGACGACCGATTCGCTCTGCGAGCAGCAACACTCGTTGAGCGCACCGCCCAACGCCGTCACCGGCCCGGCCAAAAACACGGCCAAGACCAACAGCATCGCGATGGCGCGGCTCGAACTCACTACCTCGCAGTATACCTCAGGACGTTGGATTTGTTCCCACGATTTCATTCAAAGTGGAATAGATGCGGTCTTGGCGATGGCGATGTCGATGTTGCGAGACGAGTTCCAAGAAGTTGCCCAAGAGCGTGAGCCCTTGGGGAGTCAGATAACTCTCGGGGTGAAACTGCACGCCCTCGAGCGGGGCTTTGCGTGGATTGGCCCAGATTCGTCGAAGGCCCATGGTCACGCGTCGGGTCCCGCCCTCGGGCGTGGGCTCGTCGGTCCAGGCGGTGACTCGCCAATGGTCGACACCCGGCGGTGATGGCTGGATCTTGGCCTCGTCGACGACCAGCGAGTGATATCGGGCCGCCTCCATCGGGCTTGGGAGGCTCGCGAGCACGCTCAGGCCGTCGTGGTGGACAAGGCTGGTTCGGCCGTGGACGGGGATGTCGTGGCGCGAGACGGTCAGGCCGTGCATCTCTGCGATTACTTGGAAGCCCAGGCACACCCCCAGGACGGGCACGCGGCCGGCGAAGCGTTCGATGACGGCGGCCGACACCCCGGATTCTCTGGGCGTGCATGGGCCGGGGCTGATGACGATGCCCGAAGGCTGCAGGGCATCGGCTTGCTCGGGCGAGATCTCGTCGTTGCGAGCGACGACCATGCCGCGGCCGGGCTCGAGGGATTCACCACGCGCCATGGCGGCCTCGCCCAGGCGTTGGACGAGGTTCCAGGTGAAGGAGTCGTAGTTGTCGATGAGCAGGATCAACCCGTGAGGGTAGAGCCGTGGATGCTCACGCCGCCTTGGACTCTCCGGTGCCTGCCACGCCATCGCGGGTGACGTAGAAGAGCTGGTCCGTGATTGGGTAGGGCAGGCGTTCGTAGTCCTGGCGGACACGATCTTGGATGCGGTGCACGAATTCCGCCGGCTCGCGGGACAGCGCCACGAACATGTCGCGTGCGGGGATGGCCACGAGGAAGTCGCCGCCGAGTTGCGGCGCCAGGCGGTGGTAGAGCTTGCCCATGAGCAGCCGGGCGGCGTCGTAGCCGTCCTGCTCGGCGAGGATGGCCGCGATGCCGCCTTCGCGGCTTTCGACGAGCTGCACGTCCAGGTTGGGCGCATACTCGTCGAGGTTTTCGCGTGCGATCATCTCCAGCTCGTCGATGTCCACACCCCACTGGACCAGTTGCTCGGTGGTGATGCTGACGGTCATCTGCGGCAGGTCGAGCACGTAGACCACGACCGAGCCGTTGACGAAGGGCGTGTGGGCAACCAGGCGCTTGCTGAGGCTCTCGAAGATGCTCTCGGGCTGGATGCGCGGCATGATGCGCGTCTTGGCGATGTCGAAGCTCATCGCGTTGACGTACATCAGGTCGCCGGCGAAGAGTTGCTCGAGGTAGTGCTCGACGATCTCGACCCCGCGTTGGGGGTCGTGGCTGACGATGCGATACAGATTGATCAGGTCCAGGCGTCGCCCGGAGATGACCAACTCGTCCTCACGGATCGAGTCGATGGTCAACTCGGGTTGGAGACGGCGCAGGATTTCGGCCACCTCTTGGCAGAACTCGGTCGGGTTGTCTGGCATCATGGTCATTCCCCCGGCTTCCTTCGCTGGGCCCGTTCACTGCCGCCGACACCGACCGGCGACCCCCGCACCATCGGGTTGGTGGTGCGTCCTTCGGAGCGATGCTGGGTTTGGCCGCGTATTGGGGCTGGCCCGTGGCCCACCGCCCGGCGCAATCAGTACAGCCCGAGGCCCGAGAATCGACGGCGTCCATGCTCTGGGCTTCCCGCCGTGAGCGGCCAACCCAGAGCGGGTGGTCGGCATCGTCGGTGGGGGGTGATTGCCCCGGGGGGGCGGCTGCGGGTAGAATCGCGCCACCCGAACGGGTCTCGGCCGGCCGCGTGTCGTTCCGGCGAGCGGATTTGGGTTTTCAGACTTCCCCTCGCCCGTCGCGTTGGGGTGCCGATTGGGGGGCGTTTGACCCCCTGGGGACTGGAGGCTTACAGGTGACCGAATCTGAAATCGAGGCGAAGGTGATCGATATCGTCGCCGAGCAGATGCATGCCGAGAAGGAAAAGATCTCTCGCGAGACGAGTTTCGTCGAGGATCTGAACGCCGACAGCCTCGACACGGTCGAGCTGGTCATGGAATTCGAGGACGAGTTCGAGACGTCTATTCCCGATGAGCAGGCCGAGCAGATCAAGACCGTCGGCCAAGCCATCGACTTCATCAAGTCGGCGCACGGCATCGAGTGATCGGCTTTGGCGGTCTCGAACAGGCCGTGAACCGGAGGCGGCCGTCGGACCAGCACACCCATGCCAAATAACGCCAACCACGAGCACGCCATCGTCATCACCGGCATCGGGGCGATCACGCCTATTGGTCTGACCGCCCAGGCTGCCTGGGAGGCGATGCGCACCGGGACGAGTGGCATCTCCCCGCTTGCGGGTGCCGAGTTCGACCAGTTTGAAGGGCAGTGGCAGGCCCGAGTCGTGGGGCACGTGACCGACTGGGACGCGGGCGCTCATATCGACCCTCGCGAGGCCAAGCGGCTTGATCGTTCGGCCCAGTTTGGCATGGCTGCCGTGGCTCAGGCCGTCGAGGCCTCGGGCATCGATTTCAGTGCCATGGAGCCCGAGCGGGCCGGCGTTGCGTTCGGCACGGGCGTGGGCGGTATCTCGACGATCGAGGCTGGGCATTCAATCTTGCTCGACCGCGGCCCCAAGCGGCTTGGGCCGCTGACCGTGCCCAAGCTGATGGTCAACGCCACGGCAGGCAATGCTTCGATCAGCTATGGTCTTCGTGGCCCGGCTACGGCCATGGCGACCGCGTGCGCGAGCTCGGGCAACGCCATCGGCGAAGCGATGGAGACCATGCGCCGCGGCCGGACCGACGTCATGATCGCCGGTGGCACGGAGGCGGCCATCACGCCGTTGTGCGTCGGCGCCTTCCAGGCCATGAAGGCCTTGAGCACCAACCCCGAGCCCGCCAAGGCCAG
>JGI12109J20283_10599731_pt1 | contig 22718 bp, 21 predicted proteins | sample ElkSlonscriptome_12_FD_20283 | JGI IMG/M metagenome (IMG submission 20283)
AGCCCCGGCAGGACGCGGCGTTGCGTGACCTCGGCCGTGGTGACCTCGGCCCAGGCGATGGGACGGGGCGGCGGGGTCGGCAGCGAGGCAGCCTCCTTGCAGCCGGCCAGCCCGAGCCCGCATACGGCGGCAAGACCCAGGGCGAAACACAGGCGGCGGACCGCGTTCGGGGGATGGGTTGGCATGAGTTGGTGGACCCCAATGAAAGGACACAAATATAGCGAGCTATGCGTACGAAGCCACATCATGGAGTGGATGGGTTCGCCAAAGCCATTGCTTAGCACAGAATAGCGTGCTATGCAATAGGTCCGCAAACCGGATTCGCGCCGGATTCTGCAACAGCATGAGATTGAACCAGGCCGCCCATGACCTTCAGCAAGACCACCTCCGCCGGCTATCTCGCCAACCACATGGCGCGGCTGTTCGCCCACGGCCTTCACCGGCGCATTCAGCCGCTCGGGCTGGCCCCGGCGCAGTTCATGACGCTGCTGGAACTGTGGGGCGAGGACGGCCTGACCCAGAAGCAACTGGTCGAGCGCCTGGACGTCGAGCAGGCCACCATGGCCAACACCCTGCGCCGCATGGAGCGTGATGGCCTGATCACCCGGTGCCCGCACCCTGACGACGGCAGGGCGCACCAGACGTGGCTGACGCCGACCGCGCGGGATTTGCGCGCGGCTGCCACCGCCGCCGCCGAGGCCCAGAACGACCACGCCCTGTCCGATTTATCAGACGAGGAGAGGACCGTTTTCCTGGACCTGATGCGCCGCGTCGTGCGCACCATGAAGGACAGCGAGGACGGGTAGGCTCGCCACCCGTTGTCTTCGGGCGGCAAAAGCCGGACCCGGCTACCAGTGGATTTCGCCGTCTTCATTGGCGAACGTCCCGGTGGGGCCGTCGTCGCCCAACAGAGCGAAATCGACCACGACGGCCGCCCCCTGTTCGGGCTGACGCGTGCCGGCGAAGTTGGTCGCCTCGGTTGCCGTGTAGCCGGGGCAGATGGCATTGACCTTGATGCCCTGGCCCTTCAGGTCCCGGGCATAGGCAACGGTGAGCGCGTTGACGGCCGCCTTCGAGGCGGCGTAGGTCGGCAGCCGAAACTCGAAATACGGCCACGTGGGGTCGTGACGCCGGGCAAACGAGGCCAGCTCCGAGGACAGGTTGACGATCCGGCCCCGCCCGGACTTGGCCAGCAGCGGCGCCATCGCCTCGGTCATGCGGATCAGTCCCAGCACGTTGACGTCCAGGGCACCTCGCATCCGCTCGACCGGCGAGAGGTCGGGAACGAAATCCAGCGAGATCCCGGCGTTATTGACGAGGATGTCCAGGACCCCGAAATCGCGCTCGATCCTCTCCGCCAGGGCCGCGACGCTGTCCTGGTCCGTAATGTCCAGGGGAACCGGCGTCACGCTCAAACCCTCGGCGACAAGAGGGGTGCCCGCAGCCTCGCCCCGCGCCACGTCGCGGCTGCCGAGCAGCACGTGAACCCCCTTGCGGGCCAATGCGGTGACGATGGCCAGGCCGATTCCCCGGTTGGCCCCGCTGACCAGGGCAAGTCTCTTTTCTTGGTCCATTGCCAAAGTTGTCCTTTCTCCAAAGTTCGTTCTCAACGCAGCCCTCGACGCCGTCCGACCGCCTCGGCTGTCCAGGATGACGGTGAAGGCTTTGTCAAGCCGGAAACCAACCCGCTGATGACCAACAGTCTGGCGCCACCCCCCCCTGTGCGGGTCTAAGATTCGGCGCAGAATGACCGCTGAAGCCGAGTCTCCGCCGCGCCAACGCGGGGTGAAGCGGCCGAGCCGGCTCACATGCGGCCGCACATGTTACGCCGTCCCCGCTCCGTCCTCGAAGTCCGGGACGGAGACTGTAAGCGCCGCCGCCACGCCGAGCGCCATTGATCCTGCGGCAAGCACAACCAGCCAGCTTTCCGGTCGGACGGCTCCACAAAAAACGATCAGGCCGAACACGGGCAGACTCAGGAGGTGCGCGCCGCGAAATCCCGGGCTGAGGATCTGCGTTCCACCATCCTTCGGCAGAGGGTCGTCGCGAACCATGACGGTCTGCGCCCGTGACCACGCCCGTCGTGTGCGAACACGACCCAAAGTCGTGGCTTCGACGCCCTGGATCAGAAAAAGCCCGGCCATGCCGACGATCCACGGATGGTCCGGAACCTGGTAGCCCGCCACCATGATCAACCCCGTCCCCGTTGCGGCGATCAGACCCGCGCCGGGCAAAGTGAGGACCGTATTGAACTGAAGGGCATACCGCAGGGCTTCGGTCAGCCGGCTCGCGTCCATGGCCGCGAGAGCCTGGCGTTGCACCACGAACGTCGCCAGCAGGCCGGCGCCGAACAGAATGACGCCGACGAGATGCCCGAACTTCAGCAGTGTGAAAAGGTCCATGATCTCTCTCCCGCGTCCGCTATGGGGTTTCGGCGCGACGCCGCGACGGCCGCATCCGGTCCAGCCGGCCGTCCCGCAAGACGAGGTGGTGATAGAGGGCCGCAGCCACGTGTACGCCCACCAGGACCAGGATCAGCATGGCTCCCAAGCCGTGCGGCCGGCGCGGTCGGATCTGCTCGAAGTCCGGCAACGCGCCGGCCGCCCCGCCGAACAGTTGGGCCAGAGCGCCGGATTGGATCATCATGCCGATCCCGCTGGCCAGCATGACCAAGGGCAGCAGGACCAGCAGGCCATGCACGATGGTGGCCGCGATCCGTTTCAAGCCACCGTCTTGCCTCGCGGGCTTGCTGTCGAACGCCCACCACCAGACGAGTCGGACAATCGTCATGACACCAGCTAGTCCGCCCGCGAGGACATGGACTTGCAGGGCGCCGTGACCGCCGGGGCCGGCGACATCGGCGGCGAACCCTGAGGCCAGCGCAACGACGATAAGGGCGGCGATCGACCAGTGCAGGGCGACAGCGACGGATCCGTAGGCCTCTTTGGTACTCAACATGGTCATTTTCCTTTCGATTGGACGAAGGAAGACGGGTCGGGACCGGTCGGACGGCCGTTCGCGTGGTCGCCCGGCCTCCACCGCATGCGAATAGCGCGCTATATACATAAAAATAGCGCGCTATGCAATAGAGGTCAGTTGTCTTTTTTGCTGACCGATCCCTTGGGTCAGAGGTCTTGTTCCGAGCCCATAGGGAACGCCAAGGCGCCTTGGCAATGCAGCCGGGCCGTGTCGAACAGCGCCAGGTCGGGTCGACCACCGGGCCGAGGCAATGGTGGGATTTCCGGAAAGACCTTGCGCACTGCTTGCGTCATCGGCCCGGATCTCCAGACCTCGGGTCCGGCCGAACCGTTGGCCGTCCGTTGTGCCGCGAGATGCGGCTCAGCCCGATGTCGCGCAGGAGCCAGTCGCTCAATCCGGCCGTTTGTCGCCGAGAACGCGCGCGCCGCATCCGACCGCGCAACGCATAAAGGGGTGCGAAACGACGATTCCCCCTCTCCTGCGGTGGTGGCGCGGACGATGCCATCCGTGTCGCCTCCAGCAGGGCGCGTCCCAGGATGTTCAGCATGGTGTCCGCCTCCGGGCCGCCCGCAGCGCGGCGCCGATCAGGCCGTACAGACTGGCGGCCACGATCACGAACGCCACCATCTCGTGCACCGCGACGGTCTGACCCAGAACGACCACGGCCAGGATCATCGTCACCGCCGGCCACGGTGTGGTGATCGAGCTGGCCAGGGAAACGTCGATCGAGCGCACGGCGTGGAACCAGACGATGAGTTCGACGGTGTAAACCGCCCCCATCAGCAGCGCCCAGGCCTGGACGTCCCAGCGACCCAACCCCTCAAACAGCGCGCCGGGATCGACCGCCAGCGCCACGGCCAGCAGAACGGCGGTCGAGACCGTGACCCGAAAGAAGGTGACCTGGACCGGGGTGATCGGGGTTCGTCCCAGTTCCTCCTTGATGATGACGTGGGCCACGCTCCACAGGAGCGGCACGCCCAGCGCGACCAGGAACCAGGGCGAAAACCCGCTGATCCGCCAGGTGCCGCCCGTCCCCAGGTAGTAGAGCCCGACCATCAGCCCCGCCGTCAGCGCCAGTTCCAGGGGCGTTTTGGCGCGCTTCAGGAACAGCGCCTCCCACAGCATGGCGAACAGCGGATAGGCCTGGATGGCGATGGCGGTGCTGACCGGCCCGGCCTTCTCCACGCCCAGGACATACAGATAGGTCGAGGCCCCGAACATGCTCCCGGTCAGCAGGCCGACCCCGATCAGGCGGCGGCGGTCGCGGGCCTTTAGGCCGGCGGCGAAAATGCCCCGGTCCGGCCCGCGCAACTGGCCGACAAACAGGGGCAATGTGACCACCACCTGCCAGACCGACAGGAAGAGCGAGAACCCCAGGGCGCTGCCGTCGGCCGGGCGGCTGTCGGCGATCACCGGCATGACCCCAAGAATGACCAGGCAGACCAGCGCCAGCGTGACGCCGGTTGCCGGGTCCGGCGCGGCGCCGGAGGGGGGTGAGGGTGTTGTGGTTCGGCTCATGACAGGGCCTCTCGTCAGTGGTAGCATGATGGATGCATTGACGAGTGACCCGAGAAATGTACTGATGCAAGGGAAACATTGCACTCATGGCAATTTGGGTCCCCGACCTCACCGGGCGGCGTGGGCCAGCCTATCTGGCCATCGTGGAGGCCCTGGCCGAGGACATCGCCGCCGGCGCGCTGGCCCCGGGGGCGCGCCTGCCGCCCCATCGCGAGCTGGCCCATGCCCTCGGCCTGTCGCCCAACACGACCAGCCGCGCTTATGCCGAGGCGGTGGCGCGGGCGTTGGTTCGGGGCGAAGTTGGGCGCGGCACCTTCGTGCGAGCGCCCGGCGGCCCGGCCGAAGCGGCGTCCGCCGCCGACCTGCGCCGCGCGGCGAGCGGCCCGATTGACCTGTCACGCAATCTGCCCAATCGGGGTGCGGCGGGGGAGCATTTGGGGCGCACGCTGGAGTGGCTGGGCCACGACGGGGGGCGTAACGGGGATCTGCAAGGCCTGCTTGACTACCACGACGCGGCCGAGCCGGACCGCGCCGCCGCCGTCGCCCTGGCCTGGCTGGCACGGCTCGGCGTGCCGGCGAGTGCCGACGAGGCGGTGGTGACGGTCGGCGCCCAGCACGCGTTGTTCGCCAGCCTGCTGGCCCTGACCCGGCCGGGCGATCTGATCCTGACCGAGGCCCTGACCTATGCTCCGCTGAAGGCGATGGCGGCGCGCCTGGGCCTGACCGTGCGTGGCCTGCCCCTGGACGCGGACGGACTGCGTCCGGAGGCGCTGGAGGCGCTTTGCGCCGATCATGCGCCGCGCCTGGCCTACCTGACGCCGACCCTGCAGACGCCGACCGCCGCCATCATGCCGGAGTCGCGTCGGCGCGCGCTGGTCGAGGTCGCCGGCCGCCATGATCTGCTGCTGATCGAGGATGATGTGTTCGGCCCGCTGGTGCTGGACGCGCCGCCGCCGCTGGCCCGCCTCGCGCCGGATCGGGTGGTGTATCTCTCCAGCACGTCCAAGGTGCTGGCGCCGGGCCTCCGGGTCGGCGTCGCGCGCGCCCCGGCCCCGCTGGCGGCCGCGCTGCGCGGGGCGGTCACGCTGTCGTGCTGGATGGCCCCGCCGCTGATGGCCGAGATCGCCGGGCGCTGGATCGCCGACGGCACGGCCACCCGCCTGACCGAGGCGCAACGCGCCGTCGCGCGGCGCCGTCAGGCGCTGGCCGCACACGCCTTCGACGGGCTGGAGATCCGCGCTCATCCCTGCGGGCTGCATCTGTGGCTGCCCTTGCCGACCGGCTGGACGGCGGATGCCCTGCGGGCGGAGGCGGCGACGCAGGGCGTCCGCGTCACCGAGGCGGCGGCCTTCGCGGTTGATCCCGCCGCCGCGCCCGAGGCCGTGCGTCTGTGCCTGAGCCACGAGCCGGACGAGGACCGGTTGAGCCGGGGCCTGGACACCATCCGCCGGATCCTGGACGGCCCGCCGGGGCGCACCGGACCCCTGGTGATGTGACCATTGAGCGCGCATGCCGTCCAGGCCGGCGCCAAGGCGGATCCGACGCCAGGGATGCTGGAGGTCGGTCAGCGCCTGGGGTAGACCCACCTTTTGCCAAGACAATCAGCGAGCAGGCTACGCCGATCAGCGTTGACTGCAGCACCGGTTCACCGCTTGAGTCATTCAGAGAACGTCCGGTTTCGGGAGCGAGGCCGGTCCTTCTGAACGACCGACTTGGGCGCGAAGCGGACCCGAACAGGCCGATCCATGACACCATAGACCACAGACGCCGGCAACTCCCTTCGGTTGAGATGGTGTGCGTTTTCGGTTGGCGCGTGGGCGCCCATGATCGCCCCCTCGGCGGTGCGGGGGCGCGCGGCTCGACGCGGGGCGCTCTGTGCCGTTTGTGTCTCCGTGGTGAAAACCCTCCCCCACCGCCCGGACAGAGCCACCACGGAGGCACAGAGAACACAGAGCGTTGGTCACCCGGCCGAACCGCGAGTGCATTGGTCCAGACAAAAGATGCGGCGAGCCTCATGTGTCTGGATCAATGCACGAGAACCATTCGGTTGTGCAGCGCCGGCAAGGCCGTGGGACCGGGATCGCCCGCCCTGAGAAGGCCCCCAAGCGCGCTTCACGGCCGATCCGGTTTCGGATTAGGGTGAGGCCGGGTGACCGGTCCGCCCGGCGCGCCCTGTCCTGGCCCCACCGCCCCGCCCCCCTGGAGACACCGATGCCGCGCTGGAAGCACCACGGAGGCGACTCCTGCCACCCCAATCATGGGCGGGGCGGCCCCTGGGGGCGCGGCCCCATGCGCGGTGGTCCCATGCGTGGGGACGGCAGCGACCGCGGCATCTGGGGCAAGCTGGCGGGCGGCGGCGTCGGCATGATGCTCGGCGGCCCGCTGGGCGCGCTCATCGGGGTGGCGGCCGGTCATCAGGTGGACCGGGCCGGCGGCCTCGCCCCGGTCTGGGCGCGCGTGCGCGCCGCCCTTGCGCGGGTTCTGGGGCCGCTGTTCGGCGCGCCTGACGACCCCACCGACGGCGCGACCGAGACCGCCGAAACGGCCCGGCGGCGGTTCGAGGAGGGGGTCGCCACCAAGACCTTCGGCACCGATCCCCGGCAACAGGCGTTCGCGGTGGGCGTCATCGTCCTGGGCGCCAAGATGGCCAAGGCCGACGGCCGCGTCACCCGCGACGAGGTGGCGGCCTTCAAGCGCATCTTCCACATCCCGCCGGAGGACATGGCGGCGGTCGGCGCCATCTTCGACGAGGCCAAGCGCTCGGCCGACGGCTACGCGCCGTATGCCAGCCAGATCGCCGACCTGTTCGCCGACAGCCCGCAAGTGCTGGAGGAACTGCTCGGCGCGCTGTACCACATCGCCCGCGCCGACGGCGTGGTGCATCCGGAGGAACTCCGCATCCTGCACGACGTCGCCCGCCTGTTCGGCCTGCCGGCGGACGCCGTCAACCGCCTGCGCGCCCAGTTCGAACGCGCCCCCAGCGAATCGGAGCCCGATCCCTATCAGGTGCTCGGCGTGGCGCCGGACGCCAGCGACGACGCGGTGCGTGCCGCCTGGCGCCGGTTGTCGCGCGAGCACCATCCGGACGCCCTGATGGCCAAGGGGATGCCGCGGGAATTCGTGGCCCAGGCGACCGAGACCATGGCCACCATCAACCACGCCTACGACCGCATTCGCGAGCGGCGCGGACTGCGGTAGGGGACCAGCCCGGCGCCGAGGCGTCGAAATGGGACCAGCCCCAGTTTTGGTTGCGGCGCCTCGGTTCTCGGTCGCGAGAATTTGTAATAATCCCGAAAGACTCGGTGTTTTGGTCTTGGCGTGGTAAGACACCATACGCACTTGACGGGTGTGCGGTCTCGTTCGAGGGGCCAGGACACGGAGGGGGGCTTGGCATGATGGTGGGTCCGAATGATGTAAGGCGCGGCAGGTGACCAAGGCCATGACGGACAATCCCGGGGCTGACCAGCCAAGGCACGAGGGGGGACCGACGCTGGACCTGTCCGCCTGCGAGACAGAGCAGATCCATCTGCTGGGCCATATCCAGCCGCACGGATGCCTGCTGGCCCTCGACGAGGCCACGGGGCGCATCACCCACGTCAGCGCGAACATCGGCGCGGTTCTGAACCGGGAGCCCGACGCCATCCTCGGCCGCACCCTGCCGGAGGCGCTCGACGCCGCGCTGGCCGACCGGCTCGCCCCCCTGGTCGAGGCGACGGGCGAGCAGACGCCCCCGGCCACGCCCCTTCCCCTTGGCGATCACGACGGCCCGCGCGGGCCGTGCGCGGCCACCGCCCACCGCCACGGTGGCCGGGTCTTCATCGAGATCGAGCCGCTATCCGACACCGAGACCCCGGCCTCGTCGGTGGCCGTGGCCATGCCGGTCCAGACCGACGCCGGCGCCAGCGGCATGTTGCACGCCCTGGCGGACCGGACCGTGCGGTTGCTGGCCGAGGAGACGGGCTACGACCGGGTGATGGTCTACATGTTCCACCCCGACTGGAGCGGGGAGGTCATCGCCGAGGCGCGTCAACCGGACATGATCCCCTATCTGGGGCTGCGCTATCCGGCCACCGACATTCCGCCCCAGGCCCGGCATCTGTACACCATCAACCTGTTGCGGGTGATCGCCGACGTCGACGCGGCGCCGGTCCCCATTCTGGCCGCGCCCGGCATCGGACCCGAGGGCGCGGAGCCGCCCGACCTCAGCCAGTCCGTCCTGCGCAGCGTCTCGCCGTATCACATCGAATACCTGCGCAACATGGAGGTGGCCGCCACGCTGACCGCCTCCATTATCGTCGACGGCGTGCTGTGGGGCATGATCGCCTGCCACCATCGCATCCCCCGCCTGGCCCCGCCGGCGGTCCGCGACCTTGTCACCCGGCGCACCCTTGAACTGGCGCGGCACATCGAGGCCGAGCAACGCCGCGAGGCGATCCGACGCGCCAAGGCCCTGGACCTCGCGATCGGCCGTCTTGAACGGCGGCTCGCGTCGGGCGCGGATCCGGTGTCGACGCTGCTGTTCGGCGGTCATCGCCTCGCCGATGACCTGGAGGCCCAGGGCGCCCTGGTGTTCGCCGACGGCGTCATGGCCCTGACCGGCCGGTGTCCGCCCCCGGCGGTCATCCACCGCGTGCTGGAGCGGGCCGCCGCCCAGGCCGATCCCGTGTTCACCACCGAGGCCCTTGGCGACCTGGGCGGCGACAGCCCCGGCGGCGTGGCCCAGGCCGCCGCCGGCTGTGCGGTCCTGGTCTTGTCGCGCGACCCGCTGGCGGCCATCGCCGTGTTCCGTCCGTCGGAGGCGCGCGACGTCTTCTGGGCCGGCGACCCCGCCAAACCGGCGATCCAGGAGGCGGACACCGGGCACATCAGCCCGCGCACCTCGTTCGCCGCCTGGAAGGAAATCGTGCGCGACCGCTCCCGGCCGTGGGAGCCGTGGAGCCGGGCCTTTCTCCTCCGCACCGGCGACACCTTGCGCCGCCACCTGGAGGCGGGCGGCGTGTCCGCGTCGCTGCGGCACGCCGTGCGGGCGCTGGCCCTGCAGTTCGCCGATATCCAGGCGCAGCCGGGCGGCCCCCTCGAAAGCCCGGAGCAGGGCACGGTGCTGACCCTGCGCGAGCCGGGGCGAGACCTGCGGGCCATCGGCGCCAACCAGACGTTTCTCGACCTGTTCGATGTCGAGCACGGGGTGATCGAGGATCGAGACCTTGGCTCCCTGGCGCAACGGTTGGGATTGCCGAATGACCTGCACGACCGCGCCTTGGCCGCGCCCTTCACCAGCGAATGCTGGTCCCGCTCCATGGGCCGGCGCACGGTCGAGATCACGGCGCGGACCGTCCTGGCCGTGCACGACACCGGCGCGACGTACGAATGGGATATGCTCGTGTTCCGCGACGTGACCGCCTTCCACCGTACCACGGCCGCCCTGACGGCGGCGCGCGACGAGGCGGAGACAGCCTCGCGGCAGAAAAGCGAGTTCCTGGCCAATGTCAGCCACGAACTCAAAACGCCGCTCAATGCCATCATCGGCTTTTCCGAGCTGATCCGGTCGGGCCGGATCGGGCCGACCTCCGATCGGGTGATCGACTACGCCCGCATCATCGGCGATGCCGGCAACCATTTGTTGGCGATCATCAACGATCTGCTCGACCTGTCACATATCGAGTCCGGACGCCTGAAGCTGGAACACGAACCGGTCGAGATTGTCGCCCTGACCGCCGAATGCAGCGCCTGGATGCAGTCGCAGCCGCGCGGCGACTGCATCACCTGGACCCAGGCGCTGGCCGATGGTCCGATCCTCGTGAGAGGGGATCGCGCGGCCCTGCGGCGGGTGGTGCTCAACCTGCTCACCAACGCCCTCAAGTTCACTCCGGACGGCGGAATCGTCGGCGTCGCCGTCGAGCGGCAGCCCGAGGGCGGCGTCGTGGTGACAGTGCATGACACGGGCATCGGCATTCCGGCCGACGAACTGGAGGCCATCTTCCAGCCGTTCCAGCGCGGCCAGAGCGCGCAGGTCAAGCGCCATGACGGCGTCGGCCTTGGCTTGGCCATGGTGAAGGCCCTGGCGGAAGCCCACGGCGGCCGCGTGTCCGTCACCAGCCAGGTCGGCACCGGCAGCACCTTCCGGATCCACCTGCCGCGCGACCGCGTTCTCGCCGACGAGGACGACGCGCGGCCGGCGTGATCCCGGCCTCCGGACCCAACGCCCCGGCGCCGCCCCACAACCCATGTGAACGTGTCCGGTCCCGTTCATGAGAACGACCAAGCGCGGCGGACGTTGCGTCGGGGGCTCGAACGCCCGCGCACACCCTGCGCGGAAAGAGCACACCCAAACACACCCAAATACACCGGCGGGATAAGGACAGGGCCGGGTTCGCCTGGTTGTGATCGCGGCGACAGCCACCGACGGGTACGCGGCTGGAGACGGGACGGAACCCGAAGCCGGGCCCGCGCGTTTCCGACAGGCCAGAAAAGCAGGCCTTTGCTCTCCAGTCTCTTGGACTTAGAAGGTCTCCATGGAAATGCACAGAACGGGTTTCGTTGAGCTGGCGCATGGCTCGGCTCTCGACGCAAGCCGACGAGCACACCAGAAAACGGAGTTCCATCATGCCAACACGGAATGCTAAGGCCCGCTGGACGGGCGCCTTGAAGGACGGCACCGGCACACTGGAAGGTGGATCGGGCCTGATCTCGGGCGCGTATTCCTTCCCCAGCCGGTTCGAGGATGGCAGCGGCACCACGCCCGAGGAACTGATCGCCGCCGCCCACGCCTCGTGCTACGCGATGGCCCTCTCCGCCCTATTGGGAGAGGCCGGGGTCACCCCCGAGCACATTGACGCCCAGGCCCGCGTCACCCTGACCGAAGTGGACGGCAAGCCGACCATCACCAAGGTTCACCTGGAGGTCTCCGGCGCGGTGCCGGGCGTTGATCCGCAGGGGTTCCGCCAACAGGCCGAGGCGGCCAAGGCGTTCTGCCCGGTCTCGCGCGCGTTGACCGGCGTTGAGATCACCCTGGAAGTCGCGGGCGGCCCGTAAGGAAACCCGGTCGCGCACCGCGCGTCCCCGTTGCGCGCCGGCGGCGGGGGCGCGCTGTCCAGGCCACACCATGCTTCCCCTGACTGCCTGGGATCAAAATGCCATGACACCGCGCATCAAGGGCGGAGGGTTCCTGGAACGGGGCTTCCGCCCCTTTTTCCTGCTGGCCGGGGTGTACGCCATCGTGGCCATGGCCCTGTGGCTGTTGTTCCTGCGCGGCGGCCTGCTGCTGCCGGGGCCGATGGACCCGCTGTCGTGGCACGCGCACGAGATGCTGTTCGGCTTCGCCGGCGCCGCCGTCGCGGGGTTCGTGCTGACGGCCGTGCCCAACTGGACCGGCCGCCTGCCGCTGTCGGGCGTGCCGTTGCTTCTGCTCGTACTGCTGTGGGCGGCGGGCCGTGTTCTGGCCGTGCTGCCGGTGCCGTGGGGTCTGGCGGCGGCGGTGGACGTGGCGTTCCCGGTGACCATGAGCGTCGTGGTGGTGCGCGAGGTGATCGCCGGCAGCAACTGGCGCAACCTCCCCGTGGGCGTCGCCCTGAGTCTGTTGGCCGTGGCCAACGCAGTGGACTGGCTGGAATGGGCCTTTGTCCTGCCCGACACCGGCCTGGGGCCGCGCCTGGGGATCGCCGTGCTGGTGTCGTTGATCACCCTGATCGGCGGGCGAATCGTGCCCAGCTTCACCCGCAACTGGCTGACCCAGCGCAAGGCGGCAAAGCTGCCAGAGCCGTTCGGGCGGGTCGATCAGGCCGTGCTGCTCGTGACCGTCCTGGCCCTGTTGACCTGGACGGTGGAACCGCGCGGTTGGCTTGTCGCCGCACTGCTGGCGTTGGCCGGTGTCGGCAACCTGGTGCGGCTGGCGCGCTGGCGCGGCCTGGCCACGGCCGCCGAGCCGCTGGTGTGGATTCTGCACGTCGGGTATCTGTTCGTCCCGCTCGCCCTGCTGTTGGCGGCGGCGTCAGCGTGGCGCCCCGACCTGGTGCCCGATGTTGCCGCCCTGCACGGCCTGACAGCCGGGGCCATCACCATGATGATCGTGGCCGTCATGACCCGTGCGACGCTGGGCCATGGCGGGCGGCCGCTGCACGCGGGCGCGCTCACCACGCTGGTGTACGGGCTGCTCCTGATCGCCGCCGTCTCGCGGGTATGGGCTGGCCTGTCCGAGGGCCTGTACCTGCCCCTGCTGCTTCTCTCCGGCGGCGCCTGGATCGGCGGGTTTGTGCTGTACCTGCTGCGGTACGGCCCGATCCAGGTGGCACCGAACCGGACACCATCGGGCGGGTGACGGCGCCGCCACCGCGGAAAGGGTCGGCCGAGCCTGGCGCTTCTTGGGCTCAGGCGGTCTCCTTCGCGGAACAGGAGAGCAAGAAAGACGGAAACCCGTGATGGAAAACAAAGAAAGGCTTGCTGACCTATTGACCAGCAAGCCCTTGATTTCATTGGTAGCGGAGGAGGGACTTGAACCCCCGACACGCGGATTATGATTCCGCTGCTCTAACCAACTGAGCTACTCCGCCCCAGACGCGAGCGCGAGGTCCGTGCGCCAGACCCGCGCCACAGAGGAGCGGTTATATACGGGGCGCGCCGTGGGTGTGTCAAGCGCCTGAGCCGCCCTCGCCACAGTGTTGAACGGCCTTGCCATCCCCCCCATCCGCACGACCCGCGAGGCCGACGCGATGGGCTCGTGCAAACCGTGGGAACGGCTTTCCGCGCGGCCACGGAGTGTGGCATGATGCGCCGACTTTCCGCCCAACACCGCAACTGGCCGCGCCATGACCGACACACCGGACTCGCCTGCCTCCAGCGCCGTGACCGACCCGCCGGCGGACGACCACGTCCCCGACACCGTCGCGTTCGAACACTACTTTTTCAAGAAAATGGAGGATGTCTATTTCCGGCTGGACCCGGACACCAAGCAGCCACTCGCCATCGTGCGCCTGGGGCACGAGGAGGTCAGCCTGTCCTTTTCCGGCATCCAGAAGGAATTCGACATCGCCTCGGACAGCAAGGACGGCCGCTTGCTGGCGCTCATCGGCAAGGGCCTGAAATACGTCAAGGCGTTGCGCCTGGGCGACCCGGTGCCCAGGGAGGTCCTGACAGGCGAGGCCTCGTGGGAACCCAAGGAAAAACACCGCCAGATCGCCTACAACCGGCTGGCGGTGCAGATCCTCGGCTGGCTGTCTGGCGATGAACACATCATCACCAACCCAGACGAACTGATGCAGGTGGCCGGCGATTCGACCTTCCGCAAGCGGGTCAACGACGCGTTCGGGGAGGCGGCCCGCAATCTCGGCCTTTCGAGCAAGGAAGAGGTGACGGAGTTGATCTCCGGCCTGTCCAGCGAACTGGCCTACATCGAGGCGCTGCGCGACGAATTCCACGCCATGCAACGCGTGTTTGAAAAGGCTCAGCCGCTGCGCAAGATCTACGCCAACGAACACGGCCAGTTGGATACCGTCAATTCGATGCTGCGCCTGTTCAACGCGGCCATCGAGGACTTCACCGCCCGCTTCGAGACCGTCGACGCCCAGACCGGCGAGATCATGGCCGCCCTGAAGAACCTGGACACCGTCAAGGCGTACCTGCGGGAACACCGTAACGACCTCAGGGTCCGCTTGGTGGTGTGGGAGGATCTCTTGCTGAAGTGGCTGCGCCGACCGGTCCGCGCGGGCCGGGAGATCGAGGATCTGGTGGACGAGACCTACCGGTTCCTGGCGCCGCGCTATATGCCGGTCGACAAGTGGATCATGATGACCCAGTTGCAGGACCCGGTGAAACGCGCCCCCCTGAAACAGACCGATCACCGCACCGAAAAGAAGATCAAGTACATGGGCGGGCGTATGCCCTGGTCGTGATCCGGCGGCGTGGCGGTCAGCTCACCTTGTCGTAGGCGAAGTTCTCGGCGTAGCTTTTCGGCCGCCGGGTCCGTGTCGCCGGGGCCTGCACCCGCACGGTCCAGCCATTGCGCTTGGCGTGGGCCACCGCCTCTTCCTTGCTCGGGAAATACAGGCGAAGCTGGTTCGTTGTGTCCCCCTGCCCCACCCAGCCCATCAGCGAATCGTTGCGTTGCGGGCGGGCCGGATCGGCCTCCAGCACCCATTGCCGGCTGTTGCCGCGCCCGGACTGCATGGCGGATTTCGCGGGTTGATAGATGCGCACGGTTGTTGTCATGTTTGGCCTCTTTCCGTTCGGCACACTGGGCCCTCGGCACGACGCCGCGGCGCTGGTCGGGGCGAGAGGATTCGAACCTCCGGCATCTAGCTCCCAAAGCTAGCGCTCTACCAGGCTGAGCTACGCCCCGTCACATCGACCTCGACTGTGTCATCTCTCGACCGTGTGATCTAACCCCTCCCATGCGCCAGGGCAAGAGTCAGGGATCGTCCGCCGCGCCACCCGGCCCTGTGCCGAACAGGGGATGGCGGACCCGATCGCCGATCTCGATGCCCAACAAGCGGCAGGTGCCCCCCTTGAGCTCCAGGGCGGCGCGGATCGGGCCATCGGCGACGATGGTCTCCTCCGACATGGGGGTGGTGTCCTCGGCAATCCGCCAGATCCGGCCGTCCGGTTCGAGAAACAGAATATCCAGCGACAGGAACGTGTTCTTCATCCACATGGCGCGCGGCCCGACGCCGCCGAAATCGAACAACATGCCGTGGTCGGCGGCCATCTCGCGCCGGTACATCAGCCCGCGCGCCCGCTGCGCCGGGGTCCGGGCGAGTTCCACCGTGAACCCGTAGCGGCGCCCGTCGTGGGTCACGATCTCCAGGCGGTCGGTCTCGAAGGCCACCGGTCCGGCCGCACGCGCACCGGTCCCCGCCCCCGCTGCCAGACACAGGACGGCCAGGGCGCTCAGCAGGGCCAGATGGGTGAAACGGCGCCGCCGGGTGAGACGCAACGCCAACGAAAATGGGGACATGGATCACGGACTCCGGTCTTCAACAGGGCGGGACGGGGTTCCTATATACCGTGTGTTCTAGGATCGTGTCTCAACCAGGGCGCTGTTTGCGCGCCGCAGCGAGAGTGGATCGGGATCATGTTTCGGCTCTATCTCGCGTATGGGTCCAATCTCAGCACCGCCCGGATGGCGCACCGATGTCCGGCGGCGGTGCCCATCCGGGCGGTGACCCTGCGCGACTGGCGCCTGCGGTTCGAGACGGTGGCCACCATGGAACCTGCCCCGGGCGACCACCTGCCGGCGGCGCTGTATGGTGTGACCGCCGCCTGCGAGAAGGTGCTGGACCGGATCGAAGGCGTCGACGAGGGCCGCTACCGGCGCCACTGGGTGGACATCCCGGACGACGCGGGGGCGACCCATCGGGTGTTGACCTACGTCAAGGTCGATGCCCGGCGCGGCCCGCCGCGCGGCCCCTATGTCCAGCACCTCGCCGCCGGTTACCATGACTGGGGCCATGACCTGTCCGCCCTGCTGGCGGCCTTGCAGCGGTGCCGTCCCACATCGGACGGTTCAACGGCGGCGGCAGGGGCCATGCAGGACGGGGTTTTGGCGCGGTCCAACATGACGGCCGATCTTGCCCGGACCGTCGGTTAACCGATCATTGTCCCCAGTGCCACGGCACCGAGGATGGCGGCTGTCAGCACGCCCACGACGCCCCAAAGATATGTCTTGCCCGGTTTGTCGGCGAGAGCGGCCGTGACGTCGGCCCGGAAGGCGTCGAACTCCGCCCGGCTTGGCTTGTCCGCCAGACCGCTTGCAACTGCGCCGCGCAGGGCGTCCAACTCGGCCTTCGTCGCCAAATGCGGAAGGGCGTCCTTGATGCCCGTGACCTGATCTTCCACACGCTGGACTTCGGCCTTCGTCGCCAAATTTGGAAGGACGTCCCTGATGCCCGTCACCTGATCTTCCACACGCTGGACTTCGGCCTTCGTCGCCAAATGCGCAATGACGTCCTTCATTCCGGCCAATTGGTCGTCGACATGCTGCACCTCCGCCTTCGTGGCGAGATGCGCGAACATCTCCTTCATGCCGGCCTGCTGCTCGTCAATGCGGACAAGAAGGGGTTCCAGCCTGCCGAGGCTCGCCTTGACCTCGCGCATGTCCGCTTCCAGAACACCAACCCGCCGCGTCAACTCGGTCATGCCGCCGTCGCCTCCATCCCCACCATCATGGGAACCGCCGCGTCCGGAGGCAAGACGTTGAAGATGGGTTTGCAGATCGATGATTTTTTCAGTCATCGCGAGCTTCGCCTGGGCCAGCTTGTTCAGTCAGGTCGTTGGTAAAAAGCCCTCCTGTAATATCTCTATACTCTTCGAGCGTAATATCTCCCTTATCTGCCAGCTTCTCACACAATGACAAAACAGCCTGTCTTATCACGCCAATTTGCTGGTTGGCGTCTGCATCCAGTTCAAGCATCCCCCGGAGAAGTGCCGCGAGATCGTCACTAATGCCCTGTTCACTCATGCCACATCCAGACTTGTTTGAGACGCCTTGCGTGACGGCCGGTCAGCCCCAGTACTTGGAAATCATACCACGAAGAGCCGATGTCAGTCATCGATCGCCAGCCCCCATTGCCACGCCGGGATGATCAAGTCACCCTCTTCACCCCCTCGTGCCGGGATCCAATCGAGAATCACACAGCTCTGGCACGCCGGTCGAGCCAAGCCCGGAGCGCCTCGATCTGGTTGTCGTCCAGATCGAGGCGAAGATGCGACACGGCATCGGTGTGGACGACGACGGTCGCCGGCAACGATCCGAGTTCAGGCACGCCGATCCGCAAAGGCCGTCCCGGCTCGCACGGCAGTGTGCGGTCCAGAACGCCGGCCCCCAGCGGCGACAGGGCTTGCAGCAGGCAACTGACAGACTCGCCGCCGGTTTGCCCCTCGCCGCTCAGGTCCACCGTCACGGCCACGTTCACGGTCCGCAGCGCCGTGCCGCGCCGATCGCCTTCGGTGGTGGCGGACATGATGCGGCCGAGCGCCTGTTCCATGGTGTGCAGGCTGTCGAGCACGGATTGGGCCGAGGTTTCGACCTCTCCGGCATGGCGGGCGGTGGTTTCCGCGCTGCCGGAGACCTCGCGAATCCCGTCCGATACGCCTTGGGTACCCTGGGCGGCCCGTTGGGCGTTGTTGCTGATCTCGCGGGTGGTCGCCGTCTGCTCTTCCGTGGCCGACGAGATGGTCGAGGTGATCTCGTTGAACTCGGAGATCACCCCGCTGATGGCCTTCACCGCTTCAACGGCTTCGTTCGTGGCGGCCTGCATGTCGGCGACCTGATCGGCGATGCTGTCCGTCGCGCGCGAGGTCTGATTCGCCAGCGCCTTCACCTCGCCGGCCACCACGGCGAACCCCTTGCCGGCCTCGCCGGCGCGGGCCGCCTCGATCGTCGCGTTGAGCGCCAGAAGGTTCGTCTGCTTGGCGATGTCGTTGATGAGGTCGACCACCTCACCGATCTTGGTGGCGGAGTCGGCGAGATGACCGATGCGGTCGTTGGTCCCGGCCGCGTGCTCGGCCGCGCGCTGGGCCGTGGCCGAGGCGTTGGTCACCTGGCGGCTGATCTCGCTGATGGACGCCGCCATCTGCTCGGCGGCCGCGGCCACGGCATCGACGCTGCTGGCGGAATTGCGTGAGGCCTCGGCGGCCGAATCGGCGCCGCCGGCAGTGGCGCCGACCGCCTGTGCCATGCCGCGCGCGGTCTCGCACATCGATTGGGCCTGATCGGCGACGGCGGACATCACCTGACGCACCTGCTCGTCCAGGGCGCTGGTCAAGGCCAGCATCTCGCCTTGCACCTGGCGGGCACTGCGGCGTTGCTGCGCGGCCTGTTCGGTCTGCAGGCGCCTGACTTCCTGGGCGTTCTCCTTGAACCCCTGGACGGCGCCGGCCATGGTCCCGATTTCGCTGCTCGCCCCCCGGTGCGGAATGGAGACCGACAGGTCACCGCCCGACAGCGTCTCCATGGCGGCGACGATGTCCTTCAGCGGCCGGACGATGGACACGCGCGCCACCAACAGGCCAATCGCCAGCCCGAGCACGCCGCACCCGGCGAGGATCACCAGGATCCACGTCCTGAGGGTCTCGAGCGAGGCGAAGAACTGATCCACCTTCGTCCCGACGTACAGAATACCGATCACATCCCCGTTCCGCCCCAGGATGGGGTCATAGCCGGTGATGTAAGATTGGCCGAGGATATCGACGATGCCGCGAAACGGCTCCTTGTCGAAGAACACGGACTCATAGGCCGCGTTGCGCGCCAGCGTCGTGCCGACGGCCCGCGAGCCGTCGTCCCGCACCACGTTGGTCGCCACGCGGGTATCGCCCATGAAGATGGTGGCCGTGCCACCGACCTGCGCGACGATCTCGTCGACGATCTCATTGTTGCCGTTCAGGACCGTCGACCCGGCGACGAGCGCCTCGTCCTCCAATCGGACGTCCGCCCCGTACTCCCGGATTTCGTCCCAGGCCACGCGCATGTTCTGGTCGATTGCCGCCACGGCATTGCGTTCGGCATCGCGGTTCAGCACGACGATCATGGCCACCGCAACAGTGACCCCGATCAGAAGAGTATTGACCAGGACGACCAGAGCGACGCGCAGTGTGATGGTGAGTTTGGGCCGCGACATGATGCGTTCCCCCGACTGACGTTCACACGGATCGGGTATGGTGACTGCCCTTGGGCCGTAACGCAATTTTAACAGCCGGCCAAAATGGCTTTTCCCTTTTTTGAGCGCGCACCGGAGGCCGGTCGCGGGCAGGTCCGAGCGCCGGCCAAGAGCGGAAACGCACGCACCCTGCACGCCGTTGCACGACGCCATCGGGACAGCGCCCCCTGTTGCCCACGCTGGCGCCCCGGCGTAGGGTCGTCAGGGGTTTTCGGCCAAAGACAAAGAGGAGTGCGCTCGCCGTGCGTTACGTCAGCACCCGGGGCAAGGCCCCCGTTCTCGGCTTCGACGAGGTGGTTTTGACCGGCCTGGCCGCCGATGGCGGCCTGTACGTGCCCGAGGACTGGATCGCCCTGGGCGACGACGACTGGCGCGCCCTGCGCGGCCTGCCCTATGCCGAGGTGGCCCTGCGCGTCATGCTGCCGTACGTCGGCGCCGCCCTGACCGAGGAGGAACTGGCCGACCTGTTGGACGCGGCCTATGCGCGTTTCGACCATCCGGCGGTCGCGCCGTTGCGCCAGATCGGTCCGCACGACTGGATGATGGAGCTGTTCCACGGCCCCACCCTGGCGTTCAAGGACCACGCCATGCAGGTCCTGGGGCCGCTGTTCGAGCTGCTGCTCACCCGGGCCGGGCGGCGCGTCACCATCGTCGGCGCCACGTCGGGGGACACGGGCTCGGCGGCCATCGAGGCGTGCCGCGACCGCGAGGCCATCGACATCTTCATCCTGCACCCCAAGGGCCGCGTCTCGGACGTGCAACGCCGCCAGATGACCACGGTGCAGTCGTCCAACGTGCACAACATCGCCGTCAACGGCACCTTCGACGATTGCCAGGCGCTGGTGAAGTCGCTGTTCGCCGATGCCCCGTTCCGTGACGAGGTGGGCCTGTCGGCCGTCAACTCCATCAACTGGGCGCGCATCGTCGGCCAGGTGGTGTACTACGCCTGGGCCGGCGTGGCCCTGGGCGCCCCCGACCGCAGCCTGGGCTTCAGCGTGCCCACCGGCAACTTCGGCAACATCTTCGCCGGCTACGTCGCCCGGCAGATGGGGCTGCCAATCGACCGGCTTGTGGTGGGCTCGAACCGCAATGACATCCTGACCCGGTTCCTGGAGACGGGAACCATGAACCAGGACACCGTCGTGCCCACGCTCAGCCCCAGCATGGACATCCAGGTCTCCAGCAACTTTGAGCGGCTGTTGTTCGAGATCCACGGTCGCGACGCCGACGAGGTGCGCGCGGCCATGGACAGCTTCCGCCAGGGCGGGGCCTACAGCGTGGCGGACGACCTGCACCAGGAACTTCTCGGCCTGTTCCGGGGCCACCGGCTGACCGACGAGGAAACCCTGGACGCCATGCGCGTCATCCAGGAGGAAACCGGCATGTTGGTGGATCCGCACTCGGCCATCGGCATCGTCGCCGGCCAGGTGGCCGGGCGGCGCGACGAGGGCGGCGTGACGGTCTCGCTGGCCACCGCGCACCCGGCCAAGTTCCCCGACGCGGTCGAGAAGGCCACCGGCATCCGCCCGCCGCTGCCACCGCGCCTGGCCGACCTGTTCCAGCGCGAGGAACGCATGGTCGAGGCGCCCAACGATACCCGCGCCATCCAGGCCATCGTGCGCGAGGGGGTGCGGCGGTAGCCTAGCCGGCCGGTCGCGCGCGGTGTCGTTTCGTGGTCATGGGATACCCTTGCGATGCCCACCATCAGCATGTTCTATGGCATCATCGTTTCGATGTTTTTCGAATGGTTCAAGTCTGGGTCGACCTGCACCGCGACGAATTGCTGGCGAACTGGGAGTTGGCGACGAGTGGCGTTGAACCGTTCCGGATTGACCCCCTGAAGTAGAGGGAGGCCACCATGTTGCTGGATGTCGTCCGTGTGGAGGCCCACACCGACTTCACGCTGTGGCTGGAGTTCGAGGGTGGCGAACGGCGCCGCTTTGACATGGCCCCGCATATGGATCAGAAACCCTGGAATCGACTGAAAGACAGTGCGGTGTTCCGGGCCGCGTTCGTTCAGAACGGCAGCGTCGCCTGGCCGGGAAACATCGATATCGACCCTGAAACGCTTTACGAACGGTCCGTTCCACTGACGGAACCGCTTCGAATGAAGGCTTGATCACCTGGGTCGGCGACGCGCGCCATCCAGGCCATCGTGCGCGAGGGGATCAGGCGGTAGCAGCAGACAGGTTTCCAAACATTGGTCAGCAGTTCTGAAATCTGACTGAAAGGCGATGGCCCGGACGGCACCAGCCACTCTCCGGCCCACGGTTGGGCCGACTCAGACTCCGGCCCCGAAACAACGTCCTTGGTTCGCCGCGCCCCCTCTCTCCGTTCGAGGAGGGACCCTGACTCGCACGTCGAGGGCACGCTGAGCCCGTCGAAGGTCGGGCGATCTAAGAAAACCCATAATACGTTCAACTTGAGATTTATTGTTGACATCCCGAAACGGCACCTTCAGGCTGTACGGGCACTTGATTGTCCGGGAAAGTCTAGGATGAGAGTCAGGAAGCATGTTGCCCTGAGATACATTCAGAGGCTACAAGAAGACCATCACGACTCCATAAAGTGGGCATGGATCGTTATACTGGGGGGAGGACTTCTGAAGGCCCTGTATGAATTATCTGGATTGGCACCATGCTATGCAAAAACAGTGTTTGGCTGGATATCTGTTCCTTTAGACTCTGCCACTTTCACAGCCTGGGCAGACATGCAATGCCCATCGCATGTTTTGATGGAAGCCCTTCTTTTATTCTTCGTTTTTGCCTTGACAATTGTTAGGTTCTTTCTGGGGAACAATAGATATCTTGATGCAAAATATATTGAAACAATGAATTTTTTTGAGGAGGCCTACCAAAAAATGGAAAACAGGCGGGAGTTTTTCTGGGAACAGTACAAGTTAGTCGTTTCAAGATACAGAAGAAGAGATTTAGCTTTTGATGTTTTCTTTGTCATTGTAAATGGATCGATTCTTATCATAATTGGGTCGAACATCAAATACGTCGATATATTTGTGTTTTCATACGCTATCCTCCTGTTGTTTGACTCCCTATGGCTGTTTTTAAGCATCAAGTTTTCAAAAGTCCGGCATACTAAATTCTGGGCTAAATTTATTACTGAAAAAAGGTACATAGAAGATGTCACCGCAGATAGCGCGCCGAGAAAGTGGATATTAAACAACACCATACACGCCGTTTTAATGATCGCTGCAGTATTTCTTCTTACGCCGAGCGATGAATGTTCAGGTATAGATTTTTGGCATGACTACTTTCCATTATTCTTTTTCCTACTTTTCTCGAACTGCGCTCTTGATTTTTTCCTCAGCATGAATGTATACTTTCCCCGCATAGAAGGGATACATAGAAATTTAAGCAATCCTGCTGAAGATCTTCCCCCGGAAAACGACGCTGGTTTTGATGACTAGGGCAGATCGCGATCAATCTGAGTGTCTGTCCGGTAGGTTTATGAGTCAGATCAACCTGTTACAGAGGGTGGTTGATAACACCGCTTTGGCGTGATTCCATGGCAGGTGTGGCCTGTCAGGAAGAACGCCATGTGGACGGACGAGAACCGGGC
>JGI12109J20283_10456377_pt1 | contig 22662 bp, 20 predicted proteins | sample ElkSlonscriptome_12_FD_20283 | JGI IMG/M metagenome (IMG submission 20283)
GGCGTCGATGCCCGCAGAGCCCGGCAGCAGCCGCAGGTCGGCATCGAACAGCGGCGCCGCGTCGATGTTGCCCTCCCCCGGAAACCCGCCCAGCACGTTGCTGTAGATCACCTCGGCCACGCCGCCCGAGGCGACCTCGAGGGGGAAGGCGTCCCGCAGGTTTGACCCGACGATGCTCGCGTTAGTCGTGCCCTCGGCGTAGATCGCGTTTTGGCACGAGGAGGTGTTGCCGCGAAGCGTGGCGTGGGCCAGCGTCAGGCGGCCGCGGACGTAGATGGCTCCACCCAGCCCGTTTTCGTCGAGCGCGCAGCCGCCAAAACCTGCGGTGGCGGTGTTGCGTTCGAAGATCACGTTGGAGAGCGTGGCGGTGTTGAAGACGCAAATCGCCCCGCCCAGTGCGTTGAAGGACGCGGCCGTCGAGTTGCCCTCGAAGCGAACGCCGCTGATCACCGCGCGGGACGTCGAGTCGATGAGCACGCCGCCACCTCGGGCGCTCGTCGTGCCGAAGACGTCGCCCAGACGGCTATTGGAAACTCGCCCGCCGATCATCTCCAGCGAAGATCGGCCGCCGATGCTGATCCCCCCTCCGCTGAGCGTATCGGTCCCCGTGACCAGATTGTTCGTGAACGTGGAGTCCTCGATGCGGACGCTCGCGTCTGCCGCCGCATGGACCGCGCCGCCCGCGCCAACATCCACGCCCCGGGCCCGGTTGCCTTGGAACGTGCACTCGCGAAACTCCGCCGTCCCGCTGCGCACCGAGACCGCGCCGCCGGCTGCCGTGCCCGTGCCGACGAATGGGAGCGGCGCGGCAATGTTGTTCTGGAAGACGCAGCGCTCGAATCGTGCAATCCCGCCTTCGACGTAGACCGCCCACCCAACGCGGGCTCGGGGAAATCGACGCTGCTCGCGGCGTTGCCAACGAACCGGACGTCTTCGACGTCGACCTCGCCGCCATCGACAAACACCGCTCCACCCCCTAATCGGACGAACTCGGTGAATGTCACGCTCTCCACCCGCACGCCCGGCGAGCGGATACGCAAGGCTCGGGCGATGTCGTTCGGTCCGCGCACGGTAACGAGGTCTGGATCGCCCGAAGCCCCGCGGATCGTCAGCGGCACGTCGATGAGCACGTCCCAGTTCTCCGGGCCGGTTAGTTCGCCATCGAGCAGCACGATCTCGTCGCCCGCCTCGGCCGCCGCGACGGCCGCTGAGATGCTCGGATACGCCGTGCTGGGCACGGTGCGCACGTCGGCCATTGCCGACGCGTGAACCATCACCAGGCCCGCCAGTGCTGACCCCGCGAAAAAGTTCATCGTCGTCATCTCGCATCTCTCCTTACTTGACAGAGCCTCGCTACTTGACAGAGCCTCGAAGCCAGTCTCCAAGCCCTTGGGCCCGTGTGAAACTGGACGAGGAATCCGATGGCACGCCCGGTCAATATACCAGAACACGCCCGATTCTGCATGCGTCTTCGCCGGAATCGTGCATGGGATGCTGGGCGAACACACAATCGCGGCCGATCAACTCCCTATATTGACGCTTCTGATGCCCCGATCACCCTCTGAGATCGCGTCCACCCTGACCCGGCGCTTGCGCTTGCGCAAGGACTGGTTCATGGTTGCGGCCGGTGCTGGCGTTGGCTCGTTGACCGGCCTGGGCACCCTCGGCTTTGCCTGGGCCCTGCATGAGGTCGAGTACTTCGTCCGCGACGCCCAGCTTGCGATGCCGATCTGGCTGTTGTTCCTGGGCCCGGTGATTGGGCTAATGCTTACCGCCGTGCTGGTGCGGCTCTTTGCCAGCGACGCGCGAGGCCACGGCGTGCCCCAGGTGATGCGGGCCTTGATCGAAAAGGGCGGGCACATCCCCGCCCGTGTCGGCCTGACCAAGGTCGCCGCCAGCATCGCGACCGTCGCCAGCGGGGGCTCGGCCGGCACCGAGGGCCCCATCGTGCAGATCGGGGCGACGGCCGGCAGCGTCATCGGCCAGCGGCTGGGCGTGACGCGCGAGCAGATGATGACCCTGGTGGGCTGCGGGGCAGCGGCGGGCATCGCGGCGATCTTCAACGCGCCCATCGCCGGCGTCTTCTTTGCGCTGGAGATCCTGCTGCGCGACTTCTCGCTCAAGACCTTCACGCCCATCGTGGTCTCGGCGGTCTTTGCCGCGGCCGTCACCCACATCTTCAAGGGCGAGAACGAGGCCATCTTCGCCGCCAGCGAGGCATTGCAGAAGGTGCAATTCACGGGCTGGGAGCTGCCCAACTACATCGTGCTGGGCCTGCTCTGCGGCCTGCTTGCCGTCGGCTTCAACCGCACGCTGCACGCCTTCGAGGGGTTGTATGCCAGGCTCAAGCTGCACTGGCTGGTGGCGCCCATCACCGGCGGCCTGCTGCTGGGGGCGCTGGGCATGGCGTGGATCCTGCTCGTCCGCGCCGCCGGTGGCTCGCCTGACAGCGTCGCCAGCGACATCCCCAGCTTCTTTGCCAACGGCTACGAGACTATCCGCTGGTTGCTCGATCCGGCGAGCTACGACGAGGCCTTTGGTGTGTCCGAGCACGCCAAGGCCGCGCTGCCGGTGAGCATCTGGCTCATCGCCTTGCTCGTGCTCTTCAAGGGATTGGCGACCAGTCTGACGCTGGCAAGCGGCGGCAGCGGTGGCGTGTTTGCGCCCAGCCTATTCATCGGAGCGGCCGGCGGCGCAGCACTCGGCATCGCGCTGCAAAGGCTCGGCCTCTTGCCGGCCGATGGCTCGCCCGCGGCCTATGCGCTCGTCGGCATGGCCGCCGTCATCGCCGGCAGCACACACGCGACGCTCACGGCAATCCTCATGCTCTTCGAGCTGACGCGCGATCCCTATGTGTTGCTGCCCATCATGCTGGCGGCGGTTGTCGCCACGCTTGTATCCCAAGCCATCGATCGCGACAACATCTACACTCATCCGCTCCGCAGGGCGGGCCTTCGAATCGGCCGCACGGGCGACCTGGCCATCCTGCGCAAGATTGCAGTCACAAGCGTGCCGGTGATCCCCCTGCCCAACGAGGCGGTCTACGCCAGCGACCCGCTCAGCAAGCTCATCACGCTGCACGCCAACAATCGCGTGCCGGACTTCGTGGTCATCGACGCCCAGGGCGACTTCATCGGCATGGTGACCGGCCGAGACATGCGAACGGCACTGGTCGATCGTGAGGCCATCCCGCTGCTGCTTGTCGCAGAGCTCATGCGCACCGACCTGCCTGCCGTGCTGACGACCGACACGCTGGATATCGCGCTGGAACGCTTCGAGGATGAAGAGGTCGCCAGCCTGCCCTTGCTGGGCCCGCCCGACGTCACCGGGCACCGGCGTCCGCTGGGCCTGATCACGCGGGCCGCGGTGCTCGATCGCTACCGCAGAGCCCTCGAAGAAGAGCTCTAGGTCGACGCTGCCAACCCAAACGCGAAGAGCCCACACGATTGGCGTGGGCTCTTCGCTCTCGTCGCTCCGCTCGCGTTGGCCTCAGCAGTCCATCGTGTAGCAGAACCGGCTCTCGATGATCTTGCCGCTCTCGACCTTGTAGATGCACGCTTCTTTCATGTCCATGCGTTGGCCAGCCATGGGACCAACCTTCGGCGTGCAGTCCATTCTCATGAAGACGACGAACTCGTTGCCCAGCGGGTAGGGCCCTTCGGTGCTGCCGCCATGGAATTCGTGGTTCTCGAAGAACCAGTCGTTGCTCTTGAGCAGATCGGCCTTGGACACCGCCCCTTCCTTGTGCGCGGCTCGGGCTTCCTCGGGGAGATCCTCTGAGCCGGGCATGTCACCCGGACTCATCGCCTCGTGCACCGTCACGGTGTCGGCGTAGAGCTCTTCGATGGCTTGGCGGTTCTGCCCTTGCGAGCAGAGCTCGACCAGACGCGTACCGACCTTCAGCGTCTCGGCGGTCTTGCTCTTATCTATGGTGGTGGTCATGGTGTCTTCCTCCGGATTGCCCGGCCGGCGACACGCCGCAGGCTTGCATGGTGGGTCCGGGCTTGCCTTGTGCCCGCAAGGGATGGTATCTATGCATGGTGCCGGTGTCGATATTTTGATTGTATTTTGTACGGTAGAGATTTCAAGAAGAAGGGCGGCATGGTCCAAGCCATGCCGCCCGGTTGGCGCAGTCGGTCGTGCAGAACTTACTCGCAGCCGGCGTCGAATTGGTTCTGGAAGCAGAGGAAGTCGAACAGCGTCAGGCTTCCGTCCTCGTCGCAGTCGGCTGCCAGATCGCCGCCGTCGAAGGCGTTCTGGAAGGCCAGGAAGTCGAAGATGGTCAATTCGCCGTCGCCGTCGAAGTCGGCATAGCAGGGCTCGCTGGTGTCGCCCAGCAGGCTGATGAACTGGGAGCTGCCGTCGAGGATCTCGGTGGCCACGCCCGTGCTGACGTCGGTGATGTTCACGCCGCCACCATTCGTCCAGATGATGTTGCCGTTGCCCAACTCCCAGGCGGCGCGGGGGCCTGCGGCCTCGGTGCCAGCCACCACACCGAGGATGTCGCCCGACGCATCGATCTCATACACGCCCGGGCTACGACCCGACGCGGACTGTGTCGAGAACGCGGCAGCGAGCACCGTCCCGCTGGACGTCGCACTGAGCTGCTGGATGAAGTTGAGCTCGCCCGTGCCCAGAAGCGTGCCGAGCAAGGTGCCGGCGTCGTCGAATCGGTCGATGCGCGTGTCGCTCGTGCCGCTGAAGCTCACGAGGTTCTCGCCTTCGAACGGCAGCGCGAACCACGGCGAGGCGGTGAGTGGGTAGTTGCCGATGATGGTGGCGGTATCAGGATCGATGCGCACGATCGCTTCGCCCGGCGCGTCGTTGTTGCTCCCGGCGTTAAAGACCCAGACCTCGTCGCCGATGACGTTGACGCCGCGCACGTTGTCGAGCCCGCCGCCGGCAACCTGCCCGCCGATGGAGTCGATGAAGTCTCCGTCGAGCGTGAAGCGATCGATGCGATCGCGGATCTGGTCGGTAACCCAGATCTCGTCGCCCACCTGCGTGGCGTGCTTGGGCGTGGCCGCGTCCAAGCCGGTCAGATCGATGAACGCGGCATCGATCAATGAGCCGTCGAACGGATCGAACGCGGCCACGGTGTCGTCGCTCGAGTTGGGAATCAGCAAGACCGAATCGGGAACCTGGGCCAGGGCGGTCCCGGCGAGCATCAGGGCGGTCGAGACGGCCGTAAGTGTGTGAATCGTCATCCTCGTATCTCCTCTGCAAGGGTGCGGGCTACGGCCAGGGGCCGGCCCAAGGGCCCGCGGCCGAACATTCAGCCGGGACGTGTCACAGCATAGTGGAACCGGCCCGAATCTCCAAGGCTGATCAGGGGTGGAACCTCGAGCACGTCCGAGAACGAGCCATCGGCTAGACGAATTTCGCGACCATGAACGTAATGTCATCGTCCTGTGCACGGCCAACGCAGGCGGCGCGATGATCGGCGCGGATTGCGTCTGCGATCTGCTCTGCCGAGCCTCGAGCCGCCTCGCGGATGACTGCTTCGAGGCGTTCTTTGCCGTAGAAGCCTTCGCTGGCCAATCTTGCCTCCCACAGGCCATCGGTGGAGAGCACCAAGATATCGCCGCGGTCCCAGGGCCCGGCGCGCTCTGTGGAGTAGTTCTGGCCCTCGAAGAGACCCAGAGGTATGCCACCGCCATCGAGTTCTTCGAATCGGTCAGATCCGCTGCGGTACACGAAGGGCGGATCGTGGCCAGCGCTGGACCATGTCATGGTGCAATCGGAGCTGTCGAGCAACACGAGCAGCATTGTCATGAATCGCTGGCCGCCGGTGTCGGCCACGAGAAGGTTGTTCATGTGGGTGAGCAACTCGCCCAGCGAAGCCGGCTCGTCACTTCGACTGCGCAGGATGCCGCGGGCGGTGGCCATGAGCATGGCAGCCGCAACGCCATGGCCCATGACGTCGCCGATAGCTAGTGCGACGCTCTGCTCGCCGAGGCCCTGGATGTCGAGGTAGTCGTAGTAATCGCCGCCGGTCTCGTCGCAGTATGTGCTGTGCCCGGCGATATCGAGTCCGCGTACGCTCGGCGGTTCCTGGGGCAGCAGGTTCTTCTGCACCTCCATGGCCACCATCAGGCTCTCGCGCATGCGCACGCGGTCTTGCAGGTCCTTGGCCATGGTGTTGACGGCTTCGGCGATCTCGCGTAACTCTCGGCTCGGGGCTGCACCGACCCGCTCGTCCAACTCGCCTTGTCCGACTTGGCGTATCTCGCCAACAAGCCGTGAGATCGGTCGCGTTGCCACGATGCCTAGCGCCAAGCCCAAGAGGATCGTCAGCCCCACGGCCCAAGCGGTCGCTCGGTCGCTGCTGGCTCTGGCGGCTGCGACCGGCGCGAGCAGCTCTGCTTCGGGAATAGCGGTGATTATGCGCCAGTCGAGCCCCGGCACGCCGCGATAGGCCGAGACCCGCAGCAGCACGGTTTCCCCCTCGATGTTGGCTTCGCCGCTGCCGATGAGTGCGTTGCCAAGAGAGCGCTCAACCTCCGCGGCTGCCAGCCGAACCCTGGGATCCTGCACCTCACCGGCGATGGCCACACTCGGCACCCCGTCGCGTTCGATCGAAACGGGGACCTCATCGGGTGGGAGCGAATGGGCGAGCAGGCGCCCCTCCGCATCAAGGATCAGCACGTATCCAGTCTGGCCTACACGCAGCGAACGCAGGAAGGCTGCCAGCCGTGCCAGGCTGAACTCCGCCGTCAGGACGCCCTGGATATCACCCGCGTCGTCGTACATCGGTTCGACGAAGGGCACGCCCAGGGTGGTCGCCTGCCCATCGACGTTCACCCATGCATACGGATCAAGAAAGGTTGCCTGGCCGGCCGCCAGGGCACCCGTGTACCAGGGCCGTTCACGAGGGTCGTAGGCGTAGTCGCCCACGAGTTCGAGGATCTCGCCATGCTGGCCCAGGGCGTACTCCTCGACGAATCGCACGCCGTCTCGGAACGTCTGCGAATCGGAGATGCCAAGCTCCGGTCGAGGCTTGCCGGGATATCGAAACACCCACACCACGTCGCCGTCTGCGGCGCCCCAGGTCATGCCGCTGAACATATCCATCGCGTCGACGAACTCGAAGAACGGCTGGCGCCAGGATCGCAGGTCACTGGGGTCGAGGCGATCCGAGCGGATCTGGCCGCGATGGATCTTCGTGGCCCGAGCCGGCATGGTGAGTAGTGCGTTCAGTCGCTCACTGATCCTGCCGTGGATCTGCTCGACCTCGGCGGAACCCAGCATCCGAGTCGTGCGTTGCGCGTGCCCGCTCCAGAGCAAGACCAGCCAAAAGGCCGCCACGGCGACTGGCAAGCCCATGAGCACCGGGACGAGGAACCTGATCGAAACTCGCCCCAGCATGTGTTCACGCTCCAAGATCCGTCGGATCGTACGCCTGTTATGCGGCCTCGACCGGCAAAGTTTGCACGATGTTCTGGACGATCGGATCGCTACCCACGCCCTCGGCTTCGGCCTCGAAATTTACCACGATGCGGTGTCGAAGCGCCGGAAGTGCAATCGCCTTGATGTCTTCGATTCCCACCGACGGGCGCCCATCGACCAACGCCCGGCATTTGGCGCCGAGAATGAGCGACTGGGCGGCGCGGGGGCTGGCACCGACGCGCACGTACTGATTGACCATGGGAGTGGCAAACTCGCCGCCGGAGTACCGCCCCTTCGCGTGCGTGCACAGCACCATTCTAATGGCGTAGTCTCGAACTCGATCCGTAACCGCAACACGGCGGACCAGCCGTTGATGCGCCAGGATCGTCTCGGCATTCAGCACGGGCTCGACCGAGGCCTCGCTTGCGCCCGTGGTCCGGGCGACGATCTCGCCCATCTCTTCGCGTGTGGCGTACCCGACCTGAAGCTTGAAGAAGAAGCGATCGAGCTGGGCCTCGGGCAGTGGATACGTGCCCTCTTGCTCGATGGGGTTCTGCGTTGCCAGCACGAAGAAGGGCTCGGGCAACTCGTGCGTGGTGCCGGCGACGGTGACGCGACGCTCCTGCATGGCCTCGAGCAACGCGCTCTGGGTCTTGGGGGTGGCGCGGTTGATCTCGTCGGCCAGGACCATCTGCGCAAAGATCGGCCCGCGCTGGAACGCGAACTGCCGCTTCACGTGCCCGCTCTCAGTCTCCACCTCGTCGATCACCGTGGTGCCCGTGATGTCGGCGGGCATCAGGTCGGGTGTGAACTGCACGCGGCCGAAGTCCAGGCTCAGGGCGCTGGCCAGCGTGCGGACCATCAGCGTCTTGCCGATGCCCGGCACGCCCTCGAGCAGCGCGTGCCCGCCGGTGAACAGGCAGCTCAGCAGCCCGTCGATGATCTCCGATTGGCCGACGACGACGCGGCCGACCTGCTCGCGCACGGCGTTGTAGTCTCGGCGGAATGCGTTCGCCGCTTCCTGCGTCGCTTCGGGCGTTTGCCCATCAACTGCGTCCATGCACACTCCAACTCCGGCTGGCGACGTGGTCCTTCAGGGCGTCGAGACTTCGGCTTGGGACTCGGCGTTGGCCCTGATGTCCGCCCAGGTCTTGATCGACATCTGCGAGAAGCGTCGCATCGAATCCTCGATGACGCCGATGGTGTCCGCAGGAAAGCCACGAGTCAAGACGACCGTATCGCCCTCGACCGTGACCCAGGACTGGTCTTGGGGGTTGCCCACGGCGATCTCAAGCCGACCGTCGGCGTTCGTCCTCGTTGGTCGAGCCGCGTCGCCCTCGAAGCGTCGCGCCTCGTGGTAGATGCACTCTTCGGCGAATTGCCGGGCGTCGGCGTCGCTGTCCCACACGCTGATCCATGCCACGCCCAGTCGGCCGTCGTCTTGCTCCCACACCCTGAAGCGGTCGCCGTCCCAGCCCTCGGCCGCCATGATCGCGTCGGGCGAGTTGCCCAGCAGCACACGGATCTGGAACTCGCCCAGCGTGTTCTCGCTCACGGGCTCCCATCCCAGGGCTTCAAGGTCGATGTCGGGCAGCGTGATGGCGGTTGGCTCGTCGCGTTCCGTGCCGAGGTACTTGTCGATGTGCAGCAGCTGCTCGGTGGAGATTGGGGGATCGGCAAACGCCGCATCGACGCGCTCGAACCCGCCGTCCCGGACCATCGTGGTGACCAGGATGTAGCCGTGCACGTAGGGAAAGATGAGTGTTTCCTTGAGGATTTGGGGCATGGCCGCCGCTTCGGGGCCCACCATGCCACCGCCGGCACCCATCATGGCGCCCATGGCGGCGGGATCCTGCTGCAAGAGCCCGGTGAGGTCGCCCTCGGGGCTCATCATGGCACCGGTGCCGATGAGCGTGGCGTCTCCTTCCACGAGTGCCGTAATAGCCATCCGCACGTCGTCATCATCGAGCGTGACGTCAAGCATGCCGTTCAGGTCGTGGTGCTGGTCTTGCAAGGCATGGGTGAACTCGTGCGTCAGGATGTTGCGCATGAGTTGTTCCATGAACCCCGGCGCCTGGGCGGCCATCTCGCCCGCCATCTGACCCATGAACTCTTCGAGGTCATCCGGCAAGATCACGTGCTCGGCGTCGGGGTCGTAGAAGCCGCCGGCCTGCGAGACGACCAGGCGGATCATGTCGCCGATGACGTCCGAGTCCATGGGCACGAGCCCAAACGCCTTGTACCCGCGATCGACCCGGAGCTGCCATTCGGGTGGCATCTGCTCCTCGACCATATCGAGGATCGCATCTTCGATTTCGCTCCTGGTCATGAACTCGACGGGCACGTCCTGGAGGAACGGCAGCCCGCGCATCGCCTCGGCTCGAACCTTGCCTTCTTCTGCCCAGCGGCTGACTTGTTCGGGGTCGGCAAGGGCCGTGCCAGCCAAGGCGAGCGTGCAGAGCGTCATCGAACGTGCGAGCATGGACGGTCTCCGTGTGGTCTTCGCGCGAGTGAAATGGTATCGAGTCGGCAACTTAGACGCTCGAGTACAAGTCGCCCAGCACCTCGATGCCGCGTTCGATGTTGCGCTGCGAGGCCGCAAAGCTCAGCCGGAAGTGCGTATCCCGGTCGCTGAAGATCCCGCCCGGAATGACGAGCATCTTGCGCTCGATGGCGCGTTCGACGAAGGCCGTCCCGGTCATCCCCTCCGGTGCTCGGGGAAACAGGTAGAACGCGCCGCCGGGTACGGCGACCTCGGTCCACTGCCTGAGCGCCTGGACCAAGTGGTCTCGCCGCTGCTTGTACTGCGCCACGATCGGCTCCATGTCCACGTCCATGGCCGCCATGCAGCCGTGCTGGGCGATCGACGGTGCACACACGTAGGTATATTGCTGGAACTTGGCGATGTGGCCCATCAGCTCGGCCGGGCCGGCGGCGTAGCCCATCCGCCAGCCGGTGACGCCGTAGGTCTTACCGAAGCCGCGGATGACCAGGACGTCTTCCTGCGCGCCCTCGAATCTTGCCGGCGAAGGACAACGCGGCTTCTTTGGCTCGCCCGCCGTCGTGTCGCTCTCGAAGTCGTCGAAGGTGAACTCGTCGTAGATCTCGTCGCTGATGAGCAGCACGCCCTTGCGGCGGCACAGCTCGAGCAGCTCGCGGCACTCGTCCACGCTGCCAACCACGCCGGCGGGATTGGATGGCGCGTTGTAGAGCACCAGCTTGGTGCGTTCGGTGATCAGCGGCTCAACGCGCTCGGCGGTCATTCGAAAGTCGGGATACGTATCGCAGCGCACGGCCGTACCGCCGCACATCGTCGCCACGTGCGGATACATGACGAAGTAGGGGTCGGGGATGATCGCCTCGTCGCCGGGGCCCAAGAGCGCCATGAAGGCTAAAAAGAGTGCACCGCTGGTGCCGCTCGTCACCAGCAGTTCGGGATCGCCGGGAGCGCCAAAGCTCCAGCCGAGGTCTCGATGCAGCCACGCCTCGAGCTTCTCGCGGAGTGGTGCGATGCCCTGGGTCTGCGTGTAGCCGTTTTGGTCTTGCTCGATGGCTTCGATCGCCGCGCGTTTGACCGGCTCGGGCACGGGGAAGTCTGGTTGGCCGATGCTCAGGTTGATTGGGTCTTCGATCTGCGCGCCGAGTTGGAAGATGCGGCGGATGCCCGAGGCGTCGATGGCCCGGGCGCGATCTGTGATGAGGCGGCTTGCGTCCATGTTCCATCCTTGCCGTGGTCAGAGACCGAGGCGCAACAAAAAACCGCGAGGCGGACCCTCGCGGTCAAGCAGTCGACGATCGGGAGATCTCAGACGCGAACCTTGGGCAGGCCGAGCGCCTTCTTGTCGTTCTTGGGCATCTTCTTCTCGGCCAGCAGCTTGGCAACGCGCTCGGCTCGGGTGAGAACCGAACGCTTCTGGATCAAGGCTCCACCAGTACGAAGCGAGCTATGCAGACTCATGGCCGATTCTCCGTCATTGCGTTCATCGTCACCCCGCCATGGCTGCTCCGTCGCGGGGGTCGAGATGATAGCGGGCAAGGGAGCCTGGGGCCAATGTCAGCCGTCGAAGCGCATCCAGAGTTGGTCGCGAGGCGTGTACGCACCGCCCAGGTCTGCCGGCACGGTCCGCAGCAGGTCGACCACCCGGGCCTCGTGCTCTCGTCGCTGCGGGGCCAATGTGCGATACTGGCCGCTGGGCACGGGGAAGTCCGTATACAGCCCGAATCCCTGCGCGCCCTCGTCTAGGGCCATCGCACGCACGCCGCTGGCGGTGAGGTGCTCGGCCAGCCCCTGGGCTCGTTGCATGCTCATACCGCTCGCCAGCTTCAGGTAGTTGTTGCCCGCTTGCCGGACGTCCTCGAAGACATCGACCACGACGGGCTGGGCCGGCTCTGGTGCTGACTCGACCGGTTCTGACTCGACAGGTCGCGTCTCTGGCTGTCGTGCCGTGCGGTCCTCGATGGCCTGAGGCGTTGGCCGAGCTGTCGGTTCGATCGGGCTGATCGACGGTCCGCTGGCGATCGGATCGCGGATGAGCGTCGACTCGTCCGACTGGCGGAGGTACTCCTCGAACTTGGCTTCCTCGCTGCGAACGCCGAGGTTGTACCCGATGATCCAAACCAACACCACGCTCAAGAGCACCGCGGCAACAGTGGGGTAGACCCAGAAGAGCCGCACGCTCACGGTCCGCTTGGGGTGCATGCCAGACCAATCGGCCGCCCCGGAGTTTGGTCGAGGCTCGCCCTTGTCCTGCATGGGCTTGGGGCCGCTCGCCGGGCTGGGCGCTGGCTTCGGCAGCGCCTTGGCGGTGTTGGTCAAGGGCTTGGCCGTGTACTGGGCCTGCTGCCCGCCCCGGCCCTGTTCGGAGAGATCATCGAGCGTGGTCCCTCGGGTCTCGGCGCGCTCGGGCTTTGGCGTCGGCTTGGATTCCACGGCCCCCTGCGCATGGCCGTTCGTGGAGGTCTTGGTCCCCGCGCCATGGCCGCTCGTCTCGGTCGATCCACCCCCGAGCACCCCGGGACGAGACGTCGAAGCGTCGCCCTTCTGGCGAGGCTCGTTCTCCTTCTGAAGCAGCTCGAAGAGTGGAGGGCGGCGATTGGCCATGAGTACAGTCTATCTCGGCCCTCTGGCCGGCAGGGCATCGGCCTTTTTGCCGATTCTGGGCTTCCCAGGGGTTCTACGCGCCACCCGGTTCGATCCCATCATTCCATGCCCTATCATCGGCCCCATGACCGTGCGAGAACAGGACATCCTCAGGATCGCCCCGCCTCCGATGACCGGCACGGAAAGACTCTACGTGCGCGAAGTGGTCAGCGGATTCGGCACCACACTCCGCCACTTCTTCACCAGCTTCGGCCAGGGCAAGGTTTTCCCGGGCAAGAGCACCAACCGAGCGCTCCAATACCCCGAAGAGCGGCGTGAGGACCTGCCCGTCGAAGAGGGTGGTCTGAACGCCAGCAATTTCCGCGGCGTGCACCGCCTGAACCGCGACGAGGAAGGCCGCGTGAAGTGCGTGGCGTGCATGATGTGTCCGACCATCTGCCCGGCCAACTGCATCCACATCGTGGCCGAGGAAAGCCCCTGGGACGATCGCGAAAAGTATCCCAAGAAGTTCGAGATCGACGAGCTTCGGTGCATCTTCTGCGGCATGTGCGAAGAGGCCTGTCCCGTCGACGCGATCGAACTGACTACCGAGTATGACATCGTGGGCCAGAGCCGCCAAGAGATGATCTTCGATAAAGAGAAGCTCCTACACGTGTACGATGTGACCATCGACAAGAAGCCGATGTAGGCAAGACCGGATCAAGACCAAGACCGGATCGCCACCCGAACAAAACATGTAAAATTGGTTTGGGCCTGCATTCTCGTGCCCGGATCCACGAATTTTCGCAGATTAGGAACGTCCTATAACGCCGCAATCGCCGTCGGCCTGATGGGTTCAGGTAAGCTGGGCAATTTTTTGATCGTCGCCCCATAAATCTCGCCGCATAGACGGAAAAATAGTCTGGATTCCTCGTAATCTTTCAGTTACCCTGTAGTGTAGAGGAGTAAGGCTCTGCCCCCGTTGGGGAGAACGGGTTGTGCCATTAGGCATGGTTGAGCTGGACACGACGGACCTGGAAGGTCCAGAGGAGACGTAGAGATGGATCGCATGATGCTTATTGCTGCTGCGGGTCTTGCAGCCTCGGCAACAGTCGCCAACGCACAGGCTATTCTCACGTTCGGGTTCACCGACGTAAACAGCTCGTTCACGGCCTCTGACGGATCGTTCAGCGGAGTGGCCAACGGCGGCACATCCGGTGACGTGACGCGTCTGGCTGCTCCGGGCGGGACCGCTCAGTTTGACCAGGGCTTCTTTGGCACCGGCTTGGCCGACTTCAACTTCGATATAGATGTCATGCTCACCGGCGCGGACACCGCCGACGGTTCGGGCACGTTCTCGATCGTGGACGTCCAGGGCGAGACGCTCTCGGGCAACATCGATGGCCAGTTCAACTTGATTGGCGGCGTGGCCATCAGCTTCACCGGCAATCTGACCGGCGTCCAGTTCACCGACGTGAGCGGTGACGGCACCTTCGACGGCCCGACCAGCGGCTCGTTCGATACCGACCTGCCCGGGGCCGCGCCCTACACCGGCGCCGTTGTCCAGTTGTTCCTGGATGGCTCTGGCAACTTCTTCACCAGAGACTTCGACGATGTCTCGACTCAGGTCAGCGGCGTGATCGTTCCCGCTCCCGCCAGCTTGGCTCTGCTCGGCCTCGGTGGCTTGGCCGCCACTCGTCGCCGCCGCTAAGCCAGCGAACACGGCTGACGAGGCTGCCCCCGGGTTGCCTCCCTCAACCCGCATATCTCGATCCACTCGCCGATCGCCCTTTTGAGGGCGATCGGTTTTTTTGTTGTGTCATGACCTCCCTCAAACGGGTGGTCGGGTAGTGGCCATTCAACCTCTGGGCCGTTGTTGGCTCGCCTGAGAGGCGGACAACCATGGTGCCAGGAGCCCTCTCGAACCTGCACTACCGCGACGGCTTCATCGGGCGGCCGCTGCACGAGCGGACCATCAGAGGATTCAGGATCTCAATCTCGTGCGTTTGTCGCGGTGCTGAATGCGTGCACGAGTTCTTGATTCAATGACGAGGCGGCGTTGGCGACTCTGTCGGCCCAAGCTTGGCCCGGGGCGTCAGCGCTGGGATAGATGACCGACCTGCTCGCGGTCGGGAGCAGGCCTTGCGTGGGGTCGCTGTGGACATCTTCGATGTGCGTCGCGAATGCGAGCAGGTCTTGGATCGTGGCGCCCTGGGCACCGAGGCCAGGGAGCAGGAACAGTTGCCCGGGCATGACGGCGCGGAGCACGGTGGCCTGGTCGTGCTGCGTCGCACCGACGACGGCGTGGACGCCTGGTCGGCGTTGCCCCAACTCGGCCACGAGCCTGCCCACGTGCATCGCCAGCGTGCCGCCGCTGCGCAGGGTGACGGCTTGCATGTCGGCCGAGCCCGGGTTGCTCGTGCGCACGAGCACGAAGATGGCCAGCCCGGCTTCGAGGTACGGTTCGAGCGTTTCCATGCCCAGATAGGCGTTGACCGTCACGGCGTGGACGCCCATTGATGCGGCGGCGGCGGCGTAATGCTCTGCGGAGATGCCGATGTCGCCGCGTTTGGCGTCCAGGATGACCGCGAGCCCGGCGTCTCGTGCATGCCCGACCCCCGCTTCGAGCGCGGTGATGCCTTTGGCACCGTATCGCTCGTAGCACGCCGATTGGAACTTCACGGCCGCCGCGTGCGGCTGCACCGCTTCGATGATGCCCTCTGCGAAGCCTGCGAACGCCTTGCTGGGATCTTGGCCGGCCAGGTGCTCTGGCATGCGTTCGGCGACGGGGTCGATGCCCACGCACAGTGGTGCGCCGCATCGCGCAATGGCTGTGTGCAGTGCCCGGTCGAACTCGCTTCGCGTCCTATTGTGTGTCATGTCGGGCACGGTAGAACGCCCGCCGCGTCCGATCTCTTGAGGGCGGGATTGGATCATGCCGGAGAGCTTGCGATGAATCAAGAGCCTGCTCCGCAGAACCTGGACCTCGATAAGCGGCGGGGGCTATCCGTGCGGTGGCAGGATGGTGAGCAGGCGTTCTATCCCATCGACTATCTCAGGCGGATGAGTCCGTCGGCGGACATGCGGCAGCTTCGTGAGGAGATGCAGACCAACCCGCTCGTTGTGCTGCCCAACGGCAGCTCGAGCGCTCCGTTGAGTGCGGTCAATGCCGAGTTGGTGGGTCGGTATGCGCTACGCATCGTCTTCTCCGACGGGCACCGCACGGGCATCTATAGCTGGGATTATCTGCGATCGATCGATCCGAAGGCCGCGGCTAAAGACGACGAAGCATCGGCATCATGACGTCGCGCACGGAAGGCCCTATCGAGCTCACCAGCGGCTTGATCGAGCTCGACGGCGTCGGACCGCGCACCGCCAAGCGGCTTGCCGCGCTCGGGCTGACCAATGTGGGCAAGCTCATTGCGCACCTTCCGACGCGTCACGAATGGCACGAACCAACCCAGTCGATTGCCGAGCTGGCCGAAGCGGCGCAGGCGTCGGCGATCGGCGAGGTCACCGCCACGCGTCTGGCCGGGCGATACCCGCGTCAGCGTCTCGAAGCCAGGATTACCGACGACACGGGCTCGGTCGATCTGGTGTGGTTCAACGGCGGATATCTTCGGCGGCAGATCCAGCCGGGCGTGTGGCTCCGCGTGCAGGGCAGGGTGGCGGAGTTCAGTCACAAGCTGCAGTTTGCCAACCCCGCGTTCGATGTGTTGCCCGAGCCGGCCGAAGGCGAGAACACTGCGCAGTCGTTGGTAGGGGCGGTTGCCGATCGCCGGCTCGCTGCGATCTATCCCGCCGGTGAGGGCTTGAAGAGTCGGACCATTGCGTTGGCCATTCAAGCGGCCATGAAGGCCGGAGCGCTCGAGCACGTGGACGACCATCTGACCGAGCCGTACAGGGCCGAGCGTGCGTTGCCGGTGCTGCGTGATGCGTATCGCATGCAGCACCTTCCCAACGATGAGGACGAGGTTCGCGTGTCTCGCCGCCGCCTGGCGTACGACGAGTTGTTGATGCTCCAACTCGGCGTGCAGCTTCGTCGGGCCGAGCTGCGTCAGGAGGGTGCGGCCATAGCGCTGCGAGCCGACGATGCACTCCACGAACGAATCCTGTCACGGCTTCCGTATACGCCCACGCCCGGCCAGCTCAACGCCATGGATGAGATCGCCGGCGACTTGGCCCAGGCCACACCGGCGAACCGGCTCATCCAAGGTGACGTGGGTTCGGGCAAGACGATGGTCGCGGCCTATGCGATGCTCATGGCGGCGGCCACCGAGCACCAGGCGGCGCTGATGGCGCCTACGGAGATCCTGGCCGAGCAGCACGAGCGTTCGCTGACGACCATGCTCGCCAGGGCGCAGGTTCGCGTTGTGTTGTTGACTGGGACCATGCCGCAAGCCGAGCGAAATCGCGTGTTGGCCGAGATCCAAATGGGCCACGCCGACATCGTGATCGGGACCCATGCGTTGTTGACCGACCGGGTTCGGTTCAAGTCGCTGGCGGTCGCCATCGTGGACGAGCAGCATCGATTCGGCGTGCAGCAGCGTGCGGCCCTTCGAGATAAGGCCGAAGGCGCCATTCCGCACACGCTTGTGATGACGGCGACACCCATCCCTCGCACCATCGCGATCAGCGTGCTGGGCGACCTGGATGTTACGACCATCGGCGATATGCCGCCCGGGCGTACGCAGGTCACCACCCAGCACGTGCCGCGGGAATCTCGAGCTTGGGCGTACGAGCGATTGAAGCACCACGTGCGACATGGCGGCCTGGGCTTCGTCGTCGCGCCGGCCATCGGTGACACTCCGCAGCAACTTGGTCTGGCCGATCAAGGCGCCGACGCATCGGACGAAGCCGATGGTAAGGAGCCGCTGATTGGCGTGCTTGAGCTGATGGCCGAGCTCGAGCGGGGCCTGCTGTCCGACGTGCGGATTGGTCTTTTGCACGGCAAGATGTCCACCGCGGCGCGCGAGGCCGCGATGGAACGCTTTCGTAGCGGCGAGACCAGCGTGCTCGTGGCGACGACGATCGTTGAGGTCGGGGTCGACATTCCGGGCGCGACGTGCATGGTCATCGAACAGGCCGATCGATTCGGCTTGGCTCAGCTCCATCAGCTTCGGGGGCGTATAGGTCGTGGGCGGGTGCCCGAGGGCTTACATCCCGATTGCTTGCTGGTCGCCGATCCGACGACGGAGATCGGCGCGAAGCGGCTTGAGGCGATTACGCGTATGAGCGACGGTTTCAAGCTTGCCGAGGCGGACTTTGCGTTACGCGGCCCCGGCGAGCTGTTTGGCTCCAGGCAATCTGGCGCGTTGCCGCTCCGGGTGGCCGACCTTGTCCGCGACGCCGAATTGTTAGAACTGGCGCGTCGAGATGCGCAGGCATGGGTTTCCAGATCCCCTAAGTTGGGTAACAACGAAGACAAAATACTGCGTCGACGCGTGCTTCGGACCGTTGGCGCATGGCTCGGCCTTGCCGATGTGGGTTAGCGTGAACATAATCGTCCGTGACCATCGATGGGGGACTCGACCAGCACGACGGACAGCGGCTGCACGATCGGCTGCTGCAGGCGACCGGTGATCGCACACTGCGACGCATCGGGGAGATGACCAACACCCATCCCGAAACGGTGCGCCGCTACCTGAATGGGCACGCGCCGAGCGTCGACTTCGTGTCTCGCCTTGCCCAGGCGTTGGGGCTGAACCTCAACTGGATTCTGACTGGTCGAGGCCCGATGCGGATGGCCGAGGTCAAGCCGCAGGCCCTGCGAGACGCCAACGCAACGGACCTGCTCACGACCGTCGCGCTGGCCATCGAGCGGCTGGAAACCAAGGTCGAACGGCTGGACCGCTACACTCAGGTGCTCGAGATCATGATCCGCGAGAGCCGACAGCCCGAGGCGGCCGTCGAGCCCAAGCCCGGTGGTGGTGGCCAAGGTGAGCAGTCCGAAGCGTCAAGTACACGATTCGACGACGTCGCAACCGGCCCCGCAGGAACGGCCGGAGGCGATGCCGTCAGCCGGGCCGAGCGTGTCGCCGACGCTCTCGCCGAGCGACCACGTCCAGATGCTGGTTGAGATCCTCAGACCGGCTGGTGCCGAATTGGCCCGCCGGTGGATCGCGTGTCTGTTGCTTGCACCAGAATCAGAGCGGGCGGCAATCGTTGAGTCGGTCGAGCGACGGATGTCCGAGCTCTATCTCCGCACGGATCGGGTCGACACGGATCGGGTCGACCACGACGTCGAGCGCACGGTCAACGTTGCGCATCCGCCCGAGCAACGCGATGGCTTCATCGAGCAGAAGATCTCGACGTATTCCGTGAAAGACGATTCGGCGAAGCACAAGGCCGATTAATCGCGTGACGCGGCGCTGACCGTCAGCGTGGCGGCATTTTCCGCCGCGGTGTCATCCTCGTGCTGGGTGTGGAGCTTTCGGGCACGGTGTTCGCTCCAGTCGGTAACCTGCAGATCCGGGCTGGCCGAACCATCGTGCGTGCGGATGACGTCGTAGGTGTTGTCTCGCTGCGAGGGAATGTATCCCGCATCACGGATGAGCTTGCACAGCACGGGTTCGTTGAGGCAATAGGTCGTGCCGGCTGAAGAGACCACGTTCTCTTCCATCATCACGCTGCCCATGTCGTTGGCGCCGAACTTGAGGCCGACCTGGCCGATGTGCGGGCCCATGGTCACCCAACTGCTGCCGATCGAGTAGATGTTATCGAGCATTAGCCGGCTGAGCGCTTGCGTGCGCAGGTACTGGGTCGCGCCGGCCATGCGCAGGCGGCGGCCGAATTCGGGGTGGTCGGCCTTGGTGCCCGTGCCGTCGACGTTTGCGATGACGTCGCCGGGGAATTCGCCCGAGTCTCCCTCGGCCTGGCCCCATTCCTTCAGCCGGCCAAGCGGCGTGTTCTCGCGCTGGAAGGGCCAACTGATGAAGGCCTTGTAGTGGCCGAAGCTGGGCGTTGCGATCGGCTCGCCCGGTCCGACAGTGAGCGGGTCGAGGGCGCCGCCTTCGAGCAGGGCTCGGTCCTGCCACTGGCGAACGAGCCTCATGTGGTGCACGCGGTCGGCCAGTCCCTCGATGTGGCCGAACATCATGGTCGCGCTAGTGAACATGCCCAGCGTGTGGGCCACGTACATGCAGGTCAGCCATGCCTCGGCCGTGCATTTGCCCAGGCCGATCTTGCGTCGCACGGCATCGGCGAAGATCTCGCCACCGCCACCGGGCAGGCTGTCGAGTCCGGCTTCGCGCAGCCTGACCATGACCCAGCGAATCTTGTCCTCGAGCGATGAGCCGGGCGGGTCGAAGAAGTTGACGAACTCGATGAACTCCGGCGGGCTGAACGCGTGAATGTGGATGTGCGGGAAGCGTTCCTTGATGCCGCGCAGTAGCTCGAGGTACCACTCGAGAGGGAGTTTCGGATTCATGCCGCCCTGCATCAGGATCTGCGTGCCGCCGATGTCGCTGAGTTCGGCGATCTTGTCGTAGATCTCCTGGTGCTCGAGCGTGTACGAGTCATGGTCTTCGGCGTCTCGGCGGAACGCACAGAACGTGCACTTGGCGCTGCAAACATTGGTGTAGTTGATGTTGCGATCGATGACATACGTGCGATAGGTATTGCCGTGTACGGTGCGGCAGCGTGCGTCGGCCCAGCGGCCGAGTTCGGCCAGGGGCATGTTCTGCACGATTTCCAGGGCCTGCTCTGGACTCAGGCGAGCCTGGCCTTCGACCACGGACCGCAGCAGACCAGCGTCGTTGGCAGGCATGTCTGGGTGCTGGGGCGGCGGGCTGTAGATCGCGGGCATGGCATCCTCCAAGACAACTGCTGGATTGTTTCTCTCAAACGTCCTGTTGGACAGTAAACTTTCAGAAATATTTGAAAATTTCCGTCGGTCCGGATCGGTCCGGCCAGCTGCGGATTGCGGTGGTTCTGCCGATTCAGCGGCCTGTCGACGTTGATCGGTCTTGGCAGGACGGGGAAACCGGTTGGCCTCGAGCAGTCTTGATTCGATATATAAGGCATCGGGTGTCTTGACCCGAGTTGGAGGGATATCCCGATGCAGCACGCCGCTCGCCCGCACGTGTGCGGGGCCCTGGTGCAGCTTCGTACGACGGTGACCTGGTCGGCCCTTGCGGTCATTCTGGCTGCCGTGCTGCAGATGCTGTCCTTCGGCTTCGTGCACTTTACTGACGTGCGATGGACGATGATCGAGACGCCGCCGGCCGCCCAGCAACTCACCGTGGTGGGCCCCGAAGACACGATGGCCGACCGGACCACACGGGCGGGCCGGGGTGCTCGCCAAGTGCAGACCGAGCCCAAGCGTGTGTTGAGCCGCTGGGATAGCACGCTTCGGACGTTTACCGATGCTTCCGCCTCGATTGGTCTCATTGCCGTGACGACCTTCTGGCTGGCGACGATGCTCGGCGTCGTCGTGGCGGGCGGGGCAAGTGTGCCTGGTGTCGAGCACGTCGTGCGTGCGAGCACATGGGCGACGGTGCTCGCGTTGTCTGCCGTTCCGCTTGTGGTCGCGCTTCCGGGCCTGCCGCTGGACGGTGCGTTCGTGAGTTATCACACCATGTTGCTCTCCAGCGAAGGTTCGCGCCACGCCGACACGGTGTCTCTGGTTGCCTCGCACCTGGCGTTGCCGCTGATTGCGGCTGTGCTGGCCGGCTACTCGCTGCTGTGCTTCCGCGAAGGCGTCGAGGCCGGGGTGATCGTGCGATCCGTCAGCGAACTGGACCGAAAGCTCGACAAGGAGCTCGAGACCATCCGTGCGAGCGGCGTGGCAAGCAATCACGGGCAGCGTTCGGTGGGCGTGGTTGATCGCCCGATGGGCGATGCCGGGGACGCGCAGCCCGCACCCAAGTCGAGGGCTTGGGTGAGCGATCGTGACCGCGGCATGGGCGACTCCTCCTCGAGCAATCCGCTGCGTCGCCCAATGTAAATCGGGCTGTTCTCTAGCTCTCCATTGACTGCGAGCGATCGGAACGCCCGTTGGCCACGCGTTCGTACGTGGTCGAGGCGGCACGGTGGTAACCGCTTGGCTGGCCGACAGACTCGAACGTCGACGCGATCTCGAGCATCTCGCCGATGTAACGCCATGCCTTCGGCCCGGCGGCCTGCGTGACACGCGCGAGGCGCTCGGTGGCTTCGGGTACCGAGTGATCCCATTCCGCCCGCAGGGCCTCCATGACGCCCAAGCCTTCGGCCGCCTGCGCTGTCGCCAGCAGCATGGCGGCGCTGCCCTTGGTCCAGGCGGCGTACACCATCTTCAGGGCGCTGGCGGCGTACGGGCCCATGCCGTCGAGCACGGGGGCGTCAAACGTCGAGTCGGCGAACAACGAGGCAACAACGGCTGTTGCATTCGCGCCTCGCGCATCGTCGGCCAGATACAGCCGGCTGCCGCCGCGTTCGGTCGGCGGTGGGCCGATGATGCCGCCATCTATGTACGTAGCTCCGCAGGCCGCAACGAGTGAGTGCACCTGCGCTGCGGTCTTTGGCGAGATGGCGTTGGCGTCGACGTAGATGCCTTCGAACCCCGTGTTGCCGATACTTCGGGCGGTCTCGACGGCGGCATGAGGCGGGACGACGCTGACGCACACGTTCGCCCAGGATGCGAGCGCATCGAGCGTCGCGAAGCGTTCGAAGGCCGTCGCGCGGTCGGCCGTGTCTTGGCTCCGGCCGGCGGCGCACCACCCAACCCGGTGGCCGTTTCCGAGCAAGGCGTTTCCGACTGCGGCACCCATGGCCCCTGGGTTTAGCAGCGCGATTCGGCGAGGTTGTGGCGCTTGGCTCATGTGCGAGGCTATCTCGATCAAGTCGGCAAAAAAAAGGCCCGACCGATCGAGCGGCCGGGCCGAACATCACGTGGAGTTGGTACTGACTTGGAGTTGGTCCTGGTCGGGTTTACTGCGGCAGCATCTGCTTCACGACGCGCTCGACGCGTTCGCGAATGAGGGGCATGGCCTCGTCTTCCTTCATGTTCATCTGGTTCGCCCACGCACTGAGACGAACACCGTGAGGGAAGTAGTTGCTGGTGCGGGTCATGGTGCTGGTGGTCTCGTTGCGTTGGCTCGTGGCGCCACCGTCGGCGGTGCGGTCGTTGCCAACGCCGGCGGTGGTGGTGCCGGCCGAGTCGCTGGAGGACAGCAGCTCGAACTCGATTTCCTGCGCGCTGTACTCCTCGAGCA
>JGI12109J20283_10032532_pt1 | contig 22600 bp, 12 predicted proteins | sample ElkSlonscriptome_12_FD_20283 | JGI IMG/M metagenome (IMG submission 20283)
GGGCGGCGTCGAAGGCGCTCCGCAGGCGTGCGCTCGTCACCTGGGTGTAGATCTGGGTCGTCGACAGGCTCGCGTGGCCGAGGAGTTCCTGAACCCCCCGCAGCTCCGCGCCCCGGTCCAGGAGGTGGGTCGCGAAAGCATGCCGCAGATCATGTGGGGAGAGCCGCGGACCGGCGCACTCCTTGACCGCGCGCTCGACGATCCGCTGGACCGTGCGGCGTGCCAGAGGTGCTCCTCCGCGTCCCGCGAAGACGGGCTGGTCGACCGCCTCCCCCACGAGTCTGCCGTCCTGCAGACCCTGCCAGATCAGAGGATCGAGACGCCCGCCAAGATAGGTCGCGAGGGTTGCCTTCGCCGCGTCCCCGAGCGGAACGATTCGTTCTTTCGAGCCCTTTCCGGTGACATGTGCCAGCCCAGCTCTCCAATCGAGGTCCCCGAGCCGCAACCCCACGAGCTCGGCGAGGCGCAACCCGGCTCCGTAGAGCACTTCGAGAACGGCTCGATCACGCTGACCCCGTACCGTGCTCGGGTCCGGGGCCTCGAGGATGCGAACGACGTGCTCCTCGCTCGGTGTCCGCGGCAGACGACGGGGTCCGCGGCCCAGCCGCAGCGACACCGTCGGGTCGTCGTCTCGTTCACCGGCCCGGACCAGATGACGGAAGAAGCCTCGCAACGCGGCCATCCGGCGGTTCAGGCTGCGCGAACCGACTCCACGGCGTCGTTCCGCGACGAGGAAGGCGCGCAGTTCGTCCGTGCCGACGGTGCTGGCGTCCACACCTCGCCCGATACCGAACGCGGCAAGGGCCTCGAGATCGGTGGCGTAGGCGTCGACCGTATGGTCCGAAGCGCCGTCGACCACGCGAAGGTGCTCGAGATAGCCTCGGGAGAGTTCGTCGAAGGTGGCCATGGCGCGCGCAGTGTAGCCCCCCCGCGTGCGGACGCAATCGTGGATGTGGGGCCTCAGTCCGCCTCGGCCGCCGCCGCCGTCTCCGGTGTCTCACCGCGGCTGCGAATCCAGGCTTCCATGGTCGCCATCGCACGTTCGGCGTAGGCCTGCTTGCGGACGCGCTTGTCCCTGGGAGGCGCGTCCAGGGCGGGCAGAAGGCCGAAATTCACGTTCATCGGCGTCAGACGCTTCACGGTCGTGTCGCGAAGATAGCCGAGCAGCGCGCCCAGGATCGAGGTCGTCGGCGGCGGGGCGAAGGTCCGACCCCCCAGGCGATCCTCGATCGCGCGTGCAGCCATCAGACCGACGGCCAGACTCTCGACGTAGCCCTCGCATCCGGTCATCTGTCCGGCGAACCACACGTTCGGGTGCTTCTGCCAGGACAGGTCGGCGGCCAGGTGACGCGGTGAATCGATGAACGTGTTCCGATGCAGGCTGCCCAGACGCGCGAATTCCGCCTCCTGGAGGCCGGGGATCAAGCGGAAGACATCCTTCTGACCTCCGTAACGCAGCTGCGTCTGGAATCCGACCAGACCGAAGAGCGTGCCGTCACGCGTCTCCTGCCGGAGCTGGACGACGGCCCACGGTCGGCGATCGGTGCGCGGGTCGCGCAGACCGACCGGACGCATCGGACCGAAGCGCAGGCTTTCGCGTCCTCGCTCGGCGATCGTCTCGATCGGCATGCAGCCCTGGAAGTACGCGGCCTTCTCGAAGTCCTTCAGTGGAACGCGCTCGGCAGCGAGCAGGGCATCGACGAAGGTCTCGTACTCCTGCTTGTCGAGCGGACAGTTCAGGTAGTCGGCATCGCCTTTCTCGTAGCGCGAGGCACGGAAGGCGATCGATTGGTCGACGGACTCGAGCATGACGGACGGTGCGATGGCATCGTAGAAGTACAGCGCCTCGTCGCCCATCTCGGTGTGGATCCAGTCCTGCAGAGCCGGCGACGTGAGCGGCCCGGTCGCGATCAGCGTGGGCCCCTCGACGGGAGGCGCGGTGCATTCGGCACGGATCAGATGGATGCGAGGATGCGCCTCGATCGTTCCCGTGACGAGATCGCTGAAGACCTCGCGATCGAGGGCGAGGGCGTGTCCGCCGGGAACACGTGCCTGCCGTGCCAACGGGAGCAGCCGCGAGCCCATCAGATCGAGTTCGGCCTTGAGCGTCCCCGACGGCGTGTCGGTCCGCTCGCTCTTGAAAGTGTTGCTGCACACCAGCTCGGCGAGACCCTCGCTGCGATGGGCCTCGGTCGTACGCTCGGGGCGCATTTCGTGGAGATCGACGTCGAAACCGCGGTCGGCGAGCTGGAGGGCGGCTTCGGTGCCGGCCAGCCCCCCGCCGACCACGGTGATGCGTGGTTGGGTCATGTCGTCGTACCTAGGCGTTCGCGCCGTGGCACTTCTTGTACTTCTTCCCACTCCCGCACGGGCACGGATCGTTGCGACCGACCTTTTCGCCCTCGCGCACGACGGTCTGACCCTTGTCAGGCTCGGCCTGCGTGCCACCCATCGCCGACGCGGATTGCTTCGTGGTTCGCGCTCCCTCGAAGACGCTCTTCAGCTCGGCTGACGATCCGGACGTTCCGATGGCGCTCGCTGCCGTCGGCTTGGGCGTGCCCTCCGCATTGGCCTCGGCATCCGGCTTGCGTGCCGCACCGCCCTGCATGACCGAAGGCGGAGCCTGCACGGCGACCTCCATGCGGAAGAAACGCGACGTCGTCTCCCGACGGGCCCGGATCATCATCTCTTCGAAGAGCTTGAAGCTTTCGGCCTTGTACTCGAGCAGCGGGTCCTTCTGACCGTAGGCTCTCAGACCGATGCCACCCTTGAGCGTATCGAGCTCGTGGAGATGGTCCTTCCAGAGTTCGTCGATGGTACGCAGGATCACATAGCGCTCGAGCTGATCGGCGAGCTGCTCGCCGAGGCGCTCCCGCTTGGACGCGCGAGCCTCGTTCGCCGCTTCGACAAGGTTGTCGCGCAGGACGTCGTGACCGATGTGGTCACGCTCGTTCTCGGCCACCGGTAGCGGTAGCAGGAAGGTCGAGGTGAAGTCGAGCGAGAGCTGGGCCCAGTCCCAGTCCTCGGAAGGCATGTTCGGATCGATGCTCGCGTCCATGATGTCGTCGACGCTCTCTTCGAGCATCTCGCTGATCACCGGCGTGACGTCATCGTCCAGAAGTGCCTCGCGACGCAACGTGTAGACGACCTCGCGCTGCTTGTTCATGACGTCGTCGTAGTCCAGCAGACGCTTACGGATCGAGAAGTTCTGCCCCTCGACGCGCTTCTGGGCCTTTTCGATCGACTTGGTCACCCACGGGTGCGTGATGACCTCACCGTCTTCGACCTTCATCTTGTCCATCAGCGACGAGATGCGATCGATGCCACCGAACAGGCGCATCAGGTCGTCTTCGAGACTCAGGAAGAAGGTCGACGTCCCCGGATCGCCCTGACGGCCCGCGCGACCACGCAACTGGCGGTCGATGCGGCGACTGTCGTGGCGCTCGCTTCCGATGATCTGCAGGCCCGCGGCATCTTCGTCGTCACCGGCATCGAGCACGCCCGCCCCGAGTTTGATGTCGGTGCCACGTCCGGCCATGTTCGTGGCGATGGTGACCGCGCCCTTGCGGCCGGCCTCGGCCACGATCTCGGCCTCGCGGTCGTGCTGCTTGGCGTTGAGTACGTTGTGCTTGATGCCCTTGCGACGCAGCATGCGGCTGATCGTCTCACTGACGTCGACCGTCGTCGTACCCACCAGGACCGGCAACCCCTTCTTGTTGAGGCGCTCGATCTCCTCGAGGATCGCGGTGTACTTCTCGCGCTTGGTCCGGAAGATCAGATCGTCACGGTCGTCACGCGCGATCGGCTTGTTGGTCGGGATGACCATCACGTCGAGGTCGTAGATCTCGTGGAACTCAGTGGCTTCGGTCTCGGCCGTACCGGTCATGCCGGCCAGCTTGTCGTACATGCGGAAGTAGTTCTGGAGCGTGATCGTGGCGTAGGTCTGCGTCTCGCCCTGGATCTTCACGCCTTCCTTCGCCTCGAGCGCCGAGTGCAGACCGTCGCTGAACCGGCGCCCGTGCATCACGCGACCCGTATGCTCGTCGACGATCATGATCTGACCGTCTTCGATGATGTATTCGTCGTCCTTCGTGAAGAGCGTATAGGCCTTCAGCAGCGTCTGGACGGCGTGGACGCCCTCGTTGCGCTCACCGTAGAGGCGGTGCAGGGCATCGACGCGCTTCGCCTTCTCGGCCGGCTCGAGTGACTCGTCCGACTCGATCTCTCCGAGTTCCACCGAAAGGTCGGGAAGGATGAAGAAGTCCGGATCGCCGACGTCGATCGTCTCGCGTCCCTTTTCCGTCATGTCGACCTGGTTCTGCTTCTCCTCGATCACGTAGTAGAGTTCCTGGTCGGCCTCCCACATCGCCTTGTCGCGCATGAAGGCCGCTTCGGTCTTCGTGATGATCTCCTGGACGAAGGGGTATTCCTTCTTGAGTTTCAGCAGGCGCGTGAGATTGGGGGCGCCGCGGCTCACCTGAAGGAGCTTGACCGACAGATCGTCGTCGAGTTTGCGGTCGTCCTTGAGAGCGCGCTCGATCTCGGCGAGGTGATCGTTGAGCAAACGGGTCTGGGCACGGCTGAGCTTCTCGATCGCCGGCTTCAGTTCGCCGTAGCGATCCTTCGACTCGCCCACCGGACCGCTGATGATGAGCGGCGTCCGGGCTTCGTCGACGAGTACGGAGTCGACCTCGTCGACGATTGCGTAGTAGTGGTCGCGCTGGACGAGGTCCTCGATACGAGTCGCCATGTTGTCGCGCAGGTAGTCGAAGCCGAACTCGTTGTTCGTACCGTAGACGATGTCGCAGGCATAGGATTCGCGCCGCTGTGCCGGCGTCATCCGGCTGCGGATCGATCCGACGGTGAGTCCGAGCCAGCGGTAGATGCCACCCATCCACTCCGAGTCGCGCTGGGCGAGGTAGTCGTTCACGGTGACGAGATGGACGCCGCGTCCCGTCAGCGCATTCAGGTAGATGGGCATGGTCGCGACGAGGGTCTTGCCTTCACCGGTTGCCATCTCGGCGATGCGACCCTGGTGGAGACAGATCCCACCGATGATCTGTACGTCGTAGGGCACCATGGCCCACTTCGTGTCGTTGCCCATGACCTGCCAGGATTCCTCGCGCTCGGTCAGGCGGCGACAGGTCTCCCACACCACGGCGAAGGCCTCGGGCAGGAGGTCGTCCACCGTCTCCTCGCCCTTCAGGCGTTCCTGGAACTCGGGGGTCTTGGCCTTCAAGGCGTCGTCGTCCAGAGCTTCGTACTCGGGACGGAAGGCCTTCACCTTCTCGACCAGGGGCAGGAGCTTCAGGTGGTCTCGCTCGGCCTTGTTCTTGACGAATTTCGCGATCAGCTTGGTGAGTACCATCGTCCGTCGATCGGCTGGAGGGCTGAGGCAGCGTTCGGAGGTCTCGAATGCGGCAGGGAAGTCGAACCGGTCCGGAGTCCACGCAACGGACCCTGGAACACGCGTCGGACACGACGGTTCCCGCCCCACGGGACGGGAACCGTGCTCCTCGAGGTGCTGGACACGGGCCGCGAGACCCGCGGGACCGGCTCAGACGACTTCGACGTCGACCGCCTGCCGGAGTTGACCTTCGCGGTGGACCTCGAAGCGAACACACTGCCCAGGGCGGAGCGAACGGTAGCCGCGCCCCATGATGGCCGTGTGGTGTACGTAGAGAGGCTCTCCGGCTCGTTCGTCGTCGAGGTCGATGAACCCGTAGCCTCGGTGATCACTGAACCAACGGATGACACCCGTCTTCATGCGGACCTCCCGAATCTGGGTCGGAGGATACCTCACGGGTCCGGCGAATTCCAAGCTAGTTGGGTGGCGCCGGGAGTGTCAAGCACGGCCCGGCGCTCGGATCGGGCACGCTCAATGGCGCGTGCCGAGCAGTTTCTTGATCGACCCCAGCAGTCCCGCCGGTTCCTCGCCGCCGCCGCTCCCGCGATGCTTCGACGCCAGCTCGTGGCTGGGATCGAGCTGCAGCGCCTGCTGGAAGCACTTCTGGGCCGTGTTGTTCAGCCCCGCGCGGAGGTACACGAAGCCCAGGCGCGCGTGGAAGTCCGGATTGTAGGGCTCGGCTTCCACGGATTGACGACAGTAGTCCCGAGCCGTGTGGAGCTTCTCACCCTCGCGTGCCATCAGGTAGCCGAGGAGGGACAGGTATTCCGGCTGGTCCGGGACCGTACGGACCACGACCATCATGGCTCGCAGTGCCCTCTCGTATTGCCCGGACTCCATCAGGTTCATGGCCTTCTGATAGGCCAGGCTCGCGTCGCGCGCCTCCTCGATCGACGGACCCCGGGGCATCACGGGCGTCCTCGGCCCGGAGTCCGCCGCCTTCTTGGCATCCGGGGGCCCGGTCTCGGACCGTGAGGACGTGATCCGCTGGCGATCGTAGTCCTCGCGTCGAGCGGGATCGATCAGCACCTCGTAAGCGCTCTGTACGGCCAGAAAGTGTTCCGTGGCCTTGGGATCCTGGGCCGCCTGACGATCGGGATGAAGCTTCTTCGCAAGTTTGAAGTAAGCCGTCCGGATCTGACTCGGGGTGGCCTCCGGGTTGACGTCCAATACGGTGTACAGGTCGACACCCATGGCTCTACTTCCCTTCGACCTGTGCGCGGATCTCGTCGATCGCACTCTGTGCGAGAGGGTGATCCGGGTCGTGTTCGAGAACAGTCTTCAATTCGGTTTCGGCCGCGTCGAACTCCTGGAGATCCATGAGAGTCAGCGCCAGGTTCATGCGCGCCTTCGTGTACCCCGGATGGATGGCGATGGCGTCCCGGAAGGCTTGCTCGGCCTCCCGATGGCGCTCGGACGCCCCGTAGGCCAAGCCCAGGATGTGAAGGAGGTCCGGAAAACGCCGTCCCCCCTGCATGATGCCCTCGAGCATTTCGATGGCCCGTTCGGGCTGATTCTCCTGGAGCGCGGAGACCGCGCGCGCCTTCACGTGATCGCGCGGATCGGGACTCTTGGAGCGGATCGCCAGGATCCTTGCCAGGGCCGCCCGGACGTTGGTCGCCTCGAGCATGGAGCGCACTTCGGCAACGTCGCCCACGTACAGAGGAGGCGTGTAGGCCTCGAGCTGCTCCAATGGCTCCTGCCACGGACTGTCCGCGGCGACGAGACAGGCCTCGAGCAGGTCCAGTCGGGCCGCGAAGAAGCGCGGATTGATCTCCAGCGCACGTCGGAGAGCCGTCGCAGCTCCCGGTACGTCGCCGCGCCGAAGGCGCAGGCGGCCGATCCGGTGTTGGATGTCCGCAAAGGTTGGTTGCAGTCCCGCCGCGCTCTCGTAGCACTCCAGAGCGGCGGGTTCGTCGGAATCGACGATCTCATCGCCGAGTTGCAGGAGCGCCTCGCAGGCGTAGAGCTTCGCCATGCGTTGGACGCCCTCGTCAGGGGACTCCAACAACGGCTCGAAGAGTGCGATGGCCGCGCGGAGGTCGCCGCGCTGCATCAGCTGCAGGCCATCGGTGAAGGGGTCGGACGGGACCAGTCCGAACAATCGACGCAAGAACACGTGGATCACCCCGCAAGGGTGAGGGGCACCGGGTGTGCCCCGAAGAACCGAGGCACGATCACCAGAGCGCACCTTTGCAAGGTCTCGGCCAGGTCGAAGCGGAGCCGAAAGACCTCGACGCGTCAGGGCCCCGCCAGGGTCGGCGAATAGAGCGCCCGGTAGCGATTCCAGTGGCGTGTCACGTGGTAGACGTAGTCGCGGGTCTCACTGTAGCTGATCACGAGGATTCCCACCGCCTCGCCCATCCCGGGTTCACGCCGGTCCTGCCAACGACGCCCATTCGACTCGCCGGCATTGTAGGACGCCAGGGCCCTGACGCGATCGTCGCCCGCCCGGTCGAGAAGCCCGGCCAGGTAGTGGATCCCGAGCTCCAGGTTCATCGGAGGGGCGAGCAGATCGTAGGGCGACGGTTCGGGATGGCCGCGTTGCTCTGCCATCTCGCGACCCGTCCGCTCGATCAACTGCATGAGACCGTGCGCACCGGCGATCGAGATCACGTCGGCATCGTAGAAGCTCTCGCGACGGATCAGGGCCCAGACGAGCGCCGGATCGAGGCCGGCCTCCTGAGCCTGCTCGATCACGTCCAGGGCAAAGGGCGTAGGCATCGAAACGATGCGCGCGGCACGCGCGAGCTCGTCCCCCTCGTCGACCAGGCGTCGCTCGACGATCCAACCATAGCGCCCTTGGACCTCGGGAATCCCCCACCGCCACGCGAGTCGTACCGCCTCGGCCACGGCCGCCGTGTCCGATCGGCGCCCCCGTGCCCATGCAGTGAGCCGGGTCTCGGCCTCGACGGCCAGACCGAGCTCGGCCATGCGTTCGATCCCGCGGAGTTCGTCTCGCGTCGCCGCGCCCAGGCCGAGATGCTCGCCGATCTCGCGAAAGGCCTTCTGTTGCGTGTCGTAGAGTTCGGATGCAACGCGCTCGCTGTCGACGAGGTCGCGCCGACGAGGAGGTGCGAGGGGTCGCCAGAACGGGCTGAAGGGATGTTCCTCGCGCAGCGTCGATTCCCACGCGTCCGAGGCTTCGGGATCCGCCAGGGCGCGCATCCAGAGACCCGCGGCCCCGTCCAATCCGTCGCGTAAGTGAGGTCGACTCTCGTCGAAGACCGCACGTACTCCTGCGGTGTCATCCATGCGCGTGCGCAACCAGAGAGACCGTATCGCCGATGCACTCGCCCAGCGGCCTTCGGGGTTTCGGCGTCGGATCTCGTCGTAGCGGGCAATGGCCGTTTCCGTTTCCCCGCTGAGCTCCCACATCCATGCGGCTTCCCACAGGGCTTCGGTGGCACGATCCGTCTCCGGATACCGGAGCGCCACGGCGTCGAAGGCCGCGGCCAATGCGATGGAGTGACCCGAGCGCCGGCGGACACCCAGGGGATAGGCCTCGAGTTCGGCGCGCTGCTCGTCGTCGAGGCGACTCGGCTGTTCGCGATCCAGCCAGGCCCGAAGTCCTTCGTGGTCACGCAGGCGATAGCACTGTTCAGCCACGAAGACGTAGAGCCATGCGCGCTCGACCGCGTCCGCTTCTTCGGCGTAGGCCCTGCGAGCGATCGCTTCGGCTTCGTCGCGACGAAACAGGCGGACCAGCCACCGCAGGAGGACTCGTCGATCCGGCGCGTGACGCACCGCGTCGTGGAGTGCGGGATGCGTCTCCCAGAGCTCGAGCGCGCGGCGTTGACGTTCGGGCCGACGGATGGAGTCGATGGCCTCGACCCATGCCCGACCCGCACCCTCCGCGTCGCCGGCGTCGAGACGCGCCAGCGCGCGCTGCAGGAAGGCTGGATGGCGTCGGTCGAGTTCCGACGCCTCGTCCCAGGCCGTGTCGAAGCCGAGCAATGCCGCGTCGACGTCACCCTCCAACCATCGGGCCCATGCAGCGAGCGCGTCCCAGACCGGGTCCTCGTGACTTCGAAGGGGCCGTTCCAGGATCCTGCGCACCGAGGGCTCATCGCGTGTCGTCAGTGCGAGGAGAAGTCGATCACGATCGAATACGGCCTGCACGGCCGCCGGCTCCTCGAGCGTTGCGGGCCATGTGTCCCGTGCGTGCTCGTAGGCGTCTCGCGCGACATCGAACTGCTCGCGCTCGACGGCCACACGCGCGCGCGCCCAGTGCCGGAGGTGCGGTGACCAGCGGTCGTCTTCGAGCGCGGCCTCCATGGCTGCGTCGTCGTGACGGATCCAGGCCACGACGAATCGATCGAGAGGTCTCAGGTCATTCGTGGAGGACGGCTCGGCGATCAAGGTCCGCCACGGACTGGAACCGTCCACGGCGCCGGCAGGCACCGCGAAGACACACACGGCCACGGCCGCCCACACGACGAGGGCGGGCAAGGAACCCGAACTGTGCGATCGCCCCGAGGTCCATCTCATGGCGTAATCGACTCCGTTCCGCGGCAGGAACCGCTCAGTTCAACCAGACGAAGGGCACGTTGCGGCTCGGATCTCCGTCGATTGCAAGAAAGTACTTCCCCGACCCAGGTCGAACGCCCGTCGCGTCGTCTCCGTTCCATTCGAGGACGGCCGTTCCGGCGGGAATCGTGATCTCGGCGACGCGTCGACCGCGCACGTCGTACAGGACGAGATCGAGGTCCTCGTCGCGTTCTGGTGCTTCGAGGACCAGACGACCGATCGCCGGATTGCCCACGATGCGCGGAAGTGCAATCGCGGGCGAACGCCGGAAACCGGTCCGACCGAGCAGGAGATCTGGCGTACCTCCACCTTGCGAACCCGAACCGAGGACCGCGAAGACCCCCAGCTCGAAGACGTCGATCGCAGCCGGTACGTCGAGTGTCGTGACACTGCGATCGGTGCGCAGCGTGATCGGTCCGGTGGCGGGACTCCAGACCGTCTCCCCCGGACGGCGATAGCGGAAGCGGATGACGTCGATGCTCGTGAGATCGCCCCGGAAGATCGTCACCACTTCTTCGCCACCCTGCGGCCGCGCGCGTACGCTGAGATCCGCGGAAGGTCCGGGAAGCCGCGTTCCTCCGCCTGCGATCTCCCAACCGCGGGCCGTGCCGCTGCCGTCGGACGCGAAGCGGAAGCGCAGACGGACCGGGATGTCGTCTTCGGGGAGAGGGACGGATACCGGAGTCCAGGTCCATGCTTCCCCGCCGTATCCCACGCGACCGCGCACGGCGGCGCGGCTGGAATTCCAGATCTCGACGACCTCGGATCCCGCGGGGTCGACGACACGCCAACCACGATCGGGCCGATGGATCTCGAGCACGCCCGCATCCCACGCGCGCCCGGGAACGTCCATTTCGACGTCCTGTCGGGTCCAGAAGGAAAGGGTCCGTCGCGCGTCCAGACCCAGCCAGCGGCTTTCGACGGCGACTTCGACGTCGTTGGCGTATCCCACCGCACCGTCGGTGCGCAGACCCCAGCCCACGCTCGTCGTGCGCGGAAGTTCCGTGATGCCCAACGGCTCGAAGCGCGTGGTGTCACCGACCGCAGCGAACACCGTCGGCGTGAAGGCGTCCAATCCGAAGGCGTTCGACAATCCAGGCCGCGCCTGGACGGGAACGCCGAATTCGATGAAGCGCTCGGGACGCCCGTCGACGCGGAGGGTCAGACGAACCCGCAAGGGACGGAGGTCGTCGACGTCACTCGAGTCGGCCACGACGATCGAATCGGTGGTGCGCCAGCGACCTGCGGACGGGGACAGCGCGAGATCCGTGTTCGGTTCGATCGAACCCGGGCGACTTCCCGGTAACAAGGAGATGTCGACCCGCGCTCCGGTCACCGGTTGGTCGCCGACATCGGCGAAGGCGAGTTCCCAGACCTGTTGCTGACCGACCGTGAGGTCGGTGCGGCCGGCCTCGTCGACGAAGGGGAACCAGGCCTCGCGCAGTTGCAGATAGGGACCGTCGAAGAGCCGGACGGTCACAGTCTGCGTTCCTTGGGCATCGGGGGCTCCGACCCGCAGGACCGGGGCCGGCCGATCCACGGAGGGCTGGTAGGACATCGTCGACGGGAGCGTGGTCGGTCCGATGCGATCGGGCGCGCCGGCCCCGGTAAAGGCGTCCCCGGCATCGCCGTCGTTCACGCCCGCCCCGATGTCGTCACGGCCATCGGCTTGCAGCAGCTCGACGTAGTGGTTCGGCGCTCCGAGCTCGCCCTGACGGTCGTCGAGACGCAACACGAGAACACCCGAGCCGGGCAGATCCCCGTCGACGACGGCGCCTTCGCGACGCGCGCGGTTCTCGACCAGGAAGCGTTCGTAGCCCCAGTCCCCGGCGGGGCGGATCTCGAGAGTCGTCGCCGCGTCAGCGTCGATCCGCTCGAGCCCGATGCTCCGCGCATCATCCACCAGGACGGTTTCTCCGAAGCCCAGACGCTGTCGACTCCATGCGTCGAGGCCGGACGGTCGACTCCCGCCACCGCCCCAGGTCCCCGATGCCATCAACGACCAGCGACCCAGTCCCCCGAGCCGCTGGTCCGGCCCCCCGATGTCGCCGTCGATGGAACGATCGTGGTCGTAGAGGTCCTCGAGACCGAGGAGGTGGCCGAACTCGTGGACCCAGACGCCGAGCGGCGCGCTGGCCGACGTGACCACGACCGCGTCCGCGGTGACCGCGCCGCCGTCGAGAACCAGGCCATCGAGTTGGGTCTGCAAGGAGAGGATCGCGCGTCCGGTGTCGACCGGATCGACTTCCCAGGCCGCGAAGGGATGCAGCACGACGACGAGATCGAGCACACCGTCGTCATCACCGCTGCCGGGAACGCCATCGGGGCCGTCGTCGTCGAAGAGTCGAAGGTCCTCGATCGCGTCCGCGGCCGCGCTCAGGGCATCCCGCGCGAGTGCCCGGCTTCCCGCGGCCCCGTTCGCCGGGCCGCCGTCTCGCACGTTGAAGTAGTTCTGCTCCAGCGTGCCCTCGACGTCGAGCCACGGGAGTACGCGCCCGTCGAGTTCGAGCGCGCCGGAGCTCACGACATTCCAGTAGCCACGGACGCTGCCCTCGCCGGAGCCGAACCAGCGCTCGCGAAGAGCGTCCTGCGATGCGGGCGGTGATCCCGCATCGCGTGGCAGGACGGGGATCACCAACACGCGCGCTCCCACCGCCGCGCGCCGGTCGAGACCGTCCGGAGCCGAAGCTCTCCAAACGTGCTTGCCCGCCTGTTCGAGTCGATGCTCGGTGAGCTCTTCGGCCCACTCCGCCGCGTGCGGACCGGACCAGACGGGATGGCTGGGATCGAGCGTGGTCGCGCGTGCCGTGGGCACGATGCCCAGGGCCACGGCCGCCAGGATCGACGCGAGGGACCACCAGTAGGAATTCGGACGTCGGCTCATGTGGATGTCGCTCGGGAGGAGGAAGCGTCGGCAGCGGGCAATGGCCTCGACCCACAAGGTGCGGCGACGGAGCGCGCACGGAAAGGCCTCACTCCCACTCGATCGCAGCCGGCGGCTTCTCGCTGATGTCGTACACGACCCGCGTGATCCCGTCCACCTCGCGCAGGATCCGCCGACCGACCCGCGCGAGGACCTCGTCCGGGATGCGCGCCCAGTCGGCCGAGGTCGCGTCGGAGCTCGTGACGGCACGCAGGACGATTGGCTGAGCGTAGACGCGCTCCTCTCCGCGGAGACCAGCTGTCTCGACGGGCAGCAGAATGCACCCCGCTTGCCAGATCCGCTCGTAGAGGTCGGCGTTCCTGAGCTCCTCGAGGAAAATGTGGTCAGCGCCGCGCACGCGTTCGAGAGACTCCGAATCGACCGGACCCAGAACCCGGATCGCGAGCCCCGACCTCGGGAAAGGATGTCGGTTGAGAAGATCGCTCGGCAGCCCGAGCTCCCGCCCGACCACGCGGACGTCTTCTCGGAAGAGCGGTGCGAGAGGTTCGAGAACCTCGATCCCGAGTCGTTCTGGGAGACCACGGATCGCGCGGGGCAGATCCGTGTATCCGTGCTCCCGCACCGAGCCGACGCTTTCCATCCGATCCGGGTACAACGTTCCCTGCACGATGAAGTCGAAGGGCCCGTGCTCGCGTGCGGTCGACTCGATCACGTCCACGAAGGTGCTCTCGATCACCCTTCGCTTCTCTTCTGCGTTCGAAATGCCGGACAGTTGATCGAGGAAGACGTCCGTCGCATCCACGGTCACCAGACGTCCCTGCAGGAGCCGGCCCAGACGGTGCGCCACCGCTTCGGGTTCATGTCGGCGCAACAGGCCGGTGTTCACGAAAACGGCCGTCAGGCGATCCACGGTCGCACGCTGGACGAGGCTCGCCGCCACGAGGCTGTCCACCCCGCCGCTCACGGGACAGAGGATGCGACGGCCTTCGGTACGGCGCGTGATCGCGTCGCATTCTTCGTCGAGGAATCGACGTCGATCCCAGGCTTCACCCACCGCGCAGACCTGGCGAACGAAGTTCTCCAGGATCTGCATCCCGAATTCAGAGCCGCCGGACTCGGGATGGAACTGCAATCCGTAGATCCGATTCTCCTCGTCGGCGACGATCGCGATCGAACCGTTGATCTCGAGCCTGGCCAGCACGGCGAACCCATCGGGGACGGCGACGACGTGATGACCACGATGACACCAGATCTGCTGCGTGCGCGGCGTTCCACGCAGCAAAACGCTCTCGGCTTCGACGAGCATCGTCTCGACGGCCCGGTCGTTCGGCCCGGCCTCGTCGAAGACCGCACCGGGACGATCGCAGAGGAGCCCGAGTCCACGTCCGAGCGCCAGGACCGGGTGACCCTGTTCGAGCACGGCGGGATCGAGGCCAGGACCATCCTGCCCTCCGCTGACGATCACACCGGCCAGGTCGGCGTGATCGACGAGTTCCGTGGCACGCTCGCACGGCCACAACTCGCTGAACACTCCGAGCTCGCGAAGGCGTCGCGTGACCAGCTGACTGGTTGCGGAACCATGATCGAGAACGACGATCGTCGGGCGGTGGGTCACGGTCGCCTTCTCACGATCAATGACGGAAGTGTCGCGTGCCGGTGAGGATCAACGAGACGCCGAGTCGCTCCGCCGCGGCCGCGACCTCGTCGTCGCGGATCGAACCGCCCGGCTGGAGAATGCAACCCACACCGGCGGCGGCCAGGGTCTCGACTCCATCGGGGAAGGGGAAGAAGCCGTCGCTCGCGGCCGAGCACCCGTTCAGGTCGAGTTCGGCGAGACGGGCCTTCTCGATCGCGATCCGGCTGCTGTCGACACGGCTCATCTGACCCGCGCCGATCCCCAAAGTGCCCTGCCGGCCAGCGAGAACGATGGCATTGCTCTTGACGTGCTTGGAAACTCGCCAGGCGAGCTCACCGGCGGCGAATTGTTCGTCGGTCGGTTCCGGCCCGGCGGCCAGCTTCCAACCCTCGAGTTCGGGGAAGCCTTGGTCCTCACCCTGCGAGAGCACGAGCCGACCCCACTGCCGTACGTTGCCACGGGTCGCGGCTTCGAAACGTGAGCGGTCGACGTCGAGCCATCGCAGGTTCTTCTTGCCCTTCAAGATCTTCCGCGCCGCGTCGGTGTAGCCCGGCGCGAGCACCACCTCGAGGAAACGCTTGGCCAGGAGTTCTGCGGCCTCTTCGTCGACGGGGCGTGCGAGGGCGACGATCCCCCCGAAGGCGGACACCGGATCACCCTTCAGTGCGTTCTCGATCGAATCACGAACGCTCCCGCCACGACCGACACCGCACGGATTGGTGTGCTTGATGATCGCGCACGCGTCGTCGGCAAGGTCGAGCGACAGCTTCAGGGCACCCACCACGTCGAGGATGTTGTTGTAGCTGAGTTCCTTGCCGCCGTTCAGGTCGAGTCCGAGCTCCTCGAGCCCTCCGCCCCCGTCGACCGACCACGTGGCGGCCTGGTGTGGGTTCTCACCGTAGCGGAGCGTGTGCGCCCCTTCGAAGAGACCACGTGAGATCAGTCCGTCGTAGCGAGCGCAGGTCGCGAAGACCTGGCCCGCGCAGGCACGGCGGAATTCCAGGGACGGTTGACCGTCATTCGCGTCGAACTCTTTCAGGTAGATGTCGTACTGCGACGGGTCGCAGAGCACCGTCACCCGACCGAAGTTCTTCGCCGCACCACGAAGGAGACTCGGACCCCCGATGTCGATGTTCTCGACCCGCTGGGCGTCGTCGTCGGTGCGGGCCATCGTTCCCTCGAAGTCGTAGAGATTGACCACGACGAGATCGACGGCGTCGAAACTCGTACCTTCGAGGTCTTCGACCGACGGCGCGAGGATGCCGGCGTGGATCGCCGGGTGCAACGTCTTCACACGACCCCCGAGGATCTCCGGCTGTCCGGTCACGTCGCTGATCTCGGTGACTTCGAGACCGGCGTCTCGAAGCGCTTTCGCGGTGCCCCCACTGCCGAGAAGGGCGAAGCCGCGATCGCGCAGAGACTTGCCGAAGTCCACCAGATTCGTCTTGTCGGTCACGCTCAGGATCGCGCGTCGCGCGGTGTCGGTCACAGTCCGATCTCCTCGGCTCGTTCAGGGAAGAGGCGACGGAAGATCTCCACGTAGCCGGCCGCCACGCGCTCCAGCACCTCGGGGTCCAGGTGAGGCGGCGGGAAACGCCGCGGCCAGTCCAGGGTCTCCAGATGATTGCGCAGGATCTGCTTGTCCATGCTGTCCTGCTCACGTCCGACCTCGTACTGGCCGGCGTCCCAGTAGCGACTCGAATCCGGGGTGAGGATCTCGTCGATCACGGAGAGTTGGCCGTCGATGAGACCGAACTCGAACTTCGTGTCGGCGATGAGCACCTCGCGCTCGGCGGCATAGCGACGCGCCGCCTCGTACATCGTCATCGCCGCTTCCTTCACGGCGAGCATGGCATCACGCCCGATGATTTCCGCGGCCGCGTCTTCGCTGATGTTCTCGTCGTGACCTTCTTCCGCCTTCGTCGCGGGCGTGAAGATCGGCTCGGGAAGGATCTCGCAGCGTCGGAGTCCTCCCGGGAGCTGGTGACCGCAGACCGCGCCGGTAGCCATGTAGTCCTTGTATCCACTCCCGGCGAGGTATCCTCGCACGACGGCCTCGATGTCATGGCGCTCGGCGCGCCGCGCGAGCATCACGCGTCCCTCGAGTCGATCGGCGTGCGCGTCGAAGGGGGCGGGCAGTCGATGCGCGTCCGCGTGAACCAGGTGATGGCGGATCGAGTCCCCGAAGACGTCGTACCACGCGAGGGTCATCTGGGTCAGGAGCGCTCCGCGTCCGGGAACGGGCTGATCCATGATCACGTCGAAGGCGCTGATCCGGTCGGTGGCGACGAGGAGGAGATCGTCGCCGACCTCGAAGATCTCCCGGACCTTTCCTTTGCGCAGCGGGCGCAGGCCGAGGTCTTCGGTTGATACGAGCGCGGGAAAGCGGTGCATGGCACGCTCCCTGGACCTGCGTGGTCCTCTGGTACGGTGCCGAGGTGGTCGGAAGATGATCCTCGGGAAGCGCGCACGATAGAACTGCGGTCGGGACCCGTCAAGGTCGCCCCCCGGCCGTCTCCACGCGCGGCCCGTTCCGATCCCAACGCACCGTGATGGCCCCGACACGATCCGTCCGCAGCACGCGGACCCCGGCCTCCTCGAGCCTCTCCAGGACGGCCGGCTTCGGATGCCCGTAACCGTTTCCGTGACCACAGGAGATCAGTCCCCAGGTCGGTCGGAGAACACCCAGGAGTTCCGAATCGGTCCCCGTGTCTCCCCCGTGGTGAGCGATCTTCAGGATCCAACCGGGCTCCGTCCCGCGCAGCTCCTCGAGAATCCCGCGCTCGCCGCGTCGCTCGAGATCTCCAGTGGCGAGGAGCGGGGCTTCGGCTGGACCGACCGCGAGTACCACGGAATGATCGTTGGTCTCGTGCAGGGTCTCGACGAGTGCCGAATCGTCCGGCGGCCACAGGACGCGCACGTCACAGCACCCGTGATGTAGCGTGTCGCCGCGCGCGACCCAACGCACGTCCGCTTGCATCGAATCCGCGAGCGCGGCGAATTCCCGGGCCCAGTCCTGCTCCCGGTCACACCGCGCGAGGACCAGGGACCCGACGCGTCCGGTCCGAAGGAGCCGTCTCGTGCCGGCGACATGGTCTCCGTGTCGATGCGTGAGGACGACACGCAGATCACGGAGGCCTCTGCGTTCGACATAGGGAACCACCGAGCGCTCGATCGGTCGCCAGTCTCCGGAACCCGGCCCGGTGTCGACGACCCAGATCGCACTGCCGCATCGGTACAGACCAGCATCGCCCTGACCGATGTCGAAACTGATCCACTCGTGGCGCGTTCCACCGATCCATGGCGATGTACGGAACGACGGAAGATGAAGACCGACCACGACGAGAAGTGAACAGACCACACGCAGGCGCCAACGCGCGTCTCGTGCGGGAACGAGCCAGATCCCGCTCAGGATCATCATGAAGGCCCAACCGACGTCGTCGATGCCGGGATGCCACCACGCGATGTCTCCCGTCACTTCGACCAACGCGAGCGACCCGCCGAAGACGTGGGCACTGATCCCCGCGACGCCCGCCGCTGCCGGAACGCCAGCGAGGGCAGCGACGGCCGCCACTCCGCCCACGGCCAGCACGAGCGAGAACAAGGGCCCCACCACCAGCAGAACGACGGGCGCCAACAAGGGCAGTCGCCCGAAGGCATCGAGAATCCAAGGCAGGGTCCCCGCCTGCGCGATCAGCGAGACCCCGAGACCCTGCAGGATCGGATGCCGTCCACGCAGGAGTGGAAGACCCCGGAGGATGGCCAGGGTCGCGGCGTAACTCAGCCACCAACCGATCCCACCGATCACCTCGGGACGGATCGCGATCTCGACGAGCGCGCAGACGGCGAGGATCTCGGTCAGGCGGACGTGGCGGCGCACATGCCGACCGATCACGACGCCCACCACCATCAGGACCGCGCGGACCATCGAAACGCCACCACCGGCCAGCAGGGCCCACACGGCGAGCAGAGGAAGCACGGCGAGCATTCCCGAGCGCGAACGTCGGCCGACCGACCACGCCAGGAGGCCGACCACGATTCCGACGTGCAGTCCACTGAGAGCGAGCAGGTGCGCGAATCCGAGGCGCTGGACGCGCACGGTCGCTTCGCGGTGCAGCCCGTCCCGGTCGGCGAGCAACAGGGCACGCCACAGTCCCGCCGTTCCGCCGAGCACGGCTTCCCATCGCGCCCCGACGTCGTCCCGCAGGCGCTGCACCCGCCCTGGCCCCCCGCCCCGGTCGATCCGGACACCCGCGTCGGTTCCTTTCGCGCGGATGACGCCTCCACGTGCGAGCGCAGCACGCAGCGCACGGCGGTCGTCGGGATTGCGCTTTCTCGGCAGAGGCGACGTCTCGACGCGCAGGCGCCAGAGGTCTCCGACGCGCGCGTCCGAAGGCGCCTTGCGCAGACGCGCGTCGACGACCCCGGTTTCCGGGTGACCGAGCCGAACGTCCCAGACGTCGTCGTCGCGCGCGGCGACGAAGGACACCAGGCACGCCGTCCCGACATCGGACCATTCGCGCGCCCTTTCGAGTTCGGCGTCGATGCGGAGCGCACCGAGGATTCCGAGAACCAAGCCCGCACCGAGCAGCATGCGACGATGCCGCGCCTTCAGGGCCAGGAAGATCAGAGCGAAGCCCGCTATGATGCGTTCGATCGTCCCGACGTCGGGAACCAGCACCGCGAAGGACAGAAGTGCACCGAGAAGCGTGGTCCAGACAGGTCCCACGATCGAGTTCCCGACCGGGAGGCCAGGTGAGGAGGCAATGGCTTCGGAGGGCCGAGATCAGTCGCCGATTTCGCCGTCGGTTTCGCCGTCGTACAGACAGACACGGTTGCGCCCTTCGTCCTTGGCGCGATAGAGCGCCCGGTCCGCGTGGCGCAACAGCGCGCGCTCACCGCCCTGCGCGTGCTCGGGGGCCAGAGCCACCCCCACGCTCACGGTCAACCCGACCCTTCGGCCCACGGGAAGGTTCAAGGGCGTGCGTTCGACGACCGACCGAAGTCGGTCCGCCGTGTGCAGCGCATCGACCCGCCCGGTTCCGGGAAGCAGAAGCGCGAACTCCTCACCGCCCCATCGGAAGACCTGATCGATCCGACGGAGGTGCTGGAGCATGAGGCGAGCAACGTGTTGGAGCACCAGGTCGCCGACCTGATGCCCTTCCTGGTCGTTGATCTTCTTGAAGTGGTCGAGATCGACGAAGAGCAGCGCCAGCGGCTGATTCAGACGCAGTGCACGCTCGAGCTCGAGTCCGAGCTGGGTGTCGAAGAAGCGTCGATTGTGAAGACCGGTCAACGGATCCGTGTAGACGCGTTGCTGACTCCGACGATGCGCCATCAAGAGCGCTTCGAGCGTGCGCGCGACCGTGGCGCGGGTCTCGGGCTCGAGCGAACGCGCGGCCCCGACCGCGCCCACGACCTCGTCACCGATGCAGAGCGGAGTCCACTGTCGACCCTCGAAGCGGACCGTGTCGTTCGCGGTCGTTTCGAGGGACCGTCGGAAAGCTTCCTCGAGCGCGGGGCCCTCGTGAAGGACCCGCCAGGCCCGCCCTTGCCCGAGGTTGAGACCGAGAGGCTCGGACCAGAGGAGCACCCGGAGGTCCGTCTCTCCGAGATGGCCGGTCAACAACTCGAGCATGCCCTCGAGACTGGACTCGAGTCCGAAACTGACCCAGTCGCGTTCCAGGGTGCGTCGGATCGAATCGATGGCGCGCAGGCCGACGTCCAGGTCGACGGAATCGGATTCCGACGACTCGTCGACCGATCGCTCCCGAACCGGTGGTGGCGTGTCTTCGACCGGGGCGGCCGGAGGATCCTCGGGCACGGAAGACCTGGTCGTCGATCTGCGGGTCGGAGACGCTCCCAAGAGCATCGCGCGGAGGTCGTAGACCCGGGGCGATCCCGGCAAGGAATGCACGGTCACCCGCTCGGATCCGTTCCGAACGATCCCCGCACGTTCGAAGATGCCGGCATCGAGGAGTTCGTGAGTGACTTCCGTGGTCAGACCGACCAGATCTCCGCCTGCCGAAAGGGCATGACGGACCCGCTGGCGCAGATCGGGACTGAGCCGGTCCTGGGGGATCTCGGTGGCGAGGAAGCTCCGAAGATCCACGCTCTGGCGCTTGAGCTTCATGGATGCTGCGCCTCGAAGGGCGACGGGCAGGCGTTGATCGCGGATGTCGAATGGCTTGGTGTGATTCTAGCACATCGGGCGAGACGAGATGCTGGCGCCGGGATAAGGTGTGCCCGCTTTCCCCGGTCCTTTCGCCGTCGACGGAGGTCAACTCCTTGATTTACCACGCCTTCGCCCACTCTCGATCGGCTTTCCGCCGCTTCGCGTTGGCCCTTTCCGTGGGCGCCCTGGCCGCCTGTGGGCAATCCGGCCCGCCCGTGATCGAGACCGACGACGGTCTTTCTTCTCCGATCGAGGCTCTTGCCAAGGTCGACACCGTGGCCACCCCGGTGGTCGAAACGGGTCCACCCGTCGACGAGACCCTGCGCGACAAGATCGTCCGTACGCACCCGCGGCTGAACGAACTCGAGGACCTCTGGGAACTCGGCGGAAGGAATTACGCGGAAGGCTCGTTCGATCTGGCCGAGGAGTACTTCTACGTCCTCCGCGAGCGTCTCGACACCGAACACGCCGACGAGCCGGACTCGATGGCCCTGATCTATCTACAATCGCTCGAGCGCAAACTCGACAACTTCATCGAGATCCTTGCCGAGGAGCGGTTCTTCGCCGAGAGCTACGCACCCTACGACCAGGCTCTCCCGGACGTCTACGACAGCCTCCGAACCACCTATGAGATCCCCGACTTCCTGCTTCCCAAGGTCGAGCGCTCGACCTTCGAGCGGGAACTGCTGCTCGTCAGCCACCCGAAGGTCGACAAGTGGATCGCATATTTCACCGGACGGGGCCGGGGTACTTTCCAGAAGTGGCTCGAGCGACGCGCACGCTACGGGGACGTGATCACCACGATCCTCGAAGAAGAAGAGCTCCCGGCCGAACTCCTCTCCCTCGCGATGATCGAGAGCGGTCTCAGCCCCGGAGCCCGCAGTCGCGCGGCGGCCGTCGGTTGGTGGCAGTTCGTGCGGGGCACGGCGAGGATCCGCGGCCTGAACGTGAACGAGTGGATCGACGAGCGACGCGACATCGAGCTGTCGACGCGCGCGGCCTCGCGCCATCTGAAACTCATGTACGGAATGTTCGGCAACTGGCCGCTGGCCCTGGCCGCCTACAACGCGGGCGAGTACCGCATCCAGCGTGCGATCGGCCTTCAGGGAGATCCCGATTACTGGGATCTTCGCCTTCCGCGCGAGACACGCGAGTACGTCCCCAAATTCATTGCGGCGTCCCGCATCGCATCCGACCCCGCGCGCTTCGGCTTCGAGCCGGTCGACACCGAAGGCATCACCTTCGATTCGATCGAACTCGACGACACCTTCAGCCTCGATCAGATCGCCAAGTCGGGTGGCTTCTCGGTCGCCACTCTCGAGGCCTTGAACCCACAGCTGATCGCCGGCTGTACGCCGCCGAATCTCGATCGCTATCGCATTCGCGTGCCCGCCAGCCGCGGTGACCTGACGCTGACGGCGGTTTCGGAGATTCCGCAGAACGAACGGATCACGTGGCGTAAGCACGAGCTCCGTCGCGGTGAGACCCTCGGCGCAATCGCGCGTCGGTACCGTACGTCGGCCCGCGCGATCATGGAACTCAACGGGATCTCCAACCCGCGCCGCGTCCGCGCGGGCCGTGTTCTGACGATCCCCTACCCACGTGGCGTGCAGATCGCCGCCCGGACTGAGCCCACGCCCGCCTCCAAGCCCTCGACGGAACCGACGGAGGGCCACAAGAAGATCGAGTACCGCGTGCGCACCGGTGACACGCTGAGTACGATCGCAGACGCGCACGGCGTCTCGATGCGCTCGATACGCGCTCTCAACGGCTTTCGGGGTTCCCGGATCCGGGTCGGCCAAAAGCTCGTCCTGCACGTCGAGGACGACTTCGTTGCGATCAACCCCTTCGCGGTGGCGGAAGAAACCCACGAACGCACCGAGCACGAGGTCGCGGCCGGTGAAACCCTCGTGGCGATCGGAAGACGCTACGGTGTCGACGTGGCTGCACTCCTCGAATGGAATCACC